>Ga0007751_10040875_pt1 | contig 13725 bp, 17 predicted proteins | sample LauGreSBDMM110SN_FD_61640 | JGI IMG/M metagenome (GOLD analysis project Ga0007751, IMG submission 61640) | Metatranscriptome of freshwater lake microbial communities from Lake Michigan, USA - Su13.BD.MM110.SN (Metagenome Metatranscriptome) | ecosystem: Environmental > Aquatic > Freshwater >...
GGGATGAAGAAGATCAAAGACGAGTCTATCACTAAGATACTCACATCAGACGAAAACAAATCTGCCTTGAGTGACTTCGCTGGACGCGCAAACTTTTTGTTCGTTAATCAACCAACAGGTGAGATGCTTAACTTCACAGTTGAACCACCACCCCAAGCGGTCATAAAGAAGAAGGCTCTGATTGTTATCAAAGCCCGCCCTGAAACTAAAGAGCCAAATTTCCCGACCGGTGTTGCGAACGAGATCGTTTTCATGGAAATGACCCGCCCAATTCTTGAAAATCTTTTTAACACTTGCTAAGAGGTATTTTTGCCAGTGCTAAGCAACCCACTTAATTAAGTAAACCTTTCTGACTTAGTCAGCAAAGATTTAATGGAAAAATTCCACTCCTTCCTTGCTTATACTTACGTTACAATTGGACAAGTGAAGGGCCGCACACTTTTACCATTACCACCCTCTGATGTTACAAACAGTGACCGCACCTCAAGCAAAGACAAGGCTCATATTTTAGAAACCGCCATTATCCACTGGTAAAAACAAATAAAAAATGTTCTTAAGTAAGATCCCGAGAACTCCCTTAAGCATGGTAACCACCCATTACCTTAAGCTGAGATTGAATTCTGGAAAAATAAATCCGAGAATCTTAACAGCATCTGCCTTCAACTAAGCTCAGAGCGAATTAAAAAAGTTCTAAAATTCCTCGAGCAAAATAAAAGCACTTACACAACTCCTTTCAGCAAACTTCAAAAAGAGGTTCAAATTGCCTAAAAGGAAGCAAATGAGAACTTCAAGTACCTTTCAACCTTGTAAGAGCTCTTTTATAATCTTTCAGACACCTCAAAAGAGCTTCCAGAAGTTGCTGATCAGTTCATACCCATCATGCACACAATTTTATTGATCTGGAATCATTCTCCAAATTACAACACACCATCAAGAATTGTCGTCTTGATTCGTCAAATTTGCAATGCTATCATTAAATAATGCCGATCCACAATTGATGGCAATAGAATTTTTGAAGCAATCAAAAATGAAGAGTCCCAAGATGCTCATTAAAAACTTAGCATTGCTCTTGACGTTTGTTCCAAGTTTAAAGATTCTTATTTTGAATATAAAACTAAATCAAAGAATCAATGGAAAATATCCACAAATGCTCTTTTTGTTCGTCTTGATTCCTTTAGCGAACGTTGCTAGGATATCATGCATCTTACAAGTGCAATCTAGTAGTTCGGAAAGCTTTAAAAAATTGAGATTGGAAACACAAAAGGAAAAGCTATGACTACATCAATTCTTTAAGTTTTCTAAGAATTCCATAAAGCTGTTGAAGATTTCATGACTGTTAAGTATGATATTCTTGACATTGAGCGCAGAGAATTCGACGACGACTTTTTCAAATTCCGTCAACGAACAAAAGAACTTGAACGTCGCCTTGCATCAGTTTTAACACAATCATTCGATGACTGTGATACCATAATTGGAAAGTTTAAGATGTTAGACTCTTTTGAAGGACTATTGAACAGACCAATAATTATGGATGAACTTGAAAGAAAATAAATTACTCTTCTTGAACTTTATAAAATTGATCTGAAATTAACACAACAGATTTTCCAAGAAGGTAAAATCTTAGTAGAGCGTGTTGATGAGCGATCACCTATTAGCTCAAATATGCCACCAATTGCCGGTGCTCTTAACTGGACACGCGGTCTATTTGATAGAGTTAATGAACCAATGGAACGTCTTTCTTAATTGAGCGCCTAAATCTAAGAGCGTGAAGAATTTAAAGACATCCAAAAGTTGTTTAATTCTCTTTGCAAGAGTCTTAAAGAATTTGAAACTACTAAAATTAACGAATGGGTTCAAGGAGTTGAAGAAAACACCGAAGAACACTTAAACAAGTTCCTTCTCGTCAGTGAAGAGTCTGAACTTGCTGTTGAAGGACTTATCAGAGTTAATTTTGATCCAGTTCTTGTTCGCCTACTTCGTGAAGTAAAATATTTGTAACTAATTGAAATAGAAGTTCCAGAGCGTGCAAACAAACTTTACGACAAAGTAAATATTTATAGAACCTAAACAGGAAACCTTGAATTGACTGTTAACATGTACAATGAAGTACTTGCAACTTTATTACCAGTTGAAAAACCACTTCTTGCTGATCGCATTCAGATGATGTTAGATGCACTTAATCCAGGTGTAAGTTAATTAATGTGGAATAGTGATAACATCAATCCTTTCATCACTAAAGCTATGAAGATCGTGACAGAAGTTGATGAACTTGTTAAAAAAATGAAGTTCAATGTCATCAAAATGAATGAAATCATGGAAAAATGGGTAAAACCTTTATATGAGCGCAAGAATAAAGCATTAGCAGCTGAAGATGTTGAACAAACTCATTAAGCCCTTGTTGGACCTCGTTTAGAAGACATCAGAAATAACGGCAAAGAAATTCATAGACTTATGAAGGATACTCAAGACAACATTAAACCAGACAAAAAATCTCTTTAATGGCTTGCCTATTAAGACTACATCAACAGTCTTATCATTGAAGGTATTTCAAACGGAATTAATGGATCAATGATTTTCCTTAAAGACTAACTTAGTATTCAATACAACAAAACTCATGGACTTCAACCAATTTTCGACATTAGAGTTAAACTTGAAGACAGAAAAGTAATGTTTGATCCAACTATTTCATCAAACTCAAGAGAGAATGGAATCCGTGATATTATCAATAAGATTGTTGCTGACTTCGTTTCTCTTGCTATTATGATGCCAGGTCGTATTGACTCAAGTTAAAACCCAGCCGCTGCTAGCAACAACGGAGATTACTTGGTTGAAATTAAAGATCAATTCCAACTATTTATATCGATTAATTAAATCACTTTGGGCTTAAACGAAATTGAAGAAGCAACCGCAAACTACATTCATTAATATGATGATAAAAAATTCTTGTGGGAGGAAAAACTTGAAGTTTCATTCTAAGAATTCCTCAACTCCGGTGCATCTCTTGAAGAGATTTTCATGAAAAAACTTCAAGGAATGAGAACTGGAGCAGATGATGAAGATTAAAAGATCGAAGAAGAGCAAGAATAATTCAACTTTATGGCTGTCAAGATTCTTAAGGGTGTTGTTACCAGATACCCATCACTCGATGTTTTCGATGAAAAAATTGCACACTTAACCGTAATAAAGAAATAAATTTCTGAGATGAAATAGTCAGTTGATATTGGCTGGCTCCGTGTTAACTCACTTCCACTTATCAAATAACTTGAGATCACAATTGATGCATGGATTATCGCACATACCAGTTTCCTTTTAAACAACACTATGCGCCAGATTTAGAACATTAATCAGTTCATTTCTGATGTCAGTGAAGGCATTAAAGTTGTCCCCAAATCAAATGAATCAGAAGCTGAAAAGGCATAATTGATGGTAGTAATGACTCATCTCCGTGATGTCAAGATGATTAAAGATAAGACTCTTGAGCAGATTGATCCAATGAAACAAGCCATTATGTTGATGAAGAAACATCAAGTTAAAATGGATGAAGATTTCTTGGTAACCCTTGAGACAAATAAATCTCAAATTAAAGAAGTTTCAGAGAGAGCACTTGGTCCAGTTAAAGAAACTATTCTTCCACTTTAAAATTAAGAAGCACAGAACATTAAAGGAAGACTCGCCAGATTTGGTGTTGTAGTTCAAGAGTTTAGAATTAAGTTCTAAAACAACTTGCCTTACCATATTGCTGAAACCTCCCCTGAAATTATTGATAAGTCTTATGACATGATAAGTGCTTATTATGTTGAAACTTTGAAGTTAGAGGAAGAGGCTCGTGACTTAAACAATCTCGAGACTTTGTTTGATCTTTAACGTTCAAGTTACAAATAACTAAAGGACTGCAAATCTGAATTGATTTCTCTCAAAGAAATGTGGGATCTTGTTGCTTTGATTGATATGCAATTTGATTCATGGAAAAAAACTTTGTGGGACCAAATTGATACTGAAAATCTAACTTAATTGATCAAGGATATGCAATCAAAACAAACAAATCCAACTGCCCCACAGAACAAAGTTATTTCAAAGTGGCGTACTTTTGTCGCTCTTAACGATCGTGTTAAGAACATGAACACAATCTTGCCATTGATTTCACAGTTGCATTCACCATTCATGCAAGATCGTCATTGGAAAAAACTCATGAGAGTTACTGGATAAACAATCGACCATGCCTCACCAAAGTTCTGTCTTGAAGATTTGATTAAATTAAGTCTTTACAAATACGCTGAAGAGGTTACAGAAATTGTTGATGGAGCAGCCAAAGAATCAAAGATTGAAACCAAAGTAGGAGTTATTTCAAGAACTTGGGATGATCTTAAATTTACTTTTGTTGAAAAGGGAGATACCTATGAACTTGGTGCTCTTGACGTAATTATTGAATTAGTTGAAACTCAATCTATGGATCTAATGACCATGTTAGCATAGAAAGAAGTTGAAGAGTTCAAAGAAAATGTAAGCAAGTGGTAAAAGACCCTTAAAACTGTTGATGCTGTTGTTGAAATCTGGGTTAAGGTCTAAAAGAACTGGTCTCGTTTGAATCCAATCTTCTTAGCTTCTGAAGATATCAGAGGTCAACTTCCCGAAGACACAAAGAGATTCGAAAAAGTCGACATTGATTGGAAAGAATTAATGAGAGATGCAGTTGAAAACCCTGGTGTTGTTGATGCCTGTACTGCTGATGGCCGTGAGGAACAACTTAACGGATTTAATAGTGACATTGAAACTTGCGAAAAAGCTTTAAATGCTTATCTTGAAGAAAAGAAAAAAGTTTTCCCTCGATTCTATTTCTTATCAAATCAAGCCTTGCTTGATGTTTTATCAAACGGTAACAATCCACCCAAAGTAAATGAAGAAATTGGAAATTGCTTTGATGGATTAAAATGCCTTAAATTTAAGGAAGAAGGTCCTGAGCCATACAAAGTTGGAATTGGTATGTATTCCAAAGACGGTGGCGAATATATGCCCTTCTTTACTGAGTTTGTTTGTACAGGTGCTGTTGAAAGCTATCTCTGCGATCTTGAAAATAAAATGATATCTACATTGAAAATCGATCTTGAAAATGCTAAAGAAGCAACTGAAGATTGGGAGATGATCAAACCTCGTCACATCTGGCTTGATGATTACTGTGCTTAAACATCACTCCTTGGAACTTAAATAGTTTGGACTGAAGAAACTCAAAGAGCTTTCGATGAATTAGAGAATGGTGGTTCAGAATCTGCCATGAAAGAATACTTCAATGTGACTGTTACCCGTATTGCTGCATTGATTGAAAGAGTTAGAACTGATCTGACTTTTGTTGAGCGTGTTAAGATCATCACTATTATCACAATTGATGTCCATGCTCGTGATGTTGTTGAAATGTTTAATGTTTTAAAGATTGCAGATTCAAATGCTTTCAAATGGCAATCTCAACTCAGATTCTATATGGAATCCAAACCAAAAGAGCCAAAGAAAGTTTGCGAAGCAAGAATTTGCGATTGGAAAACTTGGTACAACTATGAATTTGTCGGAAATTGTGGTCGTCTTGTTATTACTCCACTTACTGATAGATGTTATATCACCTTGACTCAAGCCTTAAATCTCTCAATGGGAGGTGCTCCAGCTGGTCCTGCTGGTACTGGTAAAACTGAAACAACAAAAGATTTAGGTCGTGCTCTTGGTCTATAAGTTGTTGTCTTCAACTGTTCAGATCAAATGAATTATCAATCTATGGGATAAATTTTCATGGGTTTAGCTTAATCAGGAGCTTGGGGATGTTTTGATGAATTCAATCGTATTTCAGTTGAGGTGCTTTCTGTCGTCTCAACTTAAGTTAAAACTTGTCTTGACGCAATTCGTGATATGAAGATAAATCCACTTAAAAATATGTTTTAATTTGAAGACCAAGGTGAAATTCAACTTAAGATCACTTGTGGTTTCTGGATTACAATGAACCCAGGTTATGCAGGTCGTACTGAACTTCCTGAAAATCTAAAAGCTCTTTTCCGTTCATGCGCTATGGTTGTCCCAGATATTGTACTTATTTGCGAAAACATGCTTATGTCCGAAGGTTTCGATACAGCTCGTGATCTTTCGAAGAAGTTTATGTGTCTTTATAACTTAGCTAAGTCCCTTCTTTCAGAATAAGTTCATTATGATTGGGGTCTTCGTGCAGTAAAGTCTGTACTTAGATAAGCCGGTAAACTAAAGCGTGCTGATCCAAATATCTCAGAAGAAGAACTTCTTATGAGAGCTCTTAGAGATTTCAACTGGCCAAAGATTAAGGTTGAAGATAGATAGATTTTCATGGGTCTTATTAAAGATTTGTTCCCAGGCATTGATGCAAAAGCACTTGTTGATGAAGATCTAAGATAGGTTTGCGCTGATGTTGCTAAATCAAAGAACTTACAGCCTGAGAAAGAATTTGTTCTCAAGTGCATCTAACTCGCTGATATTTTAGAAGTACGTCACTCATGTTTCTTGATTGGTGTACCCGGAACAGCAAAATCAGCAGTTTGGAAAAATCTTTGTGATTCATTAACTTAAAGAAAATGGACAACTGTTTGGGATATTGTTGATCCAAAAGCTGTCACTTCAGATGAACTCTATGGTTGCATGAACACAAAAACAAAAGAATGGAAAGACGGTGTCTTATCTGTTATTATGAGAGATATGAACAAATCTCAAGGTAAATACAAAACTACCTAAAAGTACAAATGGGTTATTCTTGATGGAGATGTTGATCCAGAGTGGATTGAATCACTTAACACTGTCATGGACGATAACAAAGTTTTAACACTTGTCTCACAAGAGAGAATTCCTTTAACACCAGAAATGAGACTCCTACTTGAAGTTTCAGGATTAAGAAATGCTACACCTGCTACAGTGTCCCGCGGTGGTGTGTTATACATTAACGAAGCTGATATTGGCTGGAGGCCATTTGTTGACACATGGTTGTCACGTTTCAAGACCAAGGGTGATGAACACGCAAATAATACATTCACTCTTTCAATTTCTCACTATATGAGTGAAGGTTTCCTCAACGATATGAAACAAAAAGAAACTGCTGCTCCAGTTTGCGAAATGGCAGCAATTACAACTCTTACTACGATTATTGATTATCTTTATGATGATTTATTCGTAAACAAAGAAACAGTTGAGTACTTTAAGAGACTTAAGGAAGAAGGTGGCTCTCAATTTGAAGATGCAATTAAAATCATTTATGAAGGTTTCTTCATCTTTGCAATGATTTGGTCCTTCGGTGGTCCTCTTGTTGACGCTAAAATTAGTTTCAATGGAATATTGAGAGCTATGGCAAGCAGAGTTAAATTCCCCGATGGCTCTCTCGTCTATGATTACTTCTTTGATCCATTAAAAGGAACATGGTCTCTCTGGAGTGAAAAGGTTAAGCCATTTAATCCAGACTTCGATGGTCTTTTCGCAAATCTTGTTATCCCAACAGCTGAGACAACAAGACAAAAGTTTTTGATTGATGTTCACCGTAAAACAAGAAAATCTATGCTCTTTGTTGGTTTTGCTGGTACAGGAAAAACAACAATTATTAAAGATTATTTCGCATCCGTTGATAAGGAGACAACTGTCTGTTCATCAATGAACATGAACTCATACACTGATTCTAAAGCACTTTAACAAGTTATTATGGGTAATGTTGATAAACGTATGGGTAAGATATTTGGTCCACCTTCAGGAAAGATTCTTATGTTCTTTATGGATGATTTAAATATGCCCTAATTAGACAAATACGGAACTTAATCACCAATATGTTTGATTCGTCAAATTATTGATTACTAACTTGTGTTTGATAGAGAACATCTTGAAGAAAAGAAAACACTCTAGGACATTATGTTCTTAGGTTGCCTTAACCCTAAGTCTGGTTCCTTCGTTATCGATTTGCGTCTATCCCGTCACTTCACAATGGTCGCTTTAGGAACACCAGAAAAAGAAATTTTGAATACTATCTATCACTAGATTCTTGCAAACCATTTCAAACCTTTCGATTCAAGTTTCAACAACTATGCGAAGAAGATTGTTGATGCCACTGCAACTGTTTTCAATGGTATTGCTTTGAGTGCTTAGTTTATGCCTACTGCCAGAAAATTCCATTATCAATTCAACTTACGTGATTTTACAAAGATAGTCTAAAATATTATGCAAAGTGAAGCATCACCCTATAATAGAAAACCACTTGAAATGGTACGTTTGTGGGCTCATGAATGTCATCGTGTTTATCTTGATAGATTAATCTTGAAAGAAGACGTAGATAAATACATGGAGTTCCTCGGAAATGGTATGAAAGAATTTTCAGATTTTAAACCAGATTTAATCTTGGCTGAACCATTGATTTATACCAACTTTATTTCTGTTGCCAAAGGTCATGAAGCTGCATATGTTACTATTAAGGACATGGACGAACTTAGAAACACTTTATAAGCCAAACTTGAGGAGTACAACGATTAAGTCGGTTCAATGGATTTAGTTTTGTTCTCAATTGCTTGCTAACACATCACAAGAATTGCAAGAATAGTAGATCAACCCTGTGGTAATGCACTCTTAGTTGGTGTGGGTGGTTCAGGAAAATAATCCCTTTCTAAACTTACTGCATTCATTTGCTAACAAGAAGTTTTCAGAATTGTTGTTACATCAAATTATCAAAAAGCTGATCTTAAATTAGACATTTAAGCAGCTTACATGAAGTCAGGTGTCGTTGGATAATAAACTATGTTCATCCTTACTGATTCTCAAATCGTTAAAGATGAGTTCCTTGTTTATATTAATGATATCCTTTCTGCTGGTTATATCCCAGATTTATTCGCCAAAGATGAGATTGATGGTATTATTGGTAAAGTCCGCTCAGAGGCTAAATCAAATGGTGTCGAAGACTCAAATGGGGCAATTTTCAATTTCTTTGTTGATAAAGTTAGAAAGAATCTTCACATTGCTCTTTGCTTCTCCCCTGTTGGAGATCTATTCCGTATTAGAGCTCGTATGTTCCCAGGTTTAATTAATTGTACAACAATTGATTGGTTCCATGAGTGGCCTGAGGATGCATTGATTGGTGTCGCTCAAAGATTCTTAGAGGAGATTACAATCCTTCCTTCAGAAGAAATGAGAACAAAGATTGCTGAACATATGGCTTTCGTTCATATTTCAATTGGAAACGCCAATGTTCTGTTTAAACAACAACAAAGACGTAACAACTACACAACACCTACTTCTTTCTTGGAGTTGATTAAGTTCTACAGAAATTTACTTGTTGATAAAACTACCAAAATTAATGACTAGATTGAAAGACTTTCAAATGGTCTTAACATTATGAACTCAACTACTGAAAAAGTAGCATCACTACAGAAATTACTTGAAGTTAAAATGGTTGAAGTAGAGATTGAAAAAACAGCAACTGGCAAACTTATTGATTAAGTCAATCTTGAGTCAGCTGATGCCTAAAAGGAATAAGACGCTGCTAACATTTAAGCTGAAGCAACAAATGAAGTTGCTAAAGCAGCACAAGCAACAAAAGCATCTGCTGATAAAGAGCTTGAAGCCGCTGTTCCAGCTATGGAGGCTGCTAAAGATGCAGTTGCATGCCTTGATGTCAAGGCCATTTAAGAGTTGAAGTCTCTTGCTAACCCCCCACCAGATTGTGTTGTCGTAACAAAAGCTGTTTTGATCCTAAAAGGTGAAAGAAAGAATCATACTTGGGCCAATGGTTAAAAAATGATGAATAACCCCAAGACTTTCCTTGAAAGTATCGTTAAATATGATCTTACCAGTATTTCTGATGTAATTCTCAAAGATCTTGAGCCAGTTCTCAGCTACGAGGGTTTCACTTATGAAAACATGCAAAAGAAATCATCAGCCGCTGCAAACTTAGCTAAATGGGTTATCAATGCTGTCATCTTCAATACTATCTATAAGAAAGTTAAACCTTTAAGTGATGCAGCTGAAGCAGCAGAAAAACTTTCTTCAGATAAACTTTCTGAATTAGCAATCGTTTTAGAGAAAGTTAGAGTTATCGTTGAAAAGGTCGATGGACTTAAGAGACAACTTGCTGAAGCAGTTGCAAAGAAACAAGCTGTCGAGGATGATGCAAATGCTCTTGCATTAAATCTTTCACTTGCTAATCGTCTCGTTAATGGTCTTGCTGATGAAAATATTCGTTGGACAAAAAATGTTAAAACATTCGAATTAGATAGATTAACTATGATTGGTAATGCACTCGTTTCAGCCGCTTTCGTATCATACATTGGACCATTTAACGCTTCATTCAGAAAAGATTTATGGACTAACTAATGGTTAGGTGATATTATTGCTAAATAAATTCCATACACTGAAGGAGTTGATCCTCTTGGAGTTTTATCAACAGAAGCTGTATAAGCTGTTTGGAAAGGTTAAGGTCTTCCAGCAGATCGTGTATCTCTTGAAAATGCTGCTATTGTATACTCATGTTCAAGATACCCTCTGTTGATTGATCCATAACTTTAAGGTATTAAGTGGATTAAAGGAAAAGAAGGTTCAGAAATGATGGTTATTACTCTTTAAATGGACAAATGGTAAAAGCGTGTTGAACATGCCCTTTCAAATGGTCTTGTTCTCATGATCGAATCCATTAGTGAATCAATTGATTCATTGCTCGACCCACTCCTTTCTCGTCAATTTGTAAAGAAGGGTAAAAACTTCTCAGTTAAAATTGGTTCAGAAGATATTGAAATGATGCCAAACTTCAAATTATATCTCCAGACAAAATTGATTAATCCTCATTACAAACCAGAAACAGCTGCACAGTGCACAATCATTAACTTTATTGTCACAGAATCTGGTCTTGAAGACTAATTACTTGCCATGGTCGTTCGTGTTGAAAAACCAGATCTTGAATAAACTAAGGACGAACTTGTAAATAAGTAGAATTAATTCATCACAACTCTAGCCCAACTTGAATCTGATCTTTTAAAGAATCTTTCTGAAGCAGATCCAAACACTATTTTGACAAACATTTCTTTAATTGAATCTCTTGAAGTAACCAAGGCTACTTCTACTGAAATTCAGCGTCAATAGATCGAGGCAAAATAAACCGAAATTACTATTAACAACCTTAGAGAAATCTACAGACGTGTTGCTGCTGAAGGAGCTACTTTGTATTTCTTATTAATCCAGCTCTGCGTTGTAGATCACATGTATTAGTATTCTCTTGAATCCTTCTAAACTTTCTTCTTCAAAGCTATTGAAAATACTGAAGCAAATGATGATGAAGACAAACGTGTTTTAGATTTGAGATAAAACATTCGTATGACAATTTACAGATGGGTCTAACGTGGTCTCTTTGTTCGTCATAAACAAATCTTCTTGACTCAACTAACATTCAGATTGGTACAACTTCAAATTCTTGAAGGTTAAGAATACGATTACCAAAAGATGAACTTCTTGATTTACTGTCCTCAAAGAAAGGATGTACCTCTTCCAGCCATTCTTAAAAAATGGATGCCAGAAACTGTTTGGTTTGCAGTTTAAAAGATTATTGAAATCGAATTCTTCGAACCATTTGCACAACACATTGAATTTGGTGCCGCTAAACGTTTCGAAGATTGGTACAATGAATTAACTCCCGAGACTGAGAAACTCCCACTTGACTGGAAAAAACTTGAGTCAATGCCCTTTGAAAAACTTTTGGTCATTCGTGCTCTTAGACCAGATCGTATCACAACTGCCCTTGATAATTACATCCGCAAAGTTTTACCAAGAGGTGATGAATTTGTTGATTGTGACTCAACCAGTAACTCTAAATAGATTCTTGAGAGTGCCTATAAGGATTCCTCAACAACAACTCCAATCTATTTCATCCTTTCACCAGGAGTAAATCCAGTCGAGGACGTCGAATATCTTGCAAGATCTATGGGTCTTGAAACAAAGAAGATGCTTCACACAATTGCTCTTGGTCAAGGTCAAGATAAGTTTGCCAATGACAAACTTGATGTTGGCCATAAAGAAGGTTTCTGGGTCATGTTGCAAAACGTCCATCTTATGCCTAGATATCTTTATGAACTTGAAAAGAAATTGAACGCATTTGCCTAAGAAGGATCTAATCCAAACTTCAGACTTTTCTTAACATCTGATCCAAGCAAGGAAATCCCAATTGGTCTTCTTGAGAAATCAATTAAGTTGACAAACGAACCACCTCAGGGACTTAAAGATAACATGAAACGTTCTTTCTCATTCTTCAAAAAAGAAGAAATTGAAGACAAAGACCCTAAGATTAAAACAATTATCTTTGGTCTCTGCTACTTCCATTCAGTCATGTGCGAACGTAGAAAGTTCGGAACCAAAGGTTGGAACAGAATGTATCCATTCTCAATGGGAGATCTTCGTGATTCATCTATTGTTTTGCAAAACTACATGGAAAGCAATTAAGCTAGTGGCAAGATTCCATGGGATGATCTTAAGTACATCTTTGGTGAAATCATGTACGGTGGTCATATTGTAGATGACTGGGACAGAAGGTTCTGTGCCTCATATCTCGACAATCTTATGAATGATACTCTTCTTGATGAGTCTGAGATGTTCCCATTCATTGAAGGAAAGGGTATTTCATTCAAAACTCCAACACCAATGTCTCATGAGAATTATATCAAACATATTGAAACTGAATTGCCACCAGAGACACCACTTGCTTATGGTATGCATCCAAACGCTGAAATTGATTTCAGAACTAAGTAATGCGAGAATCTGTTTGAAATTTTAGTTGATTTACAACCTAAAGGTGGCGGTGCTGCCGGTGGTGCCGTTGAAGACACTAAAGTAAAAGAGTTCTTTGATCTTGTTCTTAATGCTCTTTCATTAGAAGGTCTTAAAGTAAATCTCGACGATGTTGCAGGTAAACTCGATGATACCACACGTGGACCATATTAAAATGCATTTATGCAAGAATGTGAAAAGCTCAACGTTCTTATTTCAGGCATAATGCGTTCTTTGACAGATTTGGATCTTGCCTATAAGGGTGAACTGACAATGAATGCAGAGATGGAAACACTTGAAGATAATATCAGAACTGACAGAGTGCCTCCTTAATGGAAGAAGATTGCATATCCATCTGAAAGAGGTTTGATTTCATGGACTGAAAACATCAAAGCTCGTATTGATTAAATGAACAACTGGAAAGAAGATCCATCAAAACTTCCAAGAGTTGTCTTTATCAATCGTCTTATCAATCCATCATCATTCTTGACAGCCATTAAACAAGTTTTCTGTCGTGAAAGCAATCCATAATAGGAGCTTAACAAGACTTCTATCTAGACAGATATCCTTAAAAAGAGTTTCTATGATGCTGATCTCCCTGATCTAAGAAAGACAGATGGTGCCCTTGTCTTCGGATTCCAAGTTGAAGGTGCACGTTGGGATCTTAATAATGGTTTAGAAGAGTCATTCCCTAAGACAAGTTTCTCAATTGTACCAGTAGTGCAATGCAGAACTGTAATGTTGACTGATAAGGAAGACAAGACTGTTTATATTTGTCCAGTCTACAAGACAATCGATCGTATGGGCACATATGTATTCCCAGCCCAACTTAAGACCAAATATGCTCCAGCTAAATGGGTTATTGCAGGTGTCGCTATGATTTTGGATGTTCCTGGCGCAGCCGATCTTTTCGCCCCTGGTAAAGAACCAGCAGCATGAAAGAAGTGAGCC
>Ga0007751_10190525_pt1 | contig 13676 bp, 1 predicted proteins | sample LauGreSBDMM110SN_FD_61640 | JGI IMG/M metagenome (GOLD analysis project Ga0007751, IMG submission 61640) | Metatranscriptome of freshwater lake microbial communities from Lake Michigan, USA - Su13.BD.MM110.SN (Metagenome Metatranscriptome) | ecosystem: Environmental > Aquatic > Freshwater > Lake...
GTTCGAAGCCATTAAAATTTGAGCGCCCCTTTGCGCGCGGAATGGCCGATTCAAGATTTCGCTTTATCGCGGCCAAGCTTGCTGAGGCATACGGTCTAGCAGAGAATGCCGTCGAGAAGACGATCGTGCAGGACAAGGCCCACGTCTCCAAGTTTTTTTGAGCCCAGCGGCCCTCCATCGTTGCTTTACGTTAATGAGATTGAAAAGGACAAGGGGTCAACGAAGCCTACGCTGCATCGCATGGGCCCAAACGAGCCCATCACTGGGAAATTGGTGTATTTTGTGCGACTCAACCCCAAGGGCATAGCGGAGAAGACCATCGAGGCCGATGTCCTCTCGGGCGAGGTCCATGGCGCAGCTCTCGCCAACTTCAGCGCAATAGTGTCCGAGCTTTACTTGCCGATCGTGCAAGAACAGCAGCAATGGGGCAAAGCTCCCGCCGATCAGGCCAAGGAGTTTGTTGGCACCACGCAGAAGTTTGGCAGCATGCTCAGCGAGGCAGTGACGACCGTGACTGGGGGTATCGAGCTTAGGAAGCCCGAGTCGCGCTTTGTCGACCAGTACGCTCCTGGCGACCTGAAGCAGTCAGCGTTCAACCAGGCGCTGAACGACACCTCTGCTTCCAAGGAGTTTGAAGCTTGCCTGACCAACTGGTGCCAGGATACAGAGCGCCTGCTGGTGGAGACCAACAAGATCAAAGCCGGGGAGGAGCCCGGACCAGACACAGAGCTCGAGTACTGGCGCACACGCATGTCAAACTTCAATTCCATCACCGAGCAGCTGAAGTGCAAGGACTGCAAGCTTGTCCTCGGAGTGTGCGCCTCCGGTAAGACAAAGTCATACACCCGCTGGAAGGCGCTGGATTTGGAGGTCACGGATGCTGCCAACGAGGCCAAGGACAATGTCAAATACCTGGCCACTTTGGAGCTGAGCCTTGAGCCAATGTACCACGGCTCAGTGCAGGCGATAACAGAGACTCTGCCTGCCCTCATGAGCAACATCCGGATGATGTACACAATCGCGCGATACTACAGCACCTCGGAGCACATGTCCCGGCTCTTTACCAAGCTGACTAACCAGATGATCCGCAAGTGCAAGGAGCAGATTACGGAACCAGGGAAGCTTTGGGATCAAGACAAGCCTACGCTCCTAGCCAACATGAAGATGTCTGTGGAGCTCGCCGCCATGTACCGCGAGCACTACAAGCTTGCCAAGGACAAGCTCGCTGAGAACCCAGAGGGCAAGCAGTTCCAGTTTGACGAGCAGGCCATCTTTGTCAAGTTCGACCTGTTCACAAAGCGCCTGACCAAGCTGATCGACATGTTCACGACGACGCATCAGTTCTCGACGCTCGAGCAGCACACCCACATCGAGGGCCTCGAGCACATGATCAAGAACCTCAACAGCATCATCGACGACGTCAAGAGGAAGCCGTACGACTTGCTCGACTTTTACAGGAATCAGTTTGACCGTGACTTCCTCGAGTTCAATGTCAACATCCACGACCTCGAGATCCAGCTGCAGGGTTTTGTCAACAGCAGCTTTGAGAACATCAGCTCAACGGACCACGCGTTGGGCCTGCTGCTCCAGTTCCAGTCCATCCTCCAGCGAGACATGCTCAAGCAGGACCTCGAGAACAAGTACCTCGTCATCTTCCAGAACTATGCTCAAGACCTCGAGGCCGTCCAGAAGCTGTACGAGAAGAACAAGTACGAGCCGCCGATCCCAAGGAATGCGCCACCGGTGGCAGGAAACATCATGTGGGCCCGCCAGCTGCTGAGACGGATAGAGTCTCCCATGCAGAAGTTTGCCCAGAACAAGAACCTCATGTCCACCAAGGAGTCGAAGAAGATCGTCAAGATGTACAACAAGGTCGCCAAGGCGCTGATCGAGTTCGAGACGCTGTGGCACCAGGCGTGGATCCGCTCCATCGAGCAGTGCAAGGCCGGGTTGTCGGCTCCGCTTCTGGTCCAGCACCCGGAGACGGGCAAGATTCTCGTCAACTTCGACAAGGAGATCATGCAGCTGATCCGCGAGACCAAGTACATGCAGAGGTTCAACATCCCGGTGCCCGAGGGCGCGCAGATGGTGCTCCTTCAGGAGGAGAAGTTCAAGTTCTACTTCAACCAGCTCTCCCACCTGGTCCACGAGTACGACGCGGTCATCGCGCAGCTGGCGCCGACGATCAAGCCGCTCATCCGGCCGCATCTCGACGACATGGACCGGAAGGTCGCGCCAGGTTTCGCGCTGCTGACCTGGACCTCGATGAACATTGACGGGTACCTGCACCGCTTCAAGCAGGGTCTCACGCGCCTCCATGAGCTCGTCCGCAAGGTCATTGACCTGGCAGACAACCGGGTGGAGATGAACCTTAGGATGATTCGCAACACCATCCTGGTCGACCTCCCGAGTGACCGCTCCTTCACGTTCGAGGAGTTCATCACGACGCAATCCAAGTTCCAAAAGAGACAGGGCGAGCTCCTGCAGATCCGCAACGAGGAGGTGCATCGCAGCATTGAGGACCTGATCCACTTGGTCAAGACCTACCCGAGGGAGAACCACGAGGTTGTGCTGGACGAGTCGGAGCTTGTGCTGTTCCAGCGCCACTACAGCAAGCTCATGTACCAGGCCGTGCTGACCTGCACGCAGAAGTCGCTCCTGGCGATGAAGCGGCGCCTCGGATCCAAGGTCTCGGGCGGCGTGTTCTTCATGGAGAGGCCGATCTTTGACGTCGACGTGGAGCTCAAAGTGCCCAACGTCTCGATGAACCCGGCGCTGGAGGAGATCCAGAGGGCCATCAACGGCTGCGCCAAGACCATCCTCGTGTCGAGCAAGCTGCTGACCTGCTGGGGGCAGGACGAGTTCGAGACCTTCAACGACCTGATCGTGCAGGACAAGGAGATCGTCAAGTCCATCATCAGGATGACGGGCAGCGTCAACGGGATCAAACATCAGGTCGACGAGTACATGGAGACGTTCAACCGCTACGACTTCCTGTGGAAGGCCAACTTGCAGAAGGCCTACGACGCCTTCATGCAGACCAACCCCACGCTAGAGATGTTTGAGGCCGAGCTCAAGAAGTACATGGCCATCGAAACCGAGGTGAATGCAATTGCCAGCATCCACAACATCGGCGCGCTGTCGCTCGACACGCAGCCGCTCAAGAGCTCCCTCAAGAGCGAGGCGGCCTCGTGGAAGGCGCAGTTTGCGCAGAACCTCCACAAGCAGTGCTCCGAGGATCTCAAAGCCTTCGATGCCTACATTAGGGACACGACCTTGAAGCTGAACCGCAAGATCGAGGACCTCGAGGACGTCCGCGGCATTATGAACGTGCTCAAGGAAGTGCGCGAGAAGGAGTCAGAGATTGACAACCTGATTGGCCCGATCGAAGAGATGTACGGGCTGCTGGGCAGGTACGAGGTACGGGTGCCCAAGGAGGAGACGACAATGGTCAGTGACCTGCGGTACGGGTGGAAGAAGCTGCGGAAGCTGTCGACGGACACGACGGACAACCTGACCCGCCTCCAGGCCGGCTTCAAGCGCGAGCTGATCAAGGAGGTCAAGCTGTTTGTGGTCGATGCCCAGAACTTCCGCAAGGAGTGGGAGGTGCAAGGGCCCATGGTCCCTGGGCTCGAACCCATGGACGCTGTCGATCGGCTCCGCAAGTACCAGCAGATGTTCGAGGTCCGCAAGCGCAAGTGGGAGAGCTACGCCTCTGGCGAGGAGCTGTTCGGGCTCCCCGTGACGCTCTATCCGGAGCTGGAGCAGACCGAGAAGGAGATCCAGATGCTCGACCGTTTGTACAACCTCTACGTCACGGTCATCACGACGATAAAGGGATACGGAGACTACTTCTGGGTCGATGTGGTGGAGAAGATCACAGAGATGGGGGAGACTGTGAATCAGTACCAGAACCAGTCCAAGAAGCTGCCCAAGACTCTGCGGGACTGGCAGGCGTACATGGACTGCCGGAAGACAATTGATGACTTCCTCGAGATGCTCCCGCTCTTTGAGGCCTTGACGCACAAGTCGATGCGCGATAGGCACTGGGAGGAGGTGATGCGGATCACTGGCGGGGAGCTCAACCTTGCCGAGGACGTCTTCAAGCTGCAGCACCTGCTCGACTGCAACATCCTCAAGTGCCGCGAGGAGGTCGAGGACCTCACCAACGCAGCGGTCAAGGAGGAACAGATCGAGACCAAATTGGCCGCTGTGCAGCTCGATTGGTCTGCCATCGACCTCGTGTTTGCCGAGTACAAGACTCGCGGACCGGTCATCCTCAAGGGCTCGGACACGGCCGAGCTGATTGAGAAGCTCGAGGACTCGCAGATGACGCTGGGCTCCATGGCCACCAACCGTTACAGCGCGCCGTTCCGCGACGAGGTGCAGGGCTGGATCATCAAGCTGTCGACGGTCAGCGAGATCATCGAGCAGTGGCTCATGGTGCAGAACATGTGGATGTACATGGAGGCCGTCTTCAGCGGCGGCGACATCGTCAAGCAGCTGCCTCAGGAGGCCAAGCGCTTCCAGAACATTGACAAGAACTACATGAAGATCGTCACGAGCGCGGTGGAGACCAAGAACGTGGTCAACACATGCTTTGGCAACGAGCTGATGAAGACCATGCTGCCTCACCTCCTGGAGCAGCTGGAGCTGTGCCAGAAGTCCCTCAGTGCCTACCTGGAGACCAAGCGAGCCGAGTTCCCCCGTTTTTACTTTGTGTCGGACCCGACCCTTCTGGAGATCCTCTCACTGGGCTCGGACCCTCCCAGCGTCGTGCCGCACTTCCAGTCCGGCCTCTTTGACTCGCTCACGAACGTCACGTTCGACAAGGTCGACAAGACCCGGATGACCGAGATGTTCAGCCAGCAGGCCGAGTGCGTCGAGTTTGAGAACGCCATCGACGCCAAGGGGAACATCGAGGTGTGGCTCCAGCGGTTGGTGGATGGCATGCAGGACACTGTCAAGCAGATCATCAAGCGTGCGGTCCGCAACGTCAGCGACATGGGACTGGAGGACTTCCTGTTCAGCAATCCGGCTCAGATATCGCTCCTCGGGATCCAGTTCCAGTGGACCATGGACACCCAGGCGGCGCTCTCCAACGCCAAGACCGACAAGACCATCATGAGCAAGAACATGAAGAAGGTCGACCTGCTGCTCCGCGACATGATCATGCTGACGCTGAGATCGGATCTGTCCCGGATCCAGCGCATCAACCTCGAGACGTGCATCACGGTGCACATGCATCAGAAGGAGTCGACCGAGGAGCTCCTCAAGAAGAAGATCAAGGACCCCACGGATTTCGAGTGGCTCAAGCAGGTCCGCTTCTACTGGCGCGAGGACCGCGACACGACCATCATCTCGATCTGCGACGTCGACTTTGAGTACTCTTACGAATACCTCGGCGTCAAGGAGAGGCTGGTCGTGACGCCGCTGACGGATATCTGCTACATCACGCTGAGCCAGGCACTGGGCATGTTCCTCGGGGGCGCCCCTGCAGGACCCGCAGGGACAGGCAAGACCGAGACCACCAAGGACCTCGGGAACACGCTCGGCAAGTACGTCGTGGTGTTCAACTGCTCGGATCAGATGGACTACAAGGGCATGGGCAAGATCTACAAGGGGCTGGCGCAGAGCGGGCTGTGGGGGTGCTTTGACGAGTTCAACCGCATCAACCTCGACGTGCTCTCTGTCTGTGCACAGCAGGTGTATTGCATCCTGTCGGCCATTCGTGAGCGCAAGAAGACGTTCACCTTCACCGACGGCTGCGTCGTCTCGCTCGACTCTCGCGTGGGGTTCTTCATCACGATGAACCCCGGTTACGCGGGGCGCCAGGAGCTCCCGGAGAACCTCAAGGCGTTGTTCCGCGGGGTCACCATGATGGTGCCCGACAGGCAGATCATCATGAAGGTCAAGCTGGCGGCCTGCGGGTACCAGGAGAACGATCCGCTTTCGAAGAAGTTCTTTGTGCTCTACGCGCTGTGCGAGCAGCAGCTCTCCAAGCAAGCGCACTACGACTTTGGTCTCCGAAACATCCTGTCGGTGCTCCGTACCGCCGGCACCTCAAAGCGTGCCAACCCCGAGAAGAGCGAGGTCTTCCTGATGATGCGAACGCTCCGCGACATGAACATGTCCAAGTTCGTGGCTGAGGACGTACCGTTGTTCCTGTCGCTGATCGACGACCTGTTCCCGGGCCTCAAGGCCGAGCGGGCGTCGTTCCCCGACATCAACAAGGCGCTCGAGAAGGTCGTGCTCGAGAAGGGCCTGCAGATGCACAAGACGTGGCTGGACAAGTGCATCCAGCTGTACGAGACCTACCTGGTGCGACACGGCATCATGCTCGTGGGCCCCACGGGCGGAGGCAAGAGCGCCATTGAGGAGTGCCTCGCGGGAGCGCTCACCGAGCTCGGGACCAAGCACGTCATTTGGCGTATGAATCCCAAGGCCATCACAGCTCCCCAGATGTTTGGCAGGATGGACGCCGCCACGGGCGACTGGACCGACGGCATCTTTGCGGTGCTGTGGCGTCGAGCGGCAAAGAACAAGAACCAGAACACTTGGATCGTGCTCGACGGACCGGTCGACGCCATCTGGATCGAGAACCTCAACACGGTGCTCGACGACAACAAGGTGCTGACGCTCGCCAACGGCGATCGGATCCTCATGAGCGCCGCGATGAAGGCTTTCTTCGAGCCCGAGAACCTCGCCAACGCCTCGCCCGCCACCGTGTCCCGCGCCGGGATCATCTACGTCTCGGATGTCGAGCTGGGCTGGGAGCCGGTGATGAAGTCGTGGCTGGCCAGGCGTGATCCGTCCGAGGCCGCGATCCTCCAGCCGCTGTTCGACAAGTACGTCAACAGGATGCTGGACTTCATCCGCCTCAACCTGAAGCCCGTCATGAGCAACGAGCAGGTCTGCCAGGTCAACACCCTCGCGACGCTGCTCAACGGCCACGTCAAGGCCTTCAAGGACCTCGGCAAGCCCATGACCGACCCGGTGCACTACGAGCGCGTGTTCCTCTTCTGCCTCACCTGGTCGCTAGGCAGCCTGCTCGAGATGAAGGAACGCCCAATGTTCGACCAGGAGCTGCGCTCGTTCGCCGCAAACATGCCTCCCCGCGACGAGGAGGCCGACACAATCTACGAGTACCTGGTCTCTGAGGAGGACTTCAACTGGAAGCACTGGAAGCACATGGTCCCTGTCTGGACTTACCCCAAGGCCGAGGAGAAGCCCAAGTTTGCGCAGCTCATCATCCCCACGCTCGATTCTGTGCGTTTCGAGAAGCTGCTGCAGCTGAGCTACATCGTCGACAAGTCCTCGCTGCTGGTCGGAGGCGCCGGTACTGCAAAGACCTCTGTGATCATGCAGTTCATGGGCAAGTTCAACTCCGAGTCGACGGCCACCAAGACGCTGACGTTCTCGTCGGTCACGACGCCGATGATCTTCCAGACCTCCCTCGAGGGCGCCGTCGAGAAGCGACAGGGACGCACCTTTGGCCCCCCCGGTGGCAAGAACATGATTGTGTTTGTCGACGACATCAGCATGCCATCGATCAACGACTGGGGCGACCAGGTCACTAATGAGATTGTGCGCCAGCTGCTGGAGCAGGGCGGGATGTACTCGCTCGAGAAGCCCATCGGCGACATGAAGTTCATCGTCGACACGCGCTACCTCGCCGCCATGAACACGCCCGGCGGCGGCAAGAACGACATCCCGCACCGCCTCAAGCGCCAGTTTGCCATCTTCAACGTGCCGCTGCCCTCGGTCGCAGCCATCAACGGCATCTTTGGGAAGCTCGTCGAGGGTCGGTTCTCCTCGGACGTCGTCACCGACGAGGTCGTGTTTGTCGCCAGCAAGCTGGTGCCGCTGACCATCACGCTCTGGAACAAGACGCAAGCAAAGATGCTCCCCACGCCAGCCAAGTTCCACTACCTGTTCAACATGCGCGAGCTCTCCAAGGTCTTCCAGGGCGTCATCCTCGCGTCCCGCGACCGCTTCAACCGCTCCAACACGGAGCCTTTCGGCGGCAAGGTGGCCACTCCCGAGGGGTACCTCCTGGCGCTCTGGATCCACGAGTGCCGTCGCGTCTTCTCGGACAAGCTCGTCTCGTACGACGACAAGAACTGGCTCGACAAGACCGTCAACGACCTGTGCAAGGAGACGTTCCAGTCGGACCTGCTGAGGCAGGTCGACGAGCCCGTGTACTTCGTCGACTTCCTGAGGGAGCCGACCTCGGACCCCGAGACGGGCGAGCTGATCGACGCGCACCCGAGCTTCTACGAGGCGGTGCCGGGCGGGCTGCCCGACATCCGAGCGCGCGTCGAGGCGCTGCAGCGTCGGTTCAACGAGGAGAGCAAGGTCGCCAAGCTGGAGCTCGTGCTGTTCACCGACGCGCTGCAGCACCTGATGCGCATCTCGAGGCTGCTCTGCATGGCCCGAGGCTCGGCGCTGCTCGTCGGCGTCGGCGGCAGCGGCAAGCAGAGCCTCTGCAAGCTCGCGTCGTACATCGCGGGCGCGTTCACGTTCCAGATCACCATCACCAAGTCGTACAACACCACCAACCTGTTCGAGGACATCAAGACGCTGTACAAGGTCGCGGGGTTCAAAGGCCAGCCCGTCTGCTTTATCTTCACCGACTCTGAGATCAAGGAGGAGGGCTTCCTCGAATACATCAACCAGATCCTGATGACCGGAGAAGTGGCCGGGCTGCTCCCGAAGGACGAGCTCGACATGATTGTGAACGACATGCGACCGATCATGAAGCAGCAGTCGCCGGGGACGGTCGATTCTTACGAGAACCTCTATGCGTTCTTCCTCAACCGCGTGCGCGACAACCTCCACGTCGTGCTCTGCTTCTCGCCCGTCGGCGACAAGTTCAGCCGCAGGGCGAGGCAGTTCCCCGGTCTCATCAACGGCTGCACCATCGACTGGTTCCTGCCCTGGCCCGAAGACGCCCTCACCAGCGTCTCGAGCAAGTTCATCGACGAGTTCAAGATGGCTTGCCCGCCCGAGGCCAAGGACGCTCTCAAGCTGGCCATGGGGCACGTGCACGTGTTTGTGACCGCTGCCTGCAAGGAGTACTTTGAGAAGTTCAGGCGCAACGTCTACGTCACGCCCAAGTCGTACCTCTCCTTCATCCAGGGTTACAAGGAGCTCTACAACAAGAAGCTGGTCTTCACCCAAGAGCTTTCGGTGTCGATTGCCGCCGGCCTTCAGAAGATGTTTGAGGCCAAGGCCGACGTGAACAAGATGAAGGCCGAGCTCGCGATCAAGAACCAGGACCTGGCAGTGGCTGCCAAGGAGGCAGAGATCCTCCTCAAGGAGATCTCGGAGAGCACGGCGATCGCCGAGAAGGAGAAGGCCAAGGTGTCGGTGATCGTCGACCAGGTGACCAAGAAGGCCGCCGAGATCGCGCTGGTCAAGGACGACGCGGAGCGCGACCTCGCGGCGGCCAAGCCCGCGCTCGACGCCGCGCTCAACGCGCTCAACTCGATCACGCAAAAGGACATTGTCGGGCTCAAGGCGCTCAAGAACCCGCCCGACGTCGTCAAGCGCATCTTTGACTGCGTGCTGCTGCTGCGCTACATGTCGGTGCTCGAGAAGGTCACCTGGCAGGACGTCAAGGGCGCCATGGTGCTGCTCGGGAACTACGAGGCGGCGGTCAGGATGATGGGAGACATGGCCTTCCTCGACAAGCTGGTCAACTTCCCCAAGGAGCAAATCAACGACGAGACAGTCGAGCTGCTCGAGCCCTACTTTGCCGCGCCCGACTTCAACTACGACTCGGCCAAGAAGGCCTCTGGCAACGTCGCCGGCCTTTGTAACTGGGCCGAGGCGATGTGCACGTACCACAACGTGGCCAAGGTCGTCGAGCCCAAGATCGCCACGCTGCGTGAGGCCGAGGCGGAGCTCAAGGTCGCGACAAAGGAGAAGAACGCCGCCGAGGACCGGATGGCCATCGTGCAGGGCAAGCTCGACGAGATGCAGGCCAAGTTCGACGCGGCAATGGCGCAGAAGCAGGCGCTCGAGGACGACGCGGTCGCGACGCAGAAGAAGATGGACTCTGCCAACGCGCTGATCAACGCGCTGGCGGGCGAGGAGGTCCGATGGACCGCGCAGAGCAAGGAGTTTGACCAGACGATCCAGCGCCTGACCGGCGACTGCGCGCTCGCCTCGGCGTTCGTCTCGTACCTCGGACCGTTCAACCGCGAGTTCCGAGAGCTGCTGATGAACCGCGACTTCTACGGCGACTGCATCAAGCTCAACATCCCAGTCACGCCCAACATGCAGGTCACCAAGTTCCTCGTCGACGACTCCGAGGTCGGCGAGTGGACCCTTCAGGGTCTGCCCACCGACGAGCTGTCTGTCCAGAATGGCATCATGGTCACCCGTGCCAGTCGGTATCCACTTCTGGTCGACCCGCAAGGCCAGGGCAGGCTGTGGATCATGAACAGGGAGGAGGCCAACCAGCTCAAGGTGACGCAGCTGAACGACCGCATGTTCCGCAACTGCATGGAGGACTGCCTCTCGTTCGGCAAGCCGATGCTGATCGAGAACATCGAGGAGGAGCTCGACCCGGTCCTGGACCCGGTCCTGGAGCGCCGCCTGATCAAGAAGGGCAAGATGTACGTGATGCCGCTGGCGGACAAGGAGGTCGACTTCACAGACACCTTCAGGCTGTTTGTGACCACGCGCCTGCCCAACCCGCACTTCACCCCGGAGCTCTCCGCCAAGGTGACCGTTGTCGACTTCACGGTCACGATGGCGGGCCTCGAGGATCAGCTGCTGGGCAAGCTCATCCTCAAAGAGAAACACGAGCTAGAGGAGCAGCGCCAGCAGCTCCTCGAGGAGGTCCAGGGCTTCAAGAAGAAGATCAAGCAACTCGAGGACGACCTCCTCTTCCGACTGTCAAACAGCCAGGGCAACCTGCTCGACGACACGGAGCTGATCGACGTGCTGGCCGTGACCAAGCAGACGGCCGGCGAGGTCGCCGAGAAGCTGTCCAACGCCTCGGAGACCAACAAGAAGATCAACGAGGCCTGCGAGGAGTACCGTCCCGTCGCCCACCGCGCCACGCTCGTCTACTTCCTCATCGCCGAGTTCACCGTGGTCAACTGCATGTACCAGACCTCCTTGGCGCAGTTCAACCAGCTGTACGAGCTCTCGATCGATCGTTCCGACAAGGCCAACATGCCCAGCAAGCGCATCAACAACATCATCGAGTACCTCACGTACGAGATCTACCTCTACATCCAGAGAGGGCTGTTTGAGCGACACAAGATCATCTTTGCGTTGATGCTGACCAACAAGATCCTTGCGAGTGCCGGGAAGGTCCGCGCCTCGGACGTCGACATCTTCCTCAAGGGTGGCGGCGCTCTCGACATCAACTCGGTCCGCAAGAAGCCCAAGGAGTGGATCCTGGACTCGGTCTGGCTGAGCATCATCGCGCTGTCCTCCATGGACTCGTTCCGAGACCTCCCCGACAGCGTTTTCCGCAACGACGGGCTGTGGCGCCAGTGGTACGACCAGGAGGCTCCGGAACAGGCCAAGGTGCCCGACTACGAGGACCGCCTTTCCAAGTTTGAGCGCATGTGCATCGTCAAGACCTTCCGCGAGGACCGCACGCTGATCGCCGCCGGAGACTACATCGCCGAGGCCCTCGGCCAGCGGTTTGTCGAGTCGGTCCCGCTCAACATGGAGCGAGCACACCAGGAGAGCCACTGCAAGTGCCCATTGATCTGCCTGCTGTCTCCGGGCGCCGACCCGACCAAGCTCATCGAGGACCTCGCCAAGAAGAAGAAGATCAAGACGCTGGGAGTCTCGATGGGTCAGGGGCAGGAGATCATCGCGAGGAAGTACATGGCCACGGCGAGCCTCGAGGGTCAGTGGGTGCTGCTCCAGAACACGCACTTGGGCCTGGGGTACCTGACCGAGGTCGAGGCCTACTTGGTCAAGGAGGAGAACATCCACGAGGACTTCCGCCTGTGGATCACGGCGGAGCCGCACCCGCAGTTCCCCATCGGCCTGCTGCAGATGGGCATCAAGATCACCAACGAGGCCCCCGTGGGCATGAAGGCCGGCCTGAGGGCGTCCTACCAGTGGGTCACGCAGGACATGCTAGACGCGGTCTCGAGGCAGGAGTGGCGACAGCTGCTCTTCATCATGTGCTTCCTGCACTCTGTCACACAAGAGAGGCGCAAGTTTGGCCCCATTGGTTGGAACGTGCCCTACGAGTTCAACCAGTCGGACCTCTCGGCGTGCGTCCAGTTCCTCCAGAACCACCTGATGGAGATGGACGCGAAGAAGGCCAACCAGCCGACCTGGGAGACCGTCCGCTACATGATCTCGTCGATCCAGTACGGCGGCCGCATCACCGACTCGTTCGACGAGCTGCTGATGGACACTTTCGCCGAGAAGTACTTCCACCCCGCCGCGCTCTCCGTGGGGTACGAGGTCTACAAGGACGAGCGCTCGGGGTATGCCTACAAGGTGCCCGACGGCAACGACATTGACGTCTTCCGACAGGCCATCGAGGTGCTGCCTGCGACGGAATCGCCCGAGATCTTTGGGCTGCACGCTAATGCGGACATCACGTTCAGGACGCTCCAAGTGCAAGAGGGCATCTCGACCATCCTCGACACAATGCCCAAGGGCGGAGGCGGCGGTGGTGGCCTGAGTAGAGAGGAAATCGTGGACAAGATCTGCGAAGACCTCCTTGCCAAAGCCCCTCCCCTGTTTGACAAAGAGGAGACAAAGGAGAAGCTGAAGAGGCTGCCCGGCGGCCCGACGGCGCCGTTGACTGTGCACCTCCGACAAGAGATCGACCGTCTCAACATCATCAACAGGCTGACGACGACGACGCTCAAGAACTTGCGCCTTGCGATTGCCGGGACCGTCGCGCTGACGGGGGCGCTCATCGACGCGCTCAACGCGCTGTTCATGGCGCGCATCCCCCAGCAGTGGCTGGCCAAGAGCTGGGAGTCGCTGACGCTCGGGAACTGGTTCACCGGCCTCCTGCAGCGATACGACCAGCTGAACAAGTGGATCAACCTGGGGAGACCCAAGGCCTACTGGATGACCGGTTTCTTCAACCCCCAGGGCTTCCTGACCGCGATGAAGCAGGAGGTCAACCGAAAGCACGCCGCCGACAAGTGGGCCCTCGACGACGTCGTCATGACCAGCGAGGTCACGCACCCCGCCAAGGACTTTGAGTCGCTCAAGGAGGGGCCGCCCGAGGGCGTGTACATCTACGGCCTGTTCCTCGACGGGTGCGCCTGGAGCTCGCGGGAGAACAAGCTGGTGGACAGCGAGCCGAAGAAGCTGTTCAACCCCCTCCCGGTGCTGTTTGTGACGGGCGTGCTCGCCAAGGACAAGAAGAAGAGCGGGATCTTCGAGTGCCCGTGCTACCGCGTCAAGGCCCGCAAGGGGCTCAACTTCATCAGCACGTTTGCGCTGCGCAATGAGGACGGGGCCGCCAAGTGGGTGCTCAGGGGAGCGGCGTTGCTGGCCACCATCGATTAGTAGACGTAGCAGAGTAGCCTCAGATGCCCAAGAGAGACCGACCTTACATTTCATGTTGACTGTATTACTGTACGATGCATAACAAAACTAGTAGTATCAATGTAGCCATTTTTAGACAGCTTTGTCTCGTCCGCAAAAACGCAATCAGAGTGCCC
>Ga0007751_10133685_pt1 | contig 13138 bp, 2 predicted proteins | sample LauGreSBDMM110SN_FD_61640 | JGI IMG/M metagenome (GOLD analysis project Ga0007751, IMG submission 61640) | Metatranscriptome of freshwater lake microbial communities from Lake Michigan, USA - Su13.BD.MM110.SN (Metagenome Metatranscriptome) | ecosystem: Environmental > Aquatic > Freshwater > Lake...
GGCATGCAGACTCGAACAGTTCGACAAGTATCTCAATACATAGCCTTTGGAGGGGGTGTCATGTTTCTGAATTTATGTGCTTATTTGAAAGATCCTTATGCTGCTTATGCATGCATCATCGCTGCTCAGTGCTGTTTAGGTGCCTCTCAAAGTGGTCTACTGTGTTGTTACCTTGATATCGCCCCTAACTACTCTTCATTATTATCATCGATCGGTAATACTTTAGGTAAGCATTATTATTACTATTACTATTACTATTACTATTACTATTACTATTACTACTATTATTATTATTATTATTATTATTATTATTATTACTATTATTATTACTATTGATTTTAAGCGAATCCGAACCCCTCATTTCCTTCTTTGATCGCCATTAGCAGTTTCTCTCTCAGATCGTCTTGAGATGCATAGCATGGTAAATCCAATTGATTATAACATGTATGAGCTGTTGGTAATAATCCAACATCAACATAAGCACGATGAATAGAGAACTGTTGAATACCTCGCATACCTTGCAATTGTGAAAAACCACCAAGTGGAACTTTACTTGTACCGGTAACAAATTGTAAAAATAATGCTTTTTCTTCTCGAGTGAAACTACGTAAGATATCCCAGAACCATATAATGATAGGATCATTTTCTCTGTATTGGCGATATTCTGTATATTGACGTAGCTCCTCAATATTAACATCAGGCAATCCGCATATAAGAAGCTCTAATTCAGTTGGAGTAAAAATAGAAATAAGTTCAGGTGGTACGAGATCATAGAAACCATCGAGAAAAGATTCAATCTGGCCTCGAATAGCTCTTGTCATTAAATGATGAGCAACTAAACGAACATAATCATGTTTAGTATCATCAGTTACTTCAATATTTCGACCATCAGGTACTAAATCAAACACTTTATTTTCACCAAAAGTATTTTCTTCAGCAGAGAATGTCAAATCTAAACCCATATCTGCAAGCGGGTTTGTTAAAATTAGTTTTAAATTTTTGTAGTAGATTGGATCAGTAGCTTCGATATCTGTGTAATCAACTGGTATTCCTAAGACATGCTTATAAAATGATCTTGTGAAGTGGGCATCCATTAAATGACCATCACATATAGCTTTACCTATAACTCTTCCAATGAATTTAAAGTAATCAAGGTGATTATTATTCCACTGACCACTAAATGAACTTGGTTGAAAGGTACTGCCCCCATCTAATGACACAAAGAGGCCATAATTTGCATTGAAGATTTCTTTAGAGATAATAACATACCATTCTCTAGTAAGACCACCAGCATCAACACCCTCTTCACCTTGGAAATTTATTCTTAATGACCCTCTCATTTCATCAGCTGTTCGCATACGGAGTTGATGGAAAGAATCTAAATAAATTTGATCGCGACGTAAGTTCAAATGAATATTGCCTCTACCACGCTCCATACTTCGTAATTCATTAAAGAAGTACTTGCGTTTATTTTCAAATAATAGATATGATCTTAGCTGTGGTACTCTTATGAGAGGAGCTAGAGAGCCTTCCAACATATGAGGTCTTATTGCAATCAATAGATTAAGTATAGATTTATGAGCATGAACAAATTGTAGTAATCTTTGTGATCTTGATGATGTTATTGACTGACTAATACCTGATAGAACTAATCGAATAGATCTAGTTTTTGTTAATCGGCTAGGATCGAGATTATTACTATCACTATCAAATAGAGGTATATTCATAGTACTGTAAGCTTCAGACTGACGGTACTTCTCACCTGGATTAACGAGATTTGTTGTAGCCTTATGTAAAATTTCTTCAATTGAAGGTTTCGATGGAGCTTGCGCTTCTCCTTCAGTAGAACTCTTTTGATTAGTATCAACCTTTTCAGAACTAGTAGAAGCTTTGGTATCTTTTTCATTACTTTTTCTATCACTCAAAATATCACAGGCATTGATGATGAAGAAAGCCTCGATTGCTGGTAATAGTCTTGCTAATATAGAGCTTAGAGCTGCTTGTGGTTTTCGACTAGTGCCAATATTTGTTTCGTCTTCCTCCTCGAGGAAATCATGTAACCTCATCATGACCATTTCAAGAGCATTCCATACTGATGAAAAGTTCTCATAAGGAATAACATCAACAATACTTGTCTTTCTTTTTTGTGTCATAGAATTTAATGTTTGAATAACTCTTAGCATGCGTTCGTGTTGACGCCCTCCTGCATCTATCTGAGGAAGACTATTACTTTTTACAACTTTTGAATCACCAACCTTTTCGATTTCAGTTCCTAATACTTTTAAAAATGTATTTAACTTAGCCTCAGATTGCTCTGCAAGATCTTGAGCCACATCGACAATCAAGTTGGTTAGATGTATATTATTACTTTTTATCTTTGATAGTCTAGATATTACTAGTGTTATGTTATCAAATATAATTTGTGTACAGCTATCACTTATTAAAATATCACATAAACAAGATAGTGAGTCTTTCGATAAAACGACTCTAGGTATTGAAATGGAAACTGTACCTTTTTGTTCTGGAGGCACAACACTGTCTTCATCACTAAGTGATTCATCTTTTAAGTTATCTAACTGCTCTGTCACAGCAGTAACGAACGATGATAACATAAGAAGATCAGATGCTTTATCTTTCCATTGTCTTTTTGCAAATAATCCTATTATTATCTCTAATAGACTATGCGATGATTCATTATCTGTTGTACTGGCAAATGATTTCCTTCGATCATCTTCTCCAGAGCTTTTGTTTCTCTTCAATGATTCGATTTCAAATGCACCGTATCTTTCAACCCTGTTTCTTAAGAAATCATATGTCACTGATTGGTTAGAAGTAATCAATATAGTCAATGCAAGTATGAAACGAATACTAGATTTTGGAGATGTCATTGTATTCAATCGATTTGAAACGAGTGAAGGGTGTTGGTTTCCTACCACCTTAGATTCATTATCGAATAAACCAAATACCATAGAAGAGGCCTTTGTATTACTACAAGTAGCCATTAATGCAGCTATTGTTGAGTTAACAATTTCATGCTCCTCTGACAATAAACCAGAAAATATTTTTAAGATAGTATCACGGAAAAAAGGATACTTACACATACTAGCGAATAGTCTGTTGAGCAAATGTTGTGCATGATTATCAAGAGACTCCCTATTGATTAACTTGGCAATAACTGGTAAGAGTTCAGATGGGATTAAAGTTTCATCGACGTCATCGCTTGGGATGCGCATGTAACCAATTGGATTCTTTAAAGATGCGGAAGACGATGAACCACCTCCAGCACGCCTAGAACTACCACCTTGAATTCGCCACCTCTCTCCTGGACGTGAATTACGATCTCTATTGGCCATTTCATCATCCTCATCATGTCCAAAACGTGCGGCATTTTCTCTATTCAAAAATTGTATCGCACTTCTCTCGCGAAGTAAATTGGCTTCAGCTTGGAGTTGCGGAGGAAGTGTTGCCATGAAAGATGCATCAGCAGAAAGAAGTACTTCTTCTCTTAAATTAGGAGGTAAAGATACAAGAAAAGATGCATTGTCCATATCTTCTGCAGCTGCAGCACCTCCAGTTGTGGTAGCAGGAGCTGCAGCAGCAGCTTGATCTCTACGCGCTTGATCTAAGATTTCTTGTCTAATGTTTTCAGGTAAACTCATTAGTGTATCAAAATCATAGCCGGCAGCTAGTGCAAGTTGTTGTAACTGTTCGTTGGATGATGTGCTACTTTGTTGATCAACAATCTCTTGCTGCATGAAATCAGGTAATGCATAGAAAACAGACTCATCATAACCCGGTGGACAAGGTATACGATTTTGATTAACTTCGGATGCTACTTCGATTTGTATAGATGGGACTTCAATTTGATCACCACACGGTACTTCTACTTGATCACCAGACGGTACTTCAATTTGATCACCAGACGTTACTTCTATTTGATCACCAGATGGCATTGCTATTTGATCACCAGACGGTACTTCTATTTGATCACCAGACGGTACTTCTACTTGATCACCAGACGGTACTTCTATTTGATCATTAGATGGCATTGCTATTTGATCATTAGATGGTACTTCAATTTGATCATTAGATGGTACTTCAATTTGATCATTAGATGGTACTTCAATTTGATCATTAGATGGTACTTCAATTTGATCACTAGATGCTGGAGCATCTGGAGAAATTGGGGTATCGTTCTCATCATCGCTATTAATGTTTATCATATCAGGTAAGTCAACACTACTACTGAAGTCATTAGGAACTATACTTGGAGATTCTTCTGACAATTCGTTATTGTTAACAGTAACGGATGGTTCAGACGGTGTATGCAATGCATTCGTATCTGATGGTGTAGTCCATAATTGTTCTACTTCTTGAAGTTGAGATGGTACTGCAAGGCTTGCAAGGACTCCCTCAACTTGTTCAACTAAAGCTGCATATGGATTCGATGAAGCTTGATTATTAGCAGGCCCTCCAACACGTATTCCTTCATTTAGACTGTTATCATTTATACTGTCCCGGTAATTTTCACTGTGTGGGTTGTATAAAGGTCCAGATCGACCGAGAGCTCCTCTTATGCCACCAGGTAACATGGCACTTCTTGGTCCTTCACGTCTCCAATCAAGATCGGGAATTCCATCACTATTACCACTCAGAATATCTTCGGCTGTGCTTTCTAAAATTTGATTTATGATATGTGATGGAGGGGCACCACCTAACAAGCCCGTAGCAGCGCCAACTGGATTTAAAGGTCGTAAATTACGAGATCCTCCATTTACTTCATCAGCTCTAATCAATAGAGGGTGTAAAGACGAAATATTTCTTTGGCCATGAACTAGTTCAACGGGAATTGCAACATCTATTCCATATGTTTCATCAGCATTAGATGCATTAGCTGTTTGTACTCGATTTGCAATATAATCCCATCTATCCATGTCATTACTACGGCCCTGATTTATTTCAAGACCCCCTCCATCTATCATTGTAGGCCATCTAGGAGGAATACCTCGAATTTGATTAGAAGCATGTTGAGGTCTACTAAAAGGTCCACCTGGTCGCGGCATAGAGGCCATGAATGAAAATGCGGGTGGACGTATTTGATCAGGTGGAGTAACGAAATTATTACTTCCTCCTCCCTCAGCTCTACTTCTTTGCTGCTCCAATCCGCCTAATACACTTTCAGCTGCCATAAATACTCCTGCCAGTAGTTGGTGAGCAGCTGATTGTCCATGAGCATCTCTACCCCTAAACTGTGGTGAATTTGATTCATTATACATCATATCTTCGAATATCCTGGTAGGATCGTTTGTAATATCTTCTAAAATTTGAACTTCATCGTTTTCATCATCATTATCATCATCATCATTATCGTCATCATCTTGATCTTCATCTTCATCATTTTCATCATCATTTTCATCTTCATCATCCTCATCTTGTTCATCTTCATGATTATTATTGTCACCTTCATCGTCATCATTATCATCATCATCGTCTTCTTCATCTTCATCCTCCTCCACTGCTTCGACCATTTCCATCACATCACTTGTTCCCAATCCAACACTATGAAAATTACTATTATTTCTACCAACTTCTCCATCAATATCTTGCATAGTAATTATCTCATCACCATTAGAGTCCATTGCTCTGGGAGAATCAATACCTCTAATAGCATCAACTTCTTCTTGATGTTTTGAATCTCCTATTGAACTTGCAAAAGATGCTCTTTCCTTCTTATTCAGCTTTTCTTTTAATCGATTTATATATGGAAGTAATTTTGGTCTCGTAATTAGTTCTAATGGTACTAGTAGAGCCTTAATAGCATCATCTTTCTCCTTGATCAATTTAATTGAATCATTATTGGTTAAACTAATAAGAGCTTTACTAAGCAATTCACAGATTCCTGATGATATTAAAACCTGTAGAGTATCAAGTGATAAATGAGGAATCGAATTTTTAGATTTTGATGAAACTTCAGTCATATGAGAAACAAGCACGGCTAATCTGGTTAAAAACTTTATACGGTCTGCTTCAAGAATATTTGCCCTCTGGGTAGAGTAGATTTTTAAATATTTCATAACAGAACCAATAACCATTTTTCTTGATGATCCGCGATGAGAATTTAACATAATTAAAAATCGACAGGCTGATTGGAAGGTCATAGAATTATTCATTTGTTCAGGACTATTATCATCACAATCTTTACTAAAAATTGTTGTGATTAAAAACTCGGAAATATTCTGTGAGGTTTGTAATACTGTTGCTTTAGCTATAGTTGTAGTAAGCTTTAAAGCATAAGGAATACAATCAGATAATGCTGATAACACATCACTTTGAGATAACAATCCATCTCTATTAGCATCAATAGCCACAAAATTTATCAATACTGATACAATAGATTCAAGACGACTCTCAAATTCACTCTCATCTTCTAAACCTGCACTAAATACTTCTAAATTTTCTTTATCGTTTAATTTAACGTAATACTCAATCTTATCTTCCTCTTTTTGTTGATAACTACATATTGTACAAGTTGAAATGAATACTGTTACAAAATCTAAAGGATATCTTACTAACAAAGGTGCCATTTTTGTCAAGAAATAATTTAATGTTTTTCTTGTTTTATTCATACTATTAGGAACAAAGACACCCTTTCCAGTTAAGAAATTTTGAATAGATGTTTTGATTTTAAATCTCAATTCTGTTTTAGAATCAACGCAATTATGTAAAATTTTAGTAAATAGCATCGAGGATACAAAGGAATTCGACATGCTTGGAGCTTTTGTGACAGTTATTGATAGCAAAGTTACTAATCCATTTTCTTCTAAAAATTTAGTAACAAAGGTTTGATCGTCTAGTACTGATGATAATATTAACATCAAACTTTGACACTGCTCAGCATCTAAACATTTATCTGATTTTAATATCGATATTATTGCATTATATATCACAGGATAATCAACTTTAGATACTGATTTTTTCGACTTGACAATATTATTAACGTTAGTGCATATAGTCTTTGCTGTATCTCCACTAGCTTTATCGGCTAATAATGATATCGCCTTTTCATTTATTAATTGATCATTGGTCGTTATAGGTAGTAACATCAATTCATTAAGTACTAATAAAGCTACTGAAAACCATGACATAGGCATAGTATTAGTATTAACGACATTACTATGACTTAGATCAGAAGTTTGCAATCGTGATAATATAATACTAATCAAATTTGATGTATGTTTATCAAGTGGAAAGCATTGTTCGAGTAGTTGATGCATTGATGTACATCGACATATCGATAATAAAAGAAATAATGGTCCGAATGAATTGGAATTGTAATCAGAAATTTCAGATAATCTATTAATTATCATTGTCATTAATTTTGAAATTTCATCTGGATTCAATGATGCTTCATTCATCTGAACTAGGAAATGAACAAGTTTACATATAAGCTGCATTGAATCACTACTAGCACATGGTTGCCATTCTAATGTTTTCCCTACATGATTACTAATTTCAATAATGTTTGAAACAACAGAAGCGCGATACATTTTGGCAAGGTTTTGAAATCGATCATTTCTTTTTCTACTTTCGTCTATGCTAATTGTTTGATTAGCTACTTTACTCGAGCTTTGAAGTGGAGATTCTCTCGACCTAGGGTTAGAAAAATCAAACTGTCTCCTACCAGTACCAAACAAAAAATGACCTCCTCTTCCACCCCTATCATTTTGAGCAAAACTAAATGGAATAGGAGCAGAAGCAGAGATGTTTTCTGAAGATCTTTCTCTAGGAAGTGATGATGGTGGTGGTGGAAGATTCCAAGGAATTTGGGATTCACTAGGAGACAGTAAGGTAGGGACAACAGGAGCAATGGGAGAAATAGGGGACATTGTTTCTGTAATGACAGGAGCTTCTGTACTGACTCTTGTCTCCGATTCTCCGGATGGTGCAGTAGATATATCAGCATTTAAAACAGATTGTTCGGCTACAGCTGCAGATGACACTCTACCTTCATTACCCATTGGTAGACTTAATTGAGTGTCACTAGCTGATGACTCTCCCCCCTCATTACCCGATAGACTTAATTGAAGAGCTGCTGCCAAATCTGCATCATCTGTATCAGCTGGATTAGATGTTAAATACTCCATAATTACTTCATTATCATGAGATTGTACGTGCATGATTGCAGCAATAACACTTTCTCTACTAAATCCCATCTCTGTAAAATATTCTACCACTGTATTATCTGATTCAAATTCATTAGATGGTGCAGCAGGTGTAGATTGAGTACTTGACACTACCAGTCTAGGTGAAATATTATGCTGGGCACCTGGTATCGGTAGGCCTGGTGTTGGTACTTGTTCATCGCGAACTATTTGATTTTCCTCAGTAGTTTCAGTAGCTGCAGGTGATGGTGGTGGCATAATTGTTGTTTGTAGATTGAATGTTAATTCAGTTACAACGTAAAGCCAGTCTTGTTGTATATCAGCTGGGAATTCAGTCAATGAATGATTTTGGAAAATAGGTAGCAAACGAGAGCCAATTGGATAGAATGAGTTGTAAATGAAATCATTCATTTCGAAAGTTCCAATATAATCGCTTAAGCCGGCCATTGAAGCATTGACAGGGGAATTTACCAACGCATCATGAGCTACTATTTTTCTTAAAATTGAAAAAATATGAGGTAGAGCATATAGTGCACATCTGCCTTCTACACTCAATGTTTTTGTATCATTTAATTTATCAATAGCATCATGCACATTGGCAAAAAGTGTTTTTGTATCATTTAATTTATCATGCATTTTTGCAAGTGTTTTTGTATCACTTATATCATTTAATTTATCAATAGCATCATGCATTTTTGCAAGTGATTTTGTATCATTTAATTTATCAATAGCATCATGCATTGTGGCAAGAATAATACCTAATATATCCATAAAAGAATCGAAAACACCACCTGAGATTAATGCACGAAGTAAGTATGTATTAACGCTACCATGACGGTCTTCAATGACAGAAGCAAATATTTGTTTCATAACAGTGCCTTGATAAAGGCTTAAAGCCGCTTGATTTATTTCTATTGATTCCTTTAGTGGCGTTTCATCATCTTCGTCAAGTGGCTTCGATGGTTTTCCACTCACACTTCCAGGACCTCCACCTGAACTTAGTTTCTTTCCTTTTCCTGTTCCTGATAAGCGTCGACTTTGTTGTTTTTCAGTAACTTGTTCATCTTTCATAAAATCTTCTGAAGTTTGAGAATTTGCTTTAAACAACCCTAAACTTACAGGAGCAGAGCTCTCTGGTAAGCAGTCTAAAGGGTGACTAAGAAGACCCGACAAGATTTTAGTCAGTGAACTCGATAAAACTGGTGCTACTGGAGATATGTTACTAGCTCGTAAATCGCCAAAACCTCTTCCGTTAGAGTCACCTACTAATAATCTAGATAGATAAACAGCGACATGTTTTAGTGTTCCATGCACTCTACCCATTGCATGACTAGCACTTTCGCGCAAGGTCATCGCCTCCAAAGAAACCAAGTCGGGAATATTAGATTCAAATATCATATGACTGCTATCCATGGTTGGGATGTCAATTACTTCTACAATAGGATCACGATGATGATCACGCCTACTTTCAGATATCCAGCCTTCGGCAGTTCGATAGCGTATTGTGCCTTGGCCATTATGCATTCTCTCAAATGCGACATAAGTTGTACCTATTTCAGCATGAGCGACAATCCTAGACTTCTCCATTTCAAAACTTTCATAGAATATAGCTTCTGTCATATCTACAACACGCAACAAATACTGCTTTGGCACCCTCATTCTACTTTCTCCTAGCTCATTGTCTTCTGCAGATGAAAATTCGGCTAAAACTGGTGAATTTACTAATGTTTTTTTGATTCTACAATCACTGATAGGCTTAGGTATCCACTTCGTTGAAGCGAAGCGACATACCTCTAGCAGCGATGATCTATAAAATGCAAAAAGTCTTCTTAACACTTCCTTACCTCCAGATATCCAATTATTAGATCCTTGATTTCGTTGCATAGTTCTTAAGCAGAAGGATAGTACTAAAGAAAGCCATTCTAGTGTGAGAATATTTGATAAAAACTTCCAAATGTATATCTCACTTGAGGAATCAGTCATAACAAAATCATGATCAAAAAAACATTTATTTGGAATAGAATCGAGTACTCCAAGAATTAATACGTTTGCTCCTTGCTGTCCCAGACTGGATCCTCGTGATCGTCTTCTTTTTGGAACAACCTCAGAAACACTTAAATTTATCATATCTAACATTTGATCAGACGATGACGAAATTGAAAATTCTCTTTTATTGACACTAATCATACCAAGAGTGTCATCGATACATTTTAATAATTCAGGTAAAGTGATATGTGGTAATAAATCTGCTGCAATCCTTATGACTGCTGTCAATGCTTTAGCAGCAGGATAATAACCATAATGATTAATTGAGGTTCCAGAAGACGCTGATCGTAATGCTAATTGTGAAAATAATTGTCTAGAGTAGGGTAATATACAGTGATACACATTCAATAATGATTTTATCATTTCATCTGATAATAAATCACGTTGTAAATCACGATAATGTCTTCGATTCTGATCAGGCATAAGATTTTCAGTAAATATACAAATGTTAGTAAGTTTTTGTAAAGCTTTCATACGAGGATTACTCATATCATTGAAATATTTACATTTTTCACCGGATGGTGTTTCTCTAGTTAAATCACTGAATTGTAGTTGACATTCATTGCATACTGAAATAACTGTGGTTTGAATTGTATTCTGAATAATTGGTCTTATGCCATCAAAGTTGCGCATGATTTCAGCAACTATCTTTCCCATATGAGCTACTTTTTTTGGTGGTAGTCCATCCTTACTTTCGTGATGGAGTGAAGTAGGTTTAACTAATGATTCAATAATAATATGCACTAGTCGATTACTTCGAACAAATTCTTGGCCTTCATTAGTTATAATTAGATCACAAATTAATTCTCCTAATGGAAGTATTATTCCTCCTCTAAAAGTAACTAATCCTGTATCTCTACGAATTGTATCTGCTAATAGATGAGAATATGAACTATTCAAAAATTGAGATAAAAAGGAAGGTTCCATTGAGATAGCGTATTTAATAACTCTTAATAAAGCGATCCATAAGAATTCACTGTCTTTAAACGAAGTTTGGAATACAAATGTACAGAGTTTGATAAAGTATGTCTGATACAAAATTTGAATTCCCGAATCTGCAGGACTCCTAGCATTGCGTCGACTTGTATTTAAGTTTTGAGCTAAAATGCCAACAGAGGTTTCTAATATAGCTATTAGATTCAGATTAGTAATAGTTGAGTAATCATAAGCTCCAAAGAGTTCTATTATTTTCACGACGGTATTTAAACCCTCGCATTCTCTGAAAGCTATAGGATAAGTATTTCTATTATCACTTCTAAAACATAACTTCAAACAAGCTAAAGCTTGAACTATTGTGCCTAAAAGGTAAGCCTCTTCTTTAAGAATATCTTTAGTTGGTTGCGCTTGAAATCTAGATAATAGGAATTCCAAAGAAGGAATTGAATTCTGCACAAAACTTATGACAGATCCAATAACTGGAGCATCTGAAATAGCATAATCATTGTGACCTCTTTGAGACATTACAGTTGCTAAAAAATCTAAAGCTAAGCGATAATACGCAAGAGAACTTAGTTGTTGATGCTGATTTATTAAAGAACTCCATACAATAGAATTGATATTTATATCGTCTTCTTGTATCACTATATTTGTAGAATTTGATTCATTCACTATTGAGTTAAAAATATGGGATTGTATGTTAGCAGCAAATAAAATAGAACTCCAAGCAGAATTGTGTTGACCTTCATCACCTTGTTGTAATACTCCTAAATCATCGGCTATACCACTATCTCTTACTCCTTTTCCTCTTCGATTTTCTAATAAACTAATAGTACATTGCAAAGCAACTGTTGCAATAGAAAATACACTGTCTTTGATATTTATATCTGAGCAAACTTCAGATGCAAGATCAGAAAAAATTATCACATCTTTAATAAAGGAGCCACCTGCTAAGAATTGTGAATTTAATCTCTCATTCTCAATTCTCAAATGAATGATCATATACAAGGAAAGAAGTTTTAAACGACTGATTCGAATTTTATGAGAGACAGTTCCTTTTAATCCATCAACAGCTCTTAAGGCAGATAAAATACTTAAACTGTGTGAAGTTGAGAAATTTTTATCTGAAATTATTTGCTTTAATCTTAGTTTTAGGTCATTATTATCTTCTTTTTTTGATTCATTATCTGTATCACAAAGTGGTAATATACACTGAACATTTTCATTATCATTTTCATTGTCATTATTATTAGAAGGGTAACTTAAAGTAATTTCTGTTGCAATTGAACTAATTCCTAATGGTAATCGACCATTTAGATAGTCTGAAATATTATAATCTGTAGCTAAAAAGCTCATTCCTTCAAAAATAGTTAAAATGTCATCACATATATATTGTGGAGCTTCAACAACTTCTTTCCAATCAATATTGCGTTTTCTCCATTCATTTGTCCAATTTTCATCTTCATTATATCTTAATTCATTTTCAGAATCATTTGCTGTTAATTTTGATTTATAACAACATGCATACATTAATACTGTTAAAGTAAGTTCTAATATATCAATATCATAAGCTTTTAAAAGTCGAGATAAATGTGAAAATAAATTAAAATGTCTCTTCCCTTCACATGATGATAGTAATACTGTTAAAAAATATAATATACTACATATAAATGTTTTTGCATTATCATTATCTGATGATAATAGCGATGAAGATGATGATGATTCAATATCATCAACTAAAGGTATTTTACATGACCATATATTTAACAAATCATCAAATTTTTCTAATACTGCTACCCATTTCTTTAAATGATATTTATGACCATATTGTATCTCTTTACCTTTCTCAATTAAATACTTACTTAATGATTCAATATTATCATCACTTAGAATTCTTGCTATAATTTCTTTTTCTTTTAAATTTCTATTATCTGCCATATTTTTATTAAAATAATGATATATTTATAAAAGATAATGATAAAAATAATATTAGA
>Ga0007751_10070202_pt1 | contig 13130 bp, 14 predicted proteins | sample LauGreSBDMM110SN_FD_61640 | JGI IMG/M metagenome (GOLD analysis project Ga0007751, IMG submission 61640) | Metatranscriptome of freshwater lake microbial communities from Lake Michigan, USA - Su13.BD.MM110.SN (Metagenome Metatranscriptome) | ecosystem: Environmental > Aquatic > Freshwater >...
AATCATTATCATTAACATCATTATCATTATCAACATCATTATTATATAATTTCATAATAATCATGATAATAACAATAATAATGTTAATAGTATTAGTAATATTATCATTATTACATTTAAGTAATAGTAATAATATTATATTTAATAGTAATAGTAATAGTAATAGTAATAATATAATAAATAATAATGATCAAATAAAAATCAATGATAATAATAATAATAATGATATTAATATAAATAATAATAGTAATAGTAATAGAAGAGAGTTATTAGGAACACCAACATTATCACCAACAACATTTGTTGATTCACCAAAAACAATAGCATCAACTATATCATTAGCAGGTCAACAACCTATTGGTCTTGCTATATGGGAAAGGCATAATTTTTTATTTGTAACAATAAAAAGTGCTAAATATGTATTAGTTTATGATATTAATAAACCTTCAAGTAGTTCAAATCCATCAAAATATGGTCCATCTAGTGTTTATAGTTATCCATATGGCATTACTGTTAATAAAATTACAGGTGTAGTATATGTTGCTGATAGCGGTCCAAGTGGTAATGATAATGGTAATGTAATAAGAATATCACCAAATAATGGTACAGTTAGTGTTATAGTAGGTACTACGTATGGTAATGCAAGAGATTTCGTATCAATTGCAGTTGATTCATACACAGCAGTAATATATGCAACATATTTTTCTAGTTCATACAATCCACAGATATTAAAAATTATAGATAAAGGAGCTGGTATTGCTGCTGATGTTTCATCATATGGTCCAAGAAGTACTGGTAGTTCTAGTTATACTAATTTATATAGTATTAGTTTTGATATAAGTTCTGGGAAATTATATGTTTCTGATATTACTGATGATAATCCTAATCCACTAAGTCCTTATAAAGGAACAGTTTGGGAAATAGCCAGTGATGGTAAAAGTGAAATACAGTATGGATTATCTTCTAATGGCGTACCTACTTTTAAACATCCATATGTAACATTCGATAGTGGTAGTGGTTTCTTATTTGTAGTAGATGAATTAGCAAATGATATTACTATAATAGGAAAAAATAATGGTAAAGCTAATGTAACTTATGGTGGTACTGGTCTTTTTGACCCAAGTACAACAAGTCCAGATGGTCCTAGAGGTATTGCATTTAATCCTAATGATAAAACAATTTATGCAACTGATACATCTAGAAGTCAATTAGTTGTTGTAAGTACATATTGTACTATGCCTATCAATATGCCATCAACTGATTTAAGATATTGTGTTGAAAAGTCTCCAACTGGACAACCAACAATGCAACCATCATCACAACCATCCAGGCAACCATCATCACAACCTTCATCACAACCATCATGTCAACCAACATCACAACCATCAAGACAACCATCATCACAACCATCATTACAACCATCATCACAACCATCATCACAACCATCAAGACAACCATCATCACAACCATCATCACAACCATCATCACAACCATCCTCAAAACCAACTAGTCGTCCAAGTAAAAAACCTACTTTTGGTCCAACTAGACATCCAACATCACAACCAACTAGTAAACCAACAGGTCAACCATCTAAAATACCATCATCTCAACCATCATCTCAACCGTCATCTGAACCATCATCTCAACCTTCATCACATCCATCTCAACAGCCATCTTCACATCCATCTTCACAACCGTTTTCTCATCCAACTTCAAAGCCATCGTCACAACCATCTTCTCAACCATCCAGTGAACCGTCATCACAACCATCATCTCGACCAAGTAGACAGCCAACATCTCATCCATCTAGTAAACCATCTCATAAACCATCATCACAACCATCTTCACAACCATCTTCACAACCATCATCAAAACCTACTGTACATCCAACAAAATATCCTACTCCTGGTCCAACTATTAAACCATCTTCACATCCTACTTCCCAACCAACTACTGAACCATCTTCAGAACCAACATTAAAACCATCTAGACAACCAACTTCACGTCCAAGTAGAACACCAACAACACAACCAACTTGTCAACCATCTTCTCAACCATCATCACATCCATCTTCTCAACCAACAACTCAGCCATCTTCACAACCATCTTCGGAACCATCTTCTGAACCAACTAGTCAGCCATCTGTTAGGCCTAGTACTCAACCAAGTAGTTATCCATCCACTATACCATCTCGTCAGCCATCATCACAACCAACTCGTATACCATCTAGCTTTCCAACTGCTTTTCCATCGGCAGAACCAACTTCTCAACCATCAAGACAACCATCATCTTATCCATCAACTCAACCATCATCTCATCCATCATCACAACCATCATCACAACCTTCAACTGATCCATCATCACAACCATCATCACAACCATCATCACAACCATCAACTGATCCATCATCACAACCATCATCCCAACCATCAAGACAACCATCAAGCAAACCATCAAGCAAACCATCAAGACAACCGTCATCACAACCAAGTAGACAACCAACTAATCAACCAACAAGTGATCCTACTGCACAACCATCTAGTCAACCATCTACTGATCCATCTAGACAACCAACTTCTCGTCCAAGTAGAACACCAACAACACAGCCAACTAGTGATCCAACAAGTAAACCAACTTCACATCCAACACTGAATAGGTGTGTATTCGGTACATATCTATCATTAGAATATAAAAAATGTGTACCATGTAATCCAGGTACAGCACAAAATTTAGCTAATGCTGATCATTGTGAATTATGTAATGTTGGTTACTATGCTCCAACTATTCACATGTCTGAGTGTCTGAAGTGCCCCATCGGCACCTATACTCAACTAAGAGGATCAACTACTTGTCAATCATGTTCACCAGGTTATTTTCAGAATTATGAAGGACAAGCAAGCTGTGATGCATGTGAAGCGGGCAAGTATTCTCATATGGGGCAATCTTCATGTATGTTGTGTGACATAGGAAAATACTCCGATGAAGGTGATGCAAGTTGTCATGCATGCCCAGCTGGTACATATAATGCTGTACGAGGTTCTGGTAGTTGCACGCCTTGTGAAGGAGGTAAATATTCAACAATAGGATCATCATCATGTTTACCATGCAGTCCTGGTACTTACTCTGACTCTGGAGTTTCTTGTCAACTCTGCCCATCTGGAACTTTTAGTAATAGTCCTAATGGTGCTTCTACGTGTACACAATGTGACATAGGCCAATACTCAGCTGCAGGCGCTATACAGTGCGCCTCTTGCAGTTCGTGACTCCTAGGGATTTCTTCTTGTTTAGCGCAATCGTCTTCATCTTGTATGATATCTCATAATCCATATCTGCTATCATTATCTCAATCTTGTTCAACTTCTTCTACACCGTCTTGTACGATTGCGCCAAGCGGAGGAAATCCGACCTATTTACCTACTTATCAACCTACATACTCAGTCAATCGCTACGCTACCTTCAACGGAACATTAATTAATACCTTCCCATCGTTTTTAACATCAAAATTATCAGCAGGATCCAACTCCTTAAGTAGTTTTGGTATAACCTTTTGGATGAAAACGACCATGGTAGGGGGCGATAAAAATTGTTTAAAAAATTCTAAAATTAATCCTAATGTTTGGATTTGTGGCACTGGTTTGGTTGACGCTTCTTATACTTCAACCTCCTCGTCACGACGAAAACTACTATCAGACTACACTTACAGTAATTCAGACTCTTATTCGTATCATCGTCAACTTGGGGTTGATGATGAACCATCATCACAACCATCATCACAACCAACTTCTGAGTTTATTCATGACTTTGGTGTATCGTTATATGATGGTAAAATAGTATTCGGTGTGCGTAGCACTAATGCTGCCTTCACTTACTCGACTGTGTTGTCAACTACGAAAGTCAATGATGGGAACTGGCATCATGTTGGGTGTTACAAAGCTGGATCCACTATGAAGCTATACATCGATGGATGGTTAAACAACGAGTTTCACAATGCCCCGCTAGAACCTAGATACTCATCGAAACAGTTAACAATTGGTTCTTCTAACGGTTTCAGCTATGGTGGGTCATACAATGGAGGAATGGCTGAAGTTGGCGTCTTCAAGTTTACTAGTGATAACTTCAATGTCAACGATGAAGGCGTCATCGTCAGTTCTGCTATAGACTATATCTCTGATACAATGGATCCTCATCTGTATAAATACTTCAAGTTTAATGGTAATGCAAATAATGCATTGGCCGTCTCTGATGGTACTGGTGACTACTCTCAAAACATCAATTATGATAACTCTTGGACTATTCCTATTCGTCCAACTGGTCAGCCAACAACGACGCCAACAAGGCAGCCGTCTAGACAACCAACATCAACACCGACTGGACAACCATCATCACAACCCAGCAGACAACCAACTTGTCAACCAACTGCCACACCAACTAGACAGCCAACAAATCAGCCGTCTAGACAACCATCAGGTAAACCAAGTATGGTACCAACTAGTCAACCAAGTACTCAGCCTACTCGACAACCATCAAGTCAACCATCCACTGCACCAACTGGGCAACCAACAATGCAACCATCAAGGCAACCATCAAGGCAACCATCATCACAACCATCATCACAACCATCTTCACAGCCATCCATGCAACCATCTGGTCAACCAAGTTCATTGCCAACAATGCAACCATCATCACAACCATCATCACAACCATCATCACAACCATCATCACAACCATCATCACAACCATCATCACAACCATCATCACAACCATCATCGCAACCTACCGGACAGCCTACAATGCAACCATCGGGTCAACCTACAATACAACCATCATCACAGCCATCTAGTCAACCATCAGTACAACCATCAAGACAACCATCAGTACAACCATCATCACAACCATCATCCCAACCATCATCACAGCCATCATCACAACCATCATCCCAGCCATCAAGGCAACCATCTAGACAACCATCATCACAACCATCAAGGCAACCAAGTAACCAACCATCATCTCAACCATCAAGGCAACCATCTTCACAACCATCAATGCAACCAACTTCACAACCATCATCACAACCATCATCACAGCCATCATCACAACCATCATCCCAACCCAGCAGTCAACCATCATCACAACCAAGTATGCAACCATCATCACAACCATCAATGCAACCATCTAGACAACCTTCATCACAACCATCAATGCAACCATCAGTACAGCCATCATCTCAGCCATCAAGGCAACCATCGTCACAACCATCAATACAACCATCATCACAGCCATCATCTCAACCATCATCTCAACCATCATCACAACCATCATCACAACCATCTTCACAACCATCTTCACAACCATCAAGGCAGCCATCATCACAACCATCAATGCAGCCAAGTAACCAACCAAGTACACAACCAACAAGGCAACCATCATCACAACCATCTTCACAACCATCTCGACAACCATCATCTCAACCATCATCACAACCAAGTATGCAACCATCATCCCAACCATCATCTCAACCATCATCACAACCTTCATCTCAACCGTCATCCCAACCAACTAGTCAACCTTCATCTCAACCATCATCTCAACCAACCTCACAACCATCATCACAACCAAGCACACAGCCATCATCTCAACCATCAATACAACCATCATCTCAACCTTCTAGTCAACCATCATCAGAACCTTCATCTCAACCAACAACCCAACCATCATCACAGCCATCAAGTCAACCATCAATGCAACCAAGTACACAACCAACAATGCAGCCATCATCACAACCATCATCACAACCATCTAGACAGCCATCTTCTCAACCATCTTCTGAACCATCCAGTGAACCGTCATCACAACCATCTTCGAGACCATCATGTCAACCATCTACACAGCCATCATCAATACCTAGTATGCAACCATCCAGTCAACCTTCAAGTACACCATCATTGCAACCATCATCACTTCCATCATCGATGCCAACATCAGTGCCATCACCTCATCCTACCAAGTCTTACGCACCTCACATTGAAGACATTGCTGTAGCCAGCACTTCGAAGACACAGGTTGCTTTAGCAATTACTCTAAACAAATTCGGCGAAGTTGCTTGTGGCTTTTTCCCGAATAAAGAGCAGCCAAAGTTCGTGAGTAGCGTCTTCTTACAGGGCTTCAAGGCTAGCACTGGCACTGAAGAGAAGAGTGTATCTGTAACAATGATGGGGATGTTGCCAGCATCTGTTTATTCAATTTACTGTGCCACTACTAGTTATGACGGTGTTATCATGGAGCTGGATGAAGTCCTCGACATGGACGTAGCGGTCGAAACCGAGTGCTGTAAATCCATCGACGTTAAGATAATAGCAAGCGCCATCGCTTTGGATACATCTTATGGCGGCGTCTTGAATGCTTTCTCTATCGGTCTGCAGGCCTTGCCTCAGAAGAGCATCTCGTACGAGGTGTCATTGAATCTCCTCAACGGCCAGACCCCCCCTACCACTCTGTATAGTAACATCACTGTGCTGCCGAAGGTAACGATCGACTCGTCTGCCCTCTCGTTGACGCCAACAATGTTCTCGCTGACCCCAGACGTCATAACTCTCGCTGATGCGTACAATGCAACGCAAATAGCGGTCATCGTGATGATGAAGGGCCTCTCCGAAAGGGAGTATGAGATCGGATATCCGTTGGGCAATGTGGTGAGAGTTGTCACCGGCAACTTTCAACCCAACACCCCTCGACTGTTCTCAGCCTCTTTCAGTTCCAGTGGACTGTCCCTACTCGTCCAGTTCGACTCAGCCACCGACCAAGGGAGGGTGCTGGAGGCGGCCTTCAAGTGCTCTCGACTGTTGACGTTCACAACGGCGAACACGACCAACTGTTCATGGGTTGACCTCACGTCTCTGTCCGTGCTACTAGACTCGAGCTCCTCCATCGATGTGGGGGATGCCATCTCGCTGAAGAGGGGTGTTCTGAAAGCGAAGTGTCTCAATCGAAACGGCTGTTCCTTCTACAACTTCTCGGTACCAACATCCCCCGTCTTTGTCGGTATGCCCTCAGAGGTGACCCTCCCTTCTGTGGTCATATCGGGGCCAGAGATAGTCAGTGAGTGCGACAGTCTCAGCATCGACCTCTCCTACTCCAAGGGGGCCATCGGAAGGAGCTGGAAGGCCTGGAACTTCGAGGTCCTCAACGTGTACGACCAAGGCGCTGATCTGTCTCATGTCGAGGCCTATCTCAACGCCAACTTCTCCGTCAGTCCCCCCATCCGTCTTCCCACTGGAATGCTTAGTGTCGGCTCCTACAAGGTATCCCTGACCCTGACCAACTTCTTTGGAGGCAGCAGCAAGGGGTCCTATGATGTGAGTGTAGTGAGTCTGGCCGTCCCTGTCGTTACCATCGATGGCGACTCACTCCGGTCCGTTCTCAGAAGAAACGTCCTCCGACTTCGATCGAATGCCTACATCATGAACTGTGATACTGATGCTGATGCTGACACCCCCCAAGACACCCTTAGCTATGAGTGGGTCATCTTTAGTGACAACCCCTCCTCGCCCCTCCTCGGTGTCGTCAACCAGGCCGTTGCTAAGAGCTCGTTCATGTTGGATCCGTTCACCCTAACCGTCGATGTCTTGTACACCGTTACTCTAACGGTTCGCAGCACCCGTGCCCAGACCTCCTCAACGGTCAGTGTGCAGGTGTACGTCCAACGGAACGATCTGGTCGCCGTCATCGCCGGTGGTTCTCAGCAAAGCATCTTCGTCGACGACAGCCCCCTCACCCTCGACGCGTCCGATAGCTTTGATAAAGACGTTGAGAAGGGAGAGGGAGGGTTAGGGCTAACCTCTGGGTTAGGCTACTCATGGGACTGCATGACAAGGGCCCCCGTCCTCAGCAGCCGTTGTGACGGGTTGGTCTGGTTAACGGACAGAAATGTATCGATAGTGGACATCCGCACGTTGAACACGACCGTTTTCAACACCACCTTCGCCATTTCCGTTACAGTGTATGACAGTGACAGGGCCGACACCACCATGGTGACCGTTACCGTGCTGGACAGGAGGTCGAGTCCGCTGCTGACGATAACATCGACGTCTTGGGGGGGTACTAGTAACAAGGTCAACTGCCAGTCCAAGATAACCGTTACATCCACCATCGAGGGGTTAGGGTTAGGGTCAGGGTCAGGGGGGTCGTCGGTAACGGCAACATGGACGGCGACCAACTCCCTCGGCAACGGCATCGACTTGACGGGCTATGCTCTGAGCCCTCTTAGTATCACTATCAGTAGTAGCAACTCTTCGTCATCATCATCATCATCATCATCATCATCATCATCATCAACATTCAATCTGATCCTTTCACCGATGGCCCTTGTCTACCAACAGCTTCAGACCGTTACCTTCACCCTCACCGCGAGGAGAGCCGTTGCAGCGATATCCGTTGAAGTCAACGGCAACCCGACCCCCGGCCGTTTCGCTGTTTATCCGTTGAGAGGGGTCGAGCTGGAAACCGTTTTCCTCTTTTCAGCCGATGGTTGGAACGACGTTGACCTCCCTCTCTTGTACTCATACTCATACTCATACTCATACTCATTGACCACCGCCCTCCCTAACCCGTTGAAAGCCGTTAGCGAGGTGTCGTACACGTCCTGTAACCTCCCCGCCGGGTCCGTTGAAGGCAACAGCACCATCATCACTGAGCTGAGTGTGTACGACTCTTTGGGGGCCGTTACCAGGGCTACGAGGGATGTGACCGTTACCAGGGCTGAGCCGTTGAGTGCATCCGCTGCGAGTGTATTAGTATCATCGAAGTTGAGTCAAGTGTTAGGCGACCTGGACAGCACTGGTGGAGGCGACCTGGACAGCACCAGGGCCGCCGTGACTGTGCTGGCCTCTTTCATCAACACCGTCGACTGCAGCAACGCAACGTCTGCCAAGTGCTCCTCCTTGCACAGAACCCCCTGCACCACCACCCCGAACACGTGTGGGGAGTGTCTGGGCGGGTACATCAGCAGCTCCAACAAGGCCGGCAACAGCCTGTGCAAGCTGCTCGTCAAGCCCACCATGAAGCCTACATGGGCCCCCGGGACGCCTTCCACTAGTCCAACAAAGGCCCCGACAAAGGCCCCGTCCCGATCACCTACAGCCCTCCCTACCATAAGGCCAACGAGACCAACACGGGCACCGACCCGTCCTCCCACCGCCGCCCCCTCCCCGGGCAACAGACTTCTCCTTAATGATCATGATAGTAATGATGATAATGATGATGATGATAGTAGCATGGACATGAGCCTCGCTACCAGTTACCGTTCGTTGGAAGAAGAGGGTACTCAGCAGGAGTGCACCAACAACTGCAGCGACCACGGGGTGTGTGTGTACCAGGTCGTCTCCAGTGGAAGGAGGCTGGACGGGGGTCTGGACGGGGACGGGGTGGTGTCGTGCGGACTGTACGACCCAACGTGTGAGGCCGTTTGTGTGTGCGACGTTGGCTACGGAGGCAGCACGTGCTCGTACGACACCAGCACCCTTTTGACGAAGCAGGCCACGAGGTACCTCCTCCTGAGTGCCTTCAGCACGCTGGTGAGTGCCTCGGACATCGCCGACGAGGCCACCCTCTCCTCCCTCATCGCCAACCTCGTCGCTCTAACGGTCAACGTCGACGAGGTCAGCCTGTTAGCCGTTACGAAGGCCGCCGATGCTGCTAACGTGTTGCTGGACGCGGCCATGACCCTGTCGGCACCCTACTCGGACACCATGGTCATGCTCAACGCCATCGATACCATCGCAACGGCTACCGTGGTCAGTAACGGCACTAGTCTGTTGACCGTTAACGTGCCCCTGACCGTTCACAAGGCCATGAAGACCCTCGGACTCCTTTTGGTTACTCAGAAGGCGTTAGGGGAGGACGAGTCCGCAGAGGTACTCTCTCGACTGAGACTCAAAGGGGAGGCGGTCCTTCTCACTACTCCATCATCATCATCATCATCATCATCATCATCATCATCTGTTACCACCCTAACGACCACCCCTCCCCTTAGTTGGTTGGAAAGTTTCGTTGGTAATGTTGATACTAGTAGTGTTAGCATCTCCATCAATACTAATACTAATACTAATACTAATGGTGCCATCGCCATCGCCACCGGGGTCATCGACGGGAAGACGTACGGACCCGGGTATGTGTCGGACGGCCTCGCCATCATCATCGATGATTCTAGTGTCTGTAACAGTGATACTAATACTAATACTAATAGCGATGGGTGTGAGTTACTGCTGAAGATGAGGAACTACGACACCGTCAGCTACTACCGTCAGGACGGCCCTCCCTTGGGGACCGTTTACAATGTAACCGTTTGCGAGAAGGACAAGCCTAAGACCGTTGTCTATGACTGTGGTAATAGTAATAGTAATAGTAATAGTAATAGTAATAGGACAGTGTCGTGTAACGGTACTTTCGTCGGATACATAAAGTCCACCTGTCCCTTCGAGGCCTCGAGGCCTTCTTGCGACCTGCTGCTGCAGGAGACGTTACAGGAAAGGGGTGGGGGGTTAGGGTTAGGGGGCCGTCTAACCCTGTTCGACGGCTGGCATAACCAGTGCACCCTCCAAAGCTACGACTCGTCTCACACCACCTGTTTGTGCAACGTCTCGCCGGCCTTATCCAACGAGGCTCGTCGACTACTATCATCATCGTCATCATCGAGTGTAGGGTCTTATCACTTCGTAGTATCCGAACAGTACTATGTCGAGTATCCTGACTTGGAGTACATCAACGAAGCGACCCCGTCCCCTTCGATGCCAGGGTTCACCACGGTGTTGACCGTTCAACAGACGTTCGACGGCCTCGACAAAAGGGACTTCGACGACCCCGACCCTAACCTCGACACCCCTGGCACCCTCATCATCAAGACCGCCTTGGCTGCTGCCATCGGGTTCCGCTTAACGAAAGATAGTATTATCATCATGAGTGTAACGGAAGGAGGGGGCACCACCACCAGTCGTCATCATCATCATCATTATCATCATCGTCAACTTCTCACCGTTTCCACCACCTTCATCTACTCCATTACAACGGCCAATGCTGATGCTAGCAACCTAAAGAACAGGCTGGACGACGTTGTGAATGACGGCAGCCTCGCCAAGTACCTGCAGTCGGTCGCCGCTTCCAGCAGCCCTCCCTTTTCGGGGTACTCTGACTTCTACGGGGTCGTCCCTCAACTGCCCGTCTACCTCGACAACCCAACTGCTAGTCCAACGGCTTCACCTGAGGTGTTCCTAACGAATCTCGAAAGAAACGTGGTGATCATAGCTGTCGTTGGTTTCGTCATCATCATCATCATCGCGTGGGTCTTTTACAGAAGACATGTGCATCACAAGCATAGCGAGAGGATGAAGCTGAAGGAGGAGGGGAAGAGCACCGCCGACTTCACCGATGGATGGCTGTCGTTCTTGAGCACCCATCTGGATGCTAAGAAGCAGAAGGAGCTCAGGCTGCGGAAGTTATCTGACAGTGGTAGTAGCAGTGGTGGTGGTAGTGAGTGTAAAGAGGAGATGGGGGGGTCCGATGACAAGTACATGGATATCATGAGTCGTATCCGGAACCCCATTGATATAACAGATGAGCGATATGATGAAACATCTGATGTTAATGCTAATGGTAATGATGATGGTGATGGTCGACCTCAGGCCGTTAACCTAACCGACAGCTACTTCGACTTTTGGAATAATTATGTAACCAAGCCAATCGTAGGGGGGGCGGCCGCAGGGGGTAATCTCATCATGAGCATGCCGGTGCAAATTACTAATGTTATCCCTAATACTAATACTAATACTAATACTAATGCTGACAGTCAGACCATTACCGTTAAAAGGGAAGACTCGGTGGTATCCGGATCTGGGTGGATGACCAGTGATAGTGATAGTGATAGTGATAGTGAAATAAATCGCTCTGTTGACTTCCAACAAGGGACCCTCGAGGACTGGATGGCGTCTTACGAGAAATTCAATACTAATAGTAATAGTAATATGAATAGTAACAGTACTAGTAATAGGCAGTCGTCAGTCAACAGGTCGATTGTTACCAAAGCCATGGAAGCAAGACGAGGCAGCTCTGCTCTTGTTGACGATTGGCTTGGAATTACATCTAATGGTACATCTAATGCTACTAACCCTACATCATCATCATTAGCTGCTATAGGTACAGGGGCAGGGGCAGGGGTTGATGATTGGCTTGGAATAACATCATCAGTTACATCCCAAACCAATGCGAGAAGAAGTGTGATGGCTGCAAAGGACGCCCTTGCTGACGAGTGGACCAACAGCCTTCCTAGCAACTCCGTGCGGGTAGTCAAGCCCGTCAGTACCACTGGTAGTAGGAAGAGTGTTCATAGTGGTCCTGGCGGGGCATCTTTTGCACCGAAAGAAGTTGTTACGACATTGGCTCAAAAGAATCAAATAGTATCATTAAAGACTAATGCTCATGGTAATGCTCATGATAATGGTAATGGTAATGGTCACCCTAATCCTCATAATAATAGGAAGAGTAGCATCACAAGTAAACAGTTGAAAGGAATGATGTATGTTGATAGGGATGATGATAGAGGAGAAGAAGGAGGAGAAGGAAGGGGTAAGAGTATCGTAGATGATTGGATATACAGTGCTGCTAATGCTACTGCTCCTACTCATACAGATGTCAATAGTAATAGTAATAGTAATAGAGTGACAACGGCGAAGGCTGCCGCTGTTTTGGACGACTGGGTGCTCTCAACGGATGTATCCAGCGGAAGATCTAGCCCTGTTACTAATACTTATACTAATACTAATACTAATAGTTATCAGCCATTCAACACGGATTGGTTGAGTTATAACACTAGTAATAGTAATAGTAATAGTAATAGTAATAGTAATAGTAATAACAAAGAAAAAAGAGAAACGACAACAACCAACAAAAGAGGTAGCTTCTACTTCGATGACTAATGATAATGACAATAATGACAATAATAATGACAACAATAATGATAACTACTATCATGATCATTATAATAATAGTAATAATAATGATAATAATAATAATGATGATGATGATAGTAGTGTCAGTCCACCTGTAATATTGTAAATAGTAAGTACTCGTTAGTACCCGTACAC
>Ga0007751_10052118_pt1 | contig 13005 bp, 12 predicted proteins | sample LauGreSBDMM110SN_FD_61640 | JGI IMG/M metagenome (GOLD analysis project Ga0007751, IMG submission 61640) | Metatranscriptome of freshwater lake microbial communities from Lake Michigan, USA - Su13.BD.MM110.SN (Metagenome Metatranscriptome) | ecosystem: Environmental > Aquatic > Freshwater >...
AAAAAACACCACCAATTCAGCCCCAGCGGGACCAGCAGTGCCATGCCTATTCACCATGTCACGGATTTCAGCAAAGGCCTCACCGGTTTGAACCACCTGCTTAACGCCAGTTCCCTGCACCTCGATGTGCAATTCACCTGACATAACAAAGACCGCAACGGGTGTTGGGTTTGTATGCCAGTCCGAGCTTGCACCCGCAGGAACGGAAACGCGAAGAACTGAGAGTTCGACCCCACCCGCAAGATAGGATCCCAAAGAGGAACCATCCCAAGCTTTTGAGGCTTTCAGAACAGGCAGTGCCGCAACGGCATTTGATGTGTTTTCTGACATGTCAGATCAAAGAGGCTTAGCCAGACCCAGTTGAACAAGAAGCCCGAAGATATCAAGCTGTGCCCAACGTCCAACGATCTTGCCCGAACCTACTTCAACCGTGCTAATCCCGTTCAAGGTGATTTGCTTGTTTGTCGGAGGCACACCGAACAAATGGCCCTTGTCATGCATCCCAGAAATCTTCCAGAAGTGCGCGACAAGCTTGCCCTCTGCCATGTCAGAATGCGACAACTTCACATCTGACAGTGCTGCGCGAAACATCGATACGATGCCCGCGAAACTTGCAGTACCCGGTTCAGGCGTGCCGATCGGCGAATAATCAAGCGTGCCAGCACCGATATAACGATCTAGTGCAGACAGGTCACCATCTTGCCAAACGGCCTGCATGAGGTTGTGATAAACCATGCGGTTACTGGTTAGATCAGCATCATCTTTGCGCGCACCAGTATCCGGGAAAGGAACCCCTTTGCCGTACCAGTCTTGCACGGGCTTACCCGGGCCGAAAACAAAACTCGCTGCATATTGTTCTTTGTCGGTCATCATTAACTCCTATGATTTGTTCACAGAGGGAATTCCCCACTGTGTTTCTATTTGCAAAAAGCCCTAGGCGGGCTTTTTACGAATCTCAGACGTTGGTCTACTTACGATCAACAGAAAAAGCCCCAGCACCCAATTTCATGAAGGCCAAAAGTCCACCAATGATCGCCAAATTCTTCACGAAGTGTTCGATCTGATTTGGATCAGCAAAATCATTATGGAAGAGAGGCGTTGCAACTACGGTAAAAGCGACCAAGCCTGCAGCGGCAAGCGACGTTCTAAAGCCGATGAAAAGTGCAAAGCCAGCAACAATCAAGAATGCGGCGGTAGGCCAAATCAAAAATTCAGGGATACCGAGTTTCTGCATGGCCATCAAGCTAAGCGCTGGATTGAATATTTTATCAATGCCAGAGCCGATGTACAGTTGCGCGATAAGAACGCGAACGACTAACTTTACCACATTCTCCATGTCACTTCCCCTAGTTCGTAAGTTGCTGTACCAGTGTATATTGATCCCAAACATTCCAAAGTTCCGCGATTTTACCGTTTGAAATCCGGAAAATCGTGATGCCCTTGCAATCTACTTTCTTGCCCGTGGCCGGCATTCCATAGAAATTGCCAGTCTGAGTGCCGGTGCACGTCCAGCGACAAATAACGCGGTCGCCAATCTCCATCTTTTCATGCACATCGTAAAAAGCGTCTGGGATCCCTTGAAGAAAGCCAGAAATGAAACCTGCTGCGGCCTCAGCACCAACAATATCATGCGCATTAACATGGCCCACATATTCAGGCGCAAAGATTTGAGAAACCAAGTCTACCCTCTTATCGTTGTAGACCGTGTAGAATTGCATTGCTGCTTCCATATTAGTCATTTTTTGCTTTTCGCTTTCGAGTTGGACGGTTGAGGAGCAATCTGCCCCATGAGGACGATGAGATTTTCGTTCACATATGTGCTAGAGCCTTTACCGGCAGAATTTAAAACACTTACTGTGACACCTTGATGATGAATCCGGTTGCCGCTTGCAGGAACACCAAAGAAATCTCCCGTATGGGTGGCCGTAAACTCCCAACGATAAGCGTTCACATCAGGCCCGCGTTTAGCTTGTGTAATCGTAAACTCAACTTGATCAAATGCGGACCAGTACGAGTCTAGGAAAGCTGTCGCTTGCGCAGAACCAACCGCTTGTGCACTTAGCAAAGGATGGTCGAAGCGAATTGTATCTGCCATCAAAGCATGCCCTGTCGGTCCAACACTGGATCGAACTGGTACCTGAAGCGGACGTACTAGGGATGCATCTGCGTTGCGATAAAGCGCCGAAAAATCGGCAAGCCCCAGTGAGTGAACAATTCTCAGAGTGTCTTCATTCGCAAGATTCTCGCGAAGCAAAACACCATCCGCGCGAATCCAGCTTACGCCTTGGATCACAAAAGGTCGCCCCGTTGCTGGAACAGGCCCTGCAGGGGTGCTTAAAGGTTCGGCCCCAATATGAGTACCGGTTCCCGTCCATAGACCCAAAATCAAATCGTCGAAGCACCACAAGTGATGAACGTCCAAATGGACATCCGGGAATGCTCCATGCAACCCTGACACTTCCTTTCGGAACCCTTCTGGTCCGCGAAACACTTCCGGATGGGTTGGGATGGTGAAGATAAAATCATCATGAATGATATCAGCGATTCGATCGACTTTGCCGCCGTTCATCACATCATTATAATATATATCTGCGAGTTTTTTGTTTTTCGGATCGTTTACAGCCATTTTGTCATCCTGTCTTACATAGCACAATTGCGTATATTTAGTGTCCATGACGGATTTATTACATCTTTTCGCAAGGACCTATTCTTACGTTATGCCGAAGCCATAATCTTACGAGCACCGACCTCGGCAATGATCATAGTTGGCACATGGTTGTTGCCGGTATTGGTGCGCGGCATAACCGAGGCGTCGCAAACGCGAATACCTTGCAAACCATGCACAGATAGATCCGCCCCAACCACGCTATCGGCCTTATCCTGTCCAATGGACGCCGTGCCAACTGGATGCCAAAGCGTCGAAGACGCGCCCCGGATATAGGTTTCAACATCCGTAGCACCCGGGGCCAATTCCTCGCCCACAAGTCCGGCAAAAGCTGATGTTTTCGTCATCGCGCGCACCAGATCGACCGCCTTCTTGAGCAAAGTAACATCGGACGGATCAGACAAATAACGCGGATCAAGCGCAATAGTACCATCAACCCGCAAACTGACCGATCCTTTGCTGCGCGGCTGAATCATGATCGGCAAGAATATCATTGCAGGTCCCCCAAGCGGTGGAACCAATCGCATCAACGGCTTAGGAACAGCAGGCGTGTAATTCAATTGCAGGTCTGGCGTACTAGGCACACCCTGACCGTTCACATCCACGAACAAGACGTTGCCTGTCAGAATGTCAGGGTTCGGCAAATCTTTCAAAAGCCGGAAAATCACGGGCAATTGCAAGTGATCCATCAAGTTTTGTCCAACCGCAGGCAGGTTGGCAACAACAGATAGTCCCGCTGCTTTGATATCTTTCTCTGGCCCAATGCCGGAGCGCAAAAGCAATGCGGGTGTTTGCAGTGCCCCCAAAGCCAGGATGACATCCTTTGTAAACGTTAGTTTGTGCGCCACGCCACTCTCATCCGTGACCTCAACGCCAACGGCTTTATTGCCTTTGAACACAACACGATTAGCGGTGGTCCGGTCCATAACGGTCAGCAAGCGCGAAGCTAGGATCGGCTGCAGGTAGGCATTGAAAGCGCTGAAACGCTTACCATCCTCACCAATATTAAACTGCAAGGGGCCAGCGCCGTTCATCTGTTCGGGGCCGTTGTAATCGTGCGCAACCTTATAACCCAACTCTCCCGCTGCCGCTTGGAATGCTAAGGAATGTGAATAGGGGTCAGGACAATTGCGCACAGTCATCACACCACTTGACTGGCGACCGGGCGCGGGGCCGTCTATGTAGTTTTCAAGCCCAGCAAATGCAGTGGCGATATCAGAGTTCGTCCAGTCTCCGCCTGACCGTTCTGTTAGAGCGGCGTAATCCAGTTTATTACAACGCACATACATCATGGCGTTAAGCGCAGACGAGCCACCCACAATTTTACCCTGATTTATGGTGACGCTGCGGCCGAACATTCCGTCTTGCGGCACTGTCGGCAATGCCCAATCTGCCTTGGTTCCCCAGAGATTTGTAAAACCCCCAACTTGGTCTACCATCGAATTGTGGACATTCAGTTCGCCGGCCTCAACCAAACAAACCTTCTTACCCGCATCAACAAAACGGCGAGCTAAAACACAACCCGAAGCCCCAGCCCCGACGATGATGTAGTCAAACATTTGCAACTCCGCATTTGAGCTTGTAAGATTTTCCCAGAATTTTCCATCACTCTGTGTTGGAAAATTGAGACGCGAACATAAGACAGACTTTACACAGCAGAAGCGATAGCACCCAGAATGAAACCTTTGTGAAGATTGCGACCCAAGCAGGGAGTTCGCGGCTACTATTCTGGCTCATGTTCCGGTTTTGGCCAAAGGTTCCCACTTCTTAGTTGGGAAAGACCGTTTTAGGCAGCTCGTGGTCTTGATTACACTACACGCAACTTGCTTGATCAAGAAGCAACCAGATCATCCTTGTAACCTTGGCTGACTTCGACAATGTGACCATTTGGATCGCGCAACCATGCTGTGCGCCAACCAGGGATGAAAACATCAAAACCCAGCGGTCCCAAAGTTAAAACCGCATCCGATCCCATCTTTTCAATCAAAGCATCCACATCATCAACTTGGAAAGCGATGTGTCGCAATGTGCCTAGACCAGACGGACCGTCCACTTCTTTTGGTATCGATCTGCCCTCAACAGGAAACAGTTCAAGATGAACATCATCACGTGCAATGAACACAATTTCCAAATCGCCACCAATAGGAAGCCTTCTCGATACTTTGAAGCCAAAATGACGTGTGTAATAGTCGATTGTGGCAGCGACATCCGAGCAATTCAGGGCTATATGCGAGAAATTCATGGCGGTCCTTGTTCGATTGCATAAAAGTCAAAGTGACGGGGATGATCTGACGGCCCCGTCACCCATTGCGTTAGCTCAACGAGCCATCCGGAAACTGAACCATGCCAGCGAAATGGATCTCGATCAATCCGTTCCGAAGCACCCAGCTGTCTGCAAAGCGCATACCCATCTTTTGACCACCGACTGTCATTTCAATTCCTTCGGTGATCATCAGACCGGTGAGGCCATCAGCGTGACCCGTCTCGGCGCCATTAAACTCGCCCCAGAAACCCACATGGTCAACCAAATCTTCAATTGCTAGAATGCCTTGAAAATGTTCACGGAGCTCTTCGCGGCCACGGAATATCTTCGGAACTTTCTCAATGCTGGACATCAAGATAGCAGTCGGCGAATATTGGTCCAAAAGCCCTTCGATGTCTTTTGCCAAGAGCAAGCGGATGTGTTCGCGGAACATATCGCCCAAGGGTGTGGCAGGTACATTTTCCAACATTGTCTATCTCCTTAAAGTTTTGCAGAGTTGGGCAAGTATTCTAGTTTATCGACTGTATATTTAGCAACTTTTGCTTCACCTGTCTCATTAAAAGTCACTTCCCAAGTCTGAAAAGCGGTCAACAAGATTCGGTCACTTTTTGCGGCAGGTGGGTTCCAACGACTGGCTTCCCAATGAACGGCAACCTTGGTTTGTATCCGGCCATCCTTTTCTGCGCCCAGCGTCACAGATTCAACTTTGTGCACTTCATCAAAGAAAATCCGAATAACGCCTTCATACCAACCTATAAAGCCCTCAACGCCGGACAAAGTGGCTTCGGGGAATACCATCTTCAAATCTGTTGGATCCAACATATCGACCAAGGTTTGGGTCGGTTCATGGGTATCCAAGGCGGCGTACCAGCGCTTTGCGAGGGCTTCGGTGGCTTTTGTTTTATCCAACATTTTGGCTTTCCTTGTGTCCTCTGGGGAACTTGCAGTTAAACTCGGCGTGTGGCTTAGGGATAAGCCGCCACATTGTTCGGCAAAATCGGCAAATTGAATGGCCGTTTTGGGGTTTCGAAATCGCGGCGCGCGCTTTCGAGCGCATCGACAGTTCCCACATCGCGCCAATAGGGCGTTTTCTTAGGGTTAGGATCGGCAAAACAGTAAACGCCAACATCCCCATCCTCAACCGCTTTTGGCAAAACGTCGTTGCCAAAATCCATCGGCATGGGGCTTGTGTCCAGGAGCGTGCGCAGCCAACTCCATTGCGCCACATAAATCCCCATGCTGGCCAAGGCGCGGTCTGGGGCTTCGGCCATGGCAGGCGGCTTTTTTGGCTTTTCGATAAAACGCTTCGCATGGCAAGCGCCTTCTACTTCAAACACGCCGAAACCCGTGGCTTCTAGTAAGGGCACAGGCAGGCTTGCCACCGTCATTGGCTTGCCAGATTGGCGGTGCGAGGTCACCATATTGCGGTAATCCATCTGATAGACATGGTCAGCCGAGAGAACCAACAGGTCCTTGACCCCTGCGGCATCAAACTCTTTGGCCAAACTTGCCACGGCGTGTGCTGTGCCTTCGAATCCGCGTTCCCCAACCACATCAGGGCCGTAGCGGAAGGTTAGCCCATCGCGGAACTGCTGCGCCCAATGAGATTGTAAGTGGTGCACCAAACCAGTTGGCGCCCATTGGGTGCAAACCGTCATCGAAGTGATGCCCGACGCCAGCGCATTTGCCATTACAAAGTCGACGATCCGCAATTCGCCTAAAAATGGCACAGCCGGTTTGCTTTCGCTGGCCGTTAACGCCCCCAACCGTGTTCCGCGCCCACCAGCCAGCAGAACGACGACAACGCCGTTCTGTCCGGATTTGATCTTTGGGGCTGTAACGGTCAGGGACATGGCACTGCTTTCAGCGTTTGGCGTCGATCATCTTGATCATCGTCGAGGCCAGCAGATGCGCATGGCCACCGGTGCGTGCTGTTACAAGATCACCGTCAACCACGACGTCTTCGTCAACGAACTTCGCTCCGTAAGCCAAGGCGTCGCCGTGCAGGTTCGGGTGGCAGGTCAGGCTGCGGCCCTTGATCACGTCAACCACTGGGGCTGCAAGCCACAGGCCATGGCAGATAATGCCCTTCAATAGATTGGGCTTCGCGAAGGCGCGCTTCAAAAGATCTGCGGCAGGGGGAATTTTGTTCAGATCGTCGGTGTAACGCAAACGGTCCGACACGATGCCCGATGGCACGATCAACGCGGCATAGGTGTCCAGCGTGGCGTCGTCAAGCGTTTCCAAGCTCGCGCGGCATTCGAAGGGTGCGTGATATTCGTGGCCCTTAAAGGTCAGCATGTCATTGCCCCAAAGGCGCGACATGAATTGGGCGTCATAGCCTGCTTCAAGGAAGCGGTAGTGGTAATACCAGATCTCGTGCTCGTAAAAGTCGCTTTCGATCAGGATGGCGATTTTGGGTGCGGCCATGGTTTTTGCTTTCTTGAATGGGTTATCGCGAAAAGAGAAGTGGCGGCACAGGATGTGCCGCCACCAGTGTTATCAGGACAGCGTGATCGACTGGCTGAAGGTCGAAGCCACGATCGCAGCACGCACCGAAGAATTGGCGCCGCGGATGGACAGACCAAAGTTTTCGCCAGCTTTCTGCTTGCGGAACACCAAGTAACGCAGGCCTTCCGTGCAGATGCTTTCCAGCTTGGACGCGTCGATGTCCAAAGCAGTTGCGCCCTGCTCAAGAGCCGAGTTCACGGCTTCGTCCAGATACTTCAGGTCTTGCGAGGTCATCTCACCCGAGAAGGTGATTTTGGCCACGTTGCCCGAAACGCTCAAAACGTCTGCGTCAAAGCGGTTCGATGTCGGAACAATACGCACACGCACTTTGATGTCGCCATGGCCCTTGGGCAGGTTCACGAACAACTTGTGGGCGTCGAAGTCTGCGTAGTCATGGCCATCGATCCAAACTTGGTCGATGCGGATAGAGCCAACCGGCAGGATGTCGGGCTGAACGCGCAGGATGCCGTCAGCAAAACCACCCGGAGCGGGACGGAAGTAGAAGTCCATCGGCTCTTTGTTCACCAGCAAGTTGCTGTACACGGCGGCCAGATAGCACAGCTCGAAGCTGTGATAGCCAGACATCGAGTGCGAACCCTTGCCGCGTTCTGTGCCCAAAGCGAACGGGTTGCCGTTGGCCAGAACGTTGAAGTAGATCCCGCCTTCTTCCACGTCAAGGAACCAAGCGTTGTAGAACGCCGAGCCTTCACGGGCATATTGCAGGTATTCGTCTTTGCCCAGAACGCCGTTCAAGATCAGATAGGCCAAGATGCCCTGTTCTTGCTGCCACCAAGCTTTGCGGTCGTGCCAAGCATAGCGGTGGAACTTCTGACCGGGTTCGGTCACGCGCTCAACCACGTCATACCAACCGCCACGCTGACGGTCAGCGCCGTGATCGGGCATGGTAACGGCGATCTTCTCGGCCAGCTCAACGTATTCCTTCTTGGGAACCAAGCTGTTCATACGCATCAGGTTCCAAGAGATCTTGAGGTTGTGACCAACCACACCGCGGTTCTGCTGCCAGCCCCAGCTTTGATCTTTCGACCAGTCGTCAAAGAACTTTTCCTGCACGAAGGGGCTGTTCTCGTAGTCCGGGAAATGCTCGGCAATGGTGTCGAACGTGTATTCCAAGAAGTCGGCATGCTCTTTCTCGCCCGTGGCCAGCCACAGGTTGATCAGATAAGCCGGAGCATGGTCGCCGACCGAGTTCCAGTTCTTGCGCGCGCGGTTGCGGCCAAGGTTTTCGGAATGGGCGTCCAGCATGATCGGGTCGATGTGGCTGTAATAGCCGCCAGCGGGCGATTGGTCTTTGTAGTAACGGTTGAACAGGTTGATCGTACGACGTGTGTCTTCGTAAATCGCCTTGTCACCGGTGATGCGGTAGGTTTGCACCGGGCCAGCCAAAGCATAGATTTGCTCGTAGCAGGGCAGCGCATCGTAGTCGTCACCGAATTCCGACGCGAGGATCTTCTGCTCGCCGCCGTTCGCTTTGATATCCACAGCGTGGTACCAGTAAACGATGTCATCGGCTTGGTCGACAAAGCGCAGGTGGTCGCGCAGGTATTCGGTGCCTTTGTTGGCAGCTTCCAAATACACGTCTTTGCCGGTGACCAAGTAGGCCGAAGCAAAACCGTAGACCAAACGCGAGATCGTATCAGTTTCCTGACGGCCGTTCTGGGTATGGGCGCCCGAAGAGCTGAGGTTGGTGCGGTAGTTTGCATAGTCGATCGGGCCGTCGCCGAACTGGGACTTGACATAGAACTGGCCCAGTTGGTCGATCTGCTTCAGCCACCAATCTGGCTTTTCGAATTCGTAGGATGTTTCCGAACGGCCAGCGAAGACGATGTGCTTGGCGTCGAATTCGATCTTGGACGCGCTATCGGGATAGAACACCCCATAGGCGAACATGAAGCGGCCCGGGGTGAACATGGCGCGCATGTTGTCCGAAGCGTTTTTGAAGCCTTCGCCCAAGTTACGGATGATTTCCGCATAGGTTGTGGGCGTTAAGCCGATGGAATATTCACGGCCGTCGCTGGTTTTCAGCGTGACGTGATCTGTGGCCGCGTCATAGCTGGTCACATAACCGGCGATGAGGTCGGAGAAGCTGAAGTCTATAGCGTTCATGACTACCTTCGATTCTAAAGGGTTGCAGAGGAGGTTTACCGAGAGATCAGGACAACAATGCTGCGCCCTGAAACTTCGACGTGGTGAGAGTTGACAAGAACTTCGTTGCCGGGGGCATTGATGTCTTGAGGGGAAGGAAGGGCGGTATCGACAGCCGTGTACCAAGCCCGCTCGTTGATCTGCGGGATTTCAAAGGTCAGCGGTTCCCAATACATGTTGACCATGACGTGGATGTCAGCATGGGCCAAAGAGCCAGCAACCGTCCAAGCCAAGGCGCGGGCATGGGGGTCGTTCCAACCCGGTTCGTTCAACTTTGTGCCGTGCCATGAGATGTCTTTCATGCCACGTTCGTTGATCGCACCGCTGAAGAAACGCGCCCGGTGAACGGCGGGGTGCGATTTACGGAAGGCGATAAGCTCGCTCCAGAAGCGCAGCATCCCCGATTCCGTTTCGGTTTGCGACCAATCGAACCAGCCAATCGGATTGTCTTGACACCAAGCGTTGTTGTTGCCGCCTTGGGTGCGGCGCACTTCGTCGCCCATCACGAACATCGGCACACCTTGCGACAGCATCAGCAGGGTCGCAAAGTTGCGGATCTGCTGTTCGCGCAGGGCATTGATCGCCGGATCGTCGGTTGGGCCTTCGGCACCGCAGTTCCACGACATATTGTCGTCAACGCCGTCGCGGTTGCCTTCGCCGTTCGCTTCGTTGTGCTTGTTGTTGTAAGACACCAAGTCGTTGAGCGTAAAGCCGTCATGCGCGGTGATGAAGTTGACGCTGTTGATCGGCAAGTGACCATTAGACTGATACAGCGATGGGCTGCCCGTGATCCGGTCGGCCAAGTCGCCGACAATACCGGCTTCCCCCGCCACAAACTTGCGCAGCGTGTCACGGTAAACGCCGTTCCATTCCGCCCAACGAAAGCCGGGGAAGTGGCCAACCTGATACAGGCCAGCAGCGTCCCACGCCTCGGCGATGACTTTGGTTTCAGCCAAGACATCGTCAAGTTCGATCTGCCACAGCACCGGCGGGAATTCCATCGGGGCACCACCGGGGCCGCGCGACAGAACCGAACCTTCGTCGAAACGGAAGCCGTCGACGTGCATATATTCGACCCAGAAGCGCAGGCATTCCACGATCATCTTCGACCCAACCGGATGGTTGCAGTTAAAGGTGTTTCCGCAGCCTGTGTAGTCGTAGTAATAGTCTTGGTTGCCATCGACCAAGTAGTAGTAGTTCAGGTTGTCAAACCCACGGAACGAGAAGGTCGGACCCTGATGGTTGCCTTCATCGGTGTGGTTGAACACAACGTCCAAGATCACTTCGATGCCGGCCTTGTGCAGCGCCTTCACCATGTCGCGGAACTCAGTCATGTGCTGGGCTTCGCCCGCAGATTCGCAATATCCCGGATGCGGCGCAAAATACGCCATGGTCGAATAGCCCCAGAAGTTGTTCAGCTTATTGCCTTCAAACTCGTGCGCTTCCGTATCGTCGAATTGGAAGACGGGCAGCAGTTCAACCGCCGTCACGCCAAGGCTTTGCAGATAGGGGATCTTTTCGATCACAGCGCGGAACGTGCCGGGGGCTGTGACATGCGAATTGCCAGCGCGGGTAAAGCCGCCCACGTGCATTTCATAAATCACCGAATCCTGCATCGGGCGGTTCAGCGGGCGATCACCTTCCCAATCGTAGTCCAGCGGATCAATCACGACCGAACGCATGGATTGGGTCAGGTTGTCACCGGGCAGGCAAGCCGCGCCACGGTTCCAAAGGTCCATCGAGTTGCCGTAAGCATAGGGGTCGATCAACACCTTTTCGGGTGTGAAGCGATGGCCTGGCTTTTGCTGTTCCGGCCCATGCACGCGGTAGGCGTAGTGCAAACCCGGTTTGGCATCGACAAGGAACACATGCCAGAAGTGGAACGACTTGTTGCCTTCATCGGTCATCTTGATGACTTGGAAGGGCTCTGTCGAATTGCCCTCTGCGAACAGCAACAATTCCATTGAGGCGGCGTTCTGCGAGAAGACCGAGAAGTTCACGCCGTCAGGATAAACCGTCGATCCCAAGGGATGGGGGTCGCCCTTGGTGGTGCTGTACAGAACCGTCGGCGCGGCTTTCGCCTTGGCTTTTGCGGGTTTGGGTGCAGTTTTAGTGGTCATTGTCCGCACTTAGCTCCAATATGTTCGGGGTGAACGTTACCTTCAAGGCTGACATCAAGCAGGAAGGGGCCGTTGTGGGCCAAAGCTTGATCAATCGCAGCGCCGATTTGGTCGATGGTTTCCACGCGCAGGCTGGTAACGCCAAAGCCAGCGGCCAGATCGGCAAAGTTCAGTGCCGGTTTGGACAGATCGAAACTGGTCGGGAAGGGGCGGTCAGAAATGCCCCGCTCTGTCCAGAATTGCGAGATGTTGGCTTGCAGCAACCGATAGGAACGGTTGTTACAGATCACAAACTTCACGGGAAGGTTGTGGCGCACGGCGCTCCACAGAGCTTGCAACACATACATCGCCCCACCGTCGCCCGACACGGCCACCACGGTGCGGCCCGGATGCGCCGCTTGCACGCCCAAGCCACCGGCTAGGGCCGTTCCCAGCGAACCGCCACGGGTTTGGAAAAACTGGCCCGGTTCCGAAGGCTGCAAGAACGCTGTCAGAGCCGGAGAGTTGGTAAGCGCTTCGTCAAATACCAAGGCATCTGCGGGCAGGCGCTTGGCCAATTCCTTCGCGAAGTGACCGAAGTGCAGCGTTCCCGGCACCTTGCCATCCCCCACGGTCACTGCCGCTTGCGCCGCTTCCAATGCCGCCGCGCGGTCAGCCTTACCCTTGGCAACAGCCGCCGCCGCTTTGGCCGCCTGATCTGCGGTGCGCGCCGCCAGAATGCTGCCTGCCAAAGCTTCCAGCGTCAGCTTGGGGTCGCCCAGCAGGCCCATGTCAACTGGATGGTTCTTGGCGATAGAGTTGGTATCCATATCAATATGGATCGTCTTTGCCCCTTCGCCGTAGATATTGCCCAATTCCGGGAACACTTCGGGCAGCATATAGGTGCCGACAACCAAGTTCACATCGCCGCATTGCGTTATGGGCAGGCTGTGCGAGCCGAACATATGCCCCGTCGCACCGCGCCACAGTGGGTGGCGATACGACATATTCAAATCGCCGCCGTCAACACCCCAAACGTCCGCGCCCAAAGCCTCAGCCACGCTGGCCAAAGCACTTTCAGCGCCTGAACTGGAAATGCCATCGCCGATGTAAATCGTCGGGCGTGCCGCGCTTAGCAGCAGTTTAGCCGCGCCGTCGATCATCTCTTGGCGCGGCATGACGCGCGAGTCGGGGATACAGGTTGCAAAAACCTCTTCAACGCTGATTTCATCCAGCATATCTTGCGGCAAACACACATAAACCGGCCCCATCGGCGGGGGCAGCGCGATTTTGATCGCACGGCG
>Ga0007751_10041814_pt1 | contig 12900 bp, 23 predicted proteins | sample LauGreSBDMM110SN_FD_61640 | JGI IMG/M metagenome (GOLD analysis project Ga0007751, IMG submission 61640) | Metatranscriptome of freshwater lake microbial communities from Lake Michigan, USA - Su13.BD.MM110.SN (Metagenome Metatranscriptome) | ecosystem: Environmental > Aquatic > Freshwater >...
GAAGTATCACTGGAATCTTTGGGCTGAAGTTCGAAGAGTTGGTTGAACATATTGTTACATTGAGTGGTTCTGAAACCGATTTCAGTGTTAGAGTGAAGACCATATGCCAAAGGAGTTTCAGTTTGTAAGCATACGTCGATATGTTCCAAATACTTGTCGTATACGTTGGGGGCGGGGACCTTGAAGGACAAGTTCTTTCCTTCAATGAAGGGGAATAATTCAAGTTCATCGAACAACTGATCATTCATGATGTTCAATAAGTAATTAATGGTCAATCTTCTATCCCAATCATCAACAATGTGTCCTCCGTACATGATTTCTCCGAAAATGTAGATCAAATCGTCGAAGGGTACTTTACCTCCTTGATTGTTTTCCATGTATTTATTCAAGACCAAATAACTGTCTCTGAGATCTCCGATACTGAAGGGATACATCATGTTCCATCCTTTGGGTCCAAATCTTCTTCTTTCAATAAGGGTTGAGTGGAAGAAGCAAAGGGCAAACAATATTGACTTGACTTTAGCATCTTTGTCTTCAATTTCTTCCTTGCTGAAGTAGGTCCAAGCCTTCTTCATATTAGCTTTAAGTCCGGCGGGAGGTTCATTGGTCAATTTAATGGATCTGTCGAGAATACCGATGGGAATACCGGTAGAAGGGTCGGCAGACAAAAGAAGTCTGAAATTGGTATTTCCAGCTCCAGACTCAGCTCCATAAGAGTCAAGGATCTTTTCAAGTTCCAATAGCCAAACAGGCATCAAGTGGATGTTTTCAAGCATGACCCAGTGACCTTCTTTGTTTCCTTCTTCGATTCTTCTCTTGGCAATTTCGTCCTGTCCCTGTCCCAAGGCCATAGTAAAGAATCCTTTTCCGGGCTCGATTCTTCTCTTTTTGCAGATCTTTTCGACTTCCTTAACGGGGTCGGCTCCAGGAGACAAAATGAAGAAAATAGGAGTATTGGGATCAGAATCTTCAATGGCCTATTCTAAAATATCGGCCTGAGTGCTTCTTGAGTCCATATCAATGTACTCGCTACCGTAAGGAAGCACACCTCTAATAAAGTTGGCTAAAGCAATAGTGATTCTATCGGGTCTAAGGCATCTGAGCACCAAGAGTTTCTGGAAAGGCATGTTGTCTAGTTTTTTCCAGTCGAGGGGCAATTTCTGATCCTCGGGAAGCAATTCGTTGTACCAGTCTTTGAAACGATTGGGAGCGTCTTTTTCCATGTTCTGGGCGAAGCTCTGGAAATCGTTCAACTGAATAAGTGCCTAAACGGAATCCCAGGCGGTTTGGGGCAACCATTCAAGAGGATTTTCGGTACCGGGTTTGGATTTACCTTTGATGAGGAATTCCATTTGTGCACCTTCATAGGCAACTTCGATAACCTTCTTTTGCATAAGTCTGAAAGTAAGGAGTGTCAAGAACACCAATTTGTGTCTTTCGAAAAGACCTCTCATGATCCACTGGCAAACAGTGAATCGAATTGATTTAATCAATTCTTCAATTCTGGTTTCATCCTGAACTGATACTTTGTAGATAGCTTTGAAGAAGAATTTATAGAAGGAATCGAGAGAGTACTGATACATATGGTCAACAATGTTGAGTTGAATAATCAAGAAGTAAAGCATAGCTCCTTCGGCGGCAACGTTTCTGTAAAGTTCTCTGGACAAGTTAATTTCCCTTTCGGTAATCTTGGCCTGTTCCTGTTGGACTTCGATTTCCATAGAAGTCTATTTGGTGATATCGAGTTTGTCAATAAGAGCCTTGTTCTCCAAAATTGTTGCGGGGTCGGCTTCAGCCAAAGTCTGAAGAAGTTCCTCTTCGAGTCTTTCCAAGGTGACTTAGAACTCGTTTTGTTTCTTGACCAATTCCTGTTTAGTTTGTTCTAGTTCGGCTTTTTCGTTGTTAACGACTGAAGCAAGCAATTGTTCTTCCAAACCAGATTCTGTGACGATAAAGTTAATAATTGTGCATTAGGCAGCTATTTCAGGTCTGAAGTGAGGGTTGAAAAGCTTGGTCATCAAGTATAGCTTGAAGTTGGGGTCATAGTCAATGGGATCACCTCCCATTTCGAGTTAGTAATTCTTGCCTGATTTCTTAATTGCTTTGTTAAGCAAGGGGTCAAGAGTGGCATCTATTTCTTATTAGATACCCTCGATCATGACAAACTTACCCATCTGAATAGCCTCAATGAGTTTAGATAACCATCTGTTTTAGTTAGGGTTCAAAACCAAAAGATTTTCTCCGAGGCTTCCTCTAAGCCAAATAGATCCCTGAAGTTGAGGATCAATAATAAGAGGCCATCTAGAAGAAGAAGTAATAATAGCGGCATTTTCCAGAGACATCATATCTGCGGGCAAACCTTCATTCTTCCATTGAGCCATCTTGGCATCAGTGGTTAAAATCTTCAAAGGAGTCACACCTTCAGTAATGGGGATCTTCTTGGCAGAAATATCTGGTAGCCAAGTTTGTTGCCATAATTATTATCTGAATTTGATATTGAAGGCACCAATATAAGAAACGAAGGCAGATGCCAAAAGACAATCTCCAATAATTGAGAGAGTTTCTTTTTTAAGTCTTTTGACGGTTTCTTTCCATCTTTTATTTTCTCCGGAAAGTCCGTTGACCAACTTAATGGCAGCTGACAATTTAGCTTCACAAGCGGCGGCATCGGCTTCGACAGCAGCCTTTTGGGTTTCGGCTTCTTCTAATTGTCTTCTGAGAGCAGCGACTTTTTCATTTAAGACTCTGACTTTTTCTTTAACAATAGCTAGATCTTTTTGTTTGATCTGAAGTTATTCCTGGGCATTGTTCTTGGATTCAACGAGGGGTTTAACTTCCTTGAAAATTCTGTTGAAAATAATGATGTTAACTGACCAAGAACACAACATCATTGCCGCATAGTTTTAAGACTTCATGGTCTCAACGTTATAGGAAGGATTAGCCATAAGTTTACCAACTTTATCCAAAATATTTTAATCAATAGCTTCACCATTGAAAGTTTGAATTTGTTCCAAGAATTTAATAGGGTTATTCATAAGAGTTTAAGCTTTCTTCCAAATCTTTTCATCAGGATCACTATCACTGATTTTTTCTCCTAATAAAGTCATGATGACTTTGGAAGTTAAGATAACCAATACTGGGGGAGATCCCAAAGATTTCATTTCAGTGATATGTCCTTTGTTCATACCGTTGACAGCTTGTTTGGCTCTTTCAAGAGCGGGAAGGGCTTCTCCCAAGGCAATTTCTGCTTTTTCTTTGAGTTCTCCGGCCTGTCTGGCAGAGATGTTGGTTTATTCTTCTTCGATATTGGCAGCATTTTGTTCAACTTCGGCAATAGCGGATTCTTTTCCGACGATGGCAATAAGTTCGTCGGTTTCTTGTCTTCTTTGACCGACGGTAACCATCTTGAGTTTCAATTCCTATTGGAGTCCCTCAACTTTTTCTTGGGTTTGGGCAAGAATCATAAGACCTTGTTCGAATCTTTGAATGTTCATTTCGATATTTCCTCTCTTCTTTCCGAGCACATCTTTGTAGAAATTAATTAATTCGAGGAAAGATTTAGGAGTAGTATAGTTGAATCTTCTTGCTTGTTTAAGGAATCTAGAGTTAGCTTCATCAATTGATGAGTGAACTTCGGCCATGTTAAGAGATATTTGTCCGAGAAGTTCAGGAGTAGGGAATTCAATCACTGACAAGAATCTGTTAGCAACATCAATCAAGGCATCCTTAGGCCATGGGTGGAACCAATCTACTGAAGTAGCATTAATAAGTCCGGGGAATTTACGGGCCTTGATTCTGAAATTGTCTCCGACGGGAGAGAAACAAAGAATAAGCTTGAGTTTTTGTTTCATTTGTTGCATGAAGTAACCCTTAAGGGATTCTGTGTTATCAGCAACTCCGTTTCCTTTAGCTTCATTTCTGAGTCCCTGAATCATGGCTTCAACATCTTCTTTGGGGAAGAGGTCGGCAATCCAACCACTGTTAAGAATATCATTAAGGGGAATAAGGAATGACTCGTATTTGATTTGGGAGTCAGTGATCATGAAACAAGCAGGAGTTGATCCGGGTTTTGCGAGTTTCTTGTAGAGTTCCTGTAGGAAAGTTTTAAGATCATTGAGACTAAAGTTGGATGTAACAACAATTTGTTGGATATCGTATCCAAGGATAAAAGCAGAAATCTTTGAAAGAGACTATTTACCAGAACCTCCGACTCCGACCAAGAGAGCACTTCCGGTGGGGAAGTCTAGGATTCTGGAAATTCTAGTAATGTGTTCCATGGCATCGTTAAATAGCACAAGATTCATGATTTGTTTTTGTTCGTTGTATTCGGTGAGTTTCTCATCGAGGGTGGTTTTGAGTTGTTCGAGTCCAGTGATGGGAATATAAGACTTGTCGAAACCGTTGTGGACAGTGATAAAGGAAGTGAAAATATTCATGGGAATTTATGCGATGTCTTAGAATTCTTCTCCAATATTTTTGGCAATAGATTCTTTAAGGTAAGTTCTGAATTAATTGATATCGTCGAAATTAATCATTCTGTCTTCAAAAACTCTCTTGGATTCGTGGACCCAGAGGGAAACAAGTTGTTGGGGCTTACCTATATATTGTTTAGCCTGAGAAAGCATAACTCCTTCAATGATCTTTGATAGATCTCTGAGGTTAAACTGGTAGTGGAATTTCTTGGCAGAAGGAGAATATCTGGTGTCTTTGAGGATTTTATTGAAAATAAATATGGTTCCATCGATCAATTTATCAATGAATTTCTCAGAAGCGGGATCTTAGAAGGCTCTCAAATGTCCTCCCAAAATGGATCCATAGATTTATTTGATAGTATCTTGTCCAGGAGTGAACATAGTGAATACAGTGAAATGTCTTTGAAGTCTAAGATCAATAGTGAAGGATCCGGATTTAGGGTTGAGAGATCCCAAGAAAAGAAGATCCTAAAGGAATTTTCTTTCTTCTAGCATTTCTCTATTGAAGACTGATCCGTAGTCAACGATGTACTGGAGCAAGGCAATAGGAGACTGAGTTCCATACTTGTCTACGAAGGGCATGTTCATGTCGTCAATGAAGTAAATCAAGGTCTTGTTAGAGGCAGAACCGAAGGTTTTACCACTTTTCTTGACTACCATGCCTTCAATACTTAACTGAAGGGAAACTGAGTCAGTGAAAGAGTTAAAGTTCATGATTCTGTAGTCGATCTTTTCAGTGGAACTTCCAACCAAGAAGTCCTTGGTGACTGCTGTTTTACCGGTACCGGCAGATCCAATAAAGAGCACGGGCTTGAATCTGCTGACGTGAAGTTCGAGCTAGTACTTAAGTCTAGTAGTATGCAAGGTTGACACATAAATCTGAGAGAATGGCATTTCATCAAGACCCACAGGCTTGTACTGGGGGATCATAGTATTCCAGTTAACCCAAGAAACCTTGGAAACATCGAATAAGTAATCAAATGCAAGTCCTCCTTCAGGGAACTTGACTTTGGCAATTGATCTCCAAAGAGAACTGAATTCTTTTTGGTCTTTTTCATCATCTTAACCACCTCCTACGGAACCTCCAATGGCCCACATGGAAGCATAAATAAACATGGCCTCGTATGAAATCTTCTAGGAATCTTCAGTTAGTTCAGAAAGAGCTTTTTCATTATCAATCAAGAGTTAATCCAAAATAGCACAGATAGTTTAGATCATAGCAATATCGACCATGGGACAAATATGTCTGACTTTTGCAATATCGTTGTTAGATTCAATGTAAGATTAGAAACATCTGTAGAAAACGTTGCTACCAATGTCGTTAATGTCCTGTCTGAGGAGTTTTGTTTCGATGGCAGATCTGGGCTTATCGAGTTTATCCTAGGTTCTCAAAAGCCAGCTATTCATTTCCGGCATCCAACCAATATCGGTTTCATTAATGAACAACACTCCTGCTCTGGATACAGTGGCAGGAGTAGCATTTTTCAAGTTAGATATTTCAAAGACCAATCTCATAGAAGGAGTAAGGGGAATACGATCGTTAGACACCAAAGTAAGTACTTTGTTATCATCCATAACAGTGTTAAGTGATTCAATCCATTCAGGATCAATGTCTCCATCCAAAACTGACCATTTATAAACGTGGGATTGCTTGTACTTTTCCTCACACTTATTTTAGTTCTTCATGAACATTGAAAGCACTCCGTTCTTCCATTCTTTGGTCTTGGTGTAACTACCGAACAATTCGTCAGAAGTAACGGCCTTGGGGTTCACAGTATCAAATTCGGTGTCGTCTCCTTGGTTTTTCTAGACCTAAATAAGGGTCTTCCAAACAGCTGATTTACCACATCCAGGTGGACCAATTATGAAGACGCAATGTCTGACTCCCAAAATTTCCTGGAGTTAAACGATTTTAAGGGCAAAAGCTTCTTCAGGGATGTATCCCATATCATGTTTGGCGGTTTTCATCACCAATTTCTTAAGTTCAGGGTCTGTCTTGGGATCCTGTTCGATCTTGGGGAACAAATCTCCAATAAGTCCCAAGAAAATAGGTTTATCATCAGTAACAATCTTTGGCATATTGAAATCTCTCAGTGCTCTCATAAGTAAAGGATCTTCAGGAATTTAAGGATCAGATCTCTTAAGTTTACCAGCCTATCTCAAGACTGATTTGACGGCACGAAGTCCCCAATCGTAGTGACGGGCCTTACTCAAAAGTTCTCTTGAAAGCATATAAAGAGTAACGAATTTCTTGGCCAAGTTTTTGGCAGTACTGAATCCTTCGGACAAAAGCATATTTTCGCAAATCAAAATAAGGTCAGGGGTAACCATTGCACAAGATCTGAACAAGGCTTTCAAGTTTTCAGGCAATTCAGTTCTTCCAGCGTAACCAGGGTTCATGGTAATGAAAAATCCAACGGTATCAACAAGGTTGATTTCTCCTTCTTCTGTGAATTGGAACTTAGTTCTCTTTTCCTTCAAAGCATCCAGGATACACTTCACCTGGGAAGAAACGACTGAAAGCACTTCAATGGAAATTCTATTGAACTCATCGAAGCATCCCCAAGCTCCTGATTGTGAAAGACCCATGAAAATCTAAGCCATAGAATCTTTGTTCATTTGATCTGAGCAGTTGAACACGACAACAAAAATACCCACTCCTCTACCTAGATCTTTAGTAGTTTCGGTTTTTCCGGTACCTGCAGGTCCTGCAGGAGCACCTCCCATGGTTAAGTTAAGTGCTTGAGTCAAAGTAATATAGCATCTATCGGTCAAAGGAGTAATGACCAATCTGATAGAGTTTCCGGTGTAATCGAAAGAATAGAATCTGAACCAGTCGACAATTCTAATAATACACTTGTGCTTCTCCTTATCTTTTTCCCATGGGAATCTTAGGTTTTATCTGGAGGCCATGTCTTGATCCTTGTTTTCCCAGTAGAATTTAAGCTAAGAGAGCCAGGCAAATGATTCGGGTTCCTATACCTTAGTAACAACGAATTTTTCAACGACATCTCTTGAGTGGACATCAATAGTAATAACGTTAATAATCTTATTTCTCTCCAACCAGTGAAGGTCTCCTCTGACTTTCTTAATGAGTTCTTCAATTCTTCCCTCAATAACGGTTTGAGCTGATTTCATGGCTCCTTCTTGACCACCTTGAAGATCTTCGAAGGCTCTCTAGACATCTTCAGTCCACACAATCTGGGTACATAACAATGCAATTTGAGCATTATAATCAGCAACCCAATTCTATCTTTCACATCCTTCACTGCTGTCCCAGTTCTCAGAGGCTTCTTTGGCTTTCTTGAGAACCTCATAAAGCACTAGTCTCATTTGGTATTCAAGTTAAGTACACCAGTTTTCAACAGCTCCTTCACAAACGAAATTTTGACTGAAATACACATTTTCTCCATCCTTTGATTGCATACCGCTAGATACTCTAGCAATTTCTTATCCGGGGGCAGGAGGAAGGAATATCAAAGTGTTCAAACCATCAAAGCAATCTCCAATAAATTCACAAACCTTAGGAGGATTGGTTCCGTTAGATAGAATAGTTAACAAAGATTGATTCGATAAGAAATAAAATCTGGGGAAAGACTTTTTCTTTCCTTCCAAATATTCATTCAAGGATTTCTCGCATCTCTTGATGGAATTACTCATAACAGTCAACTGTTCTAATCTTTCCTTAGTACAAGCTTCAACAACTCCTGGGTTAGCTGAAGCGTCGGTCATGATGTCTCTGAATTCTCTATCTACTCCTTCGAATACCTTGGTTTCTTCAGACAACTGCGACTTAATATCTTCAGAGTTCAAGAAAATGTTCACTAGAATCTTCCAGTTCTTTTGGACCTTGAGCCATTCATTAACAACTGAGTCAACTCTTCCTAGCTTTTCTCTCCATTCTTCCACAGTGTTCAGGAAGAATTCCACATACTTTCCTTGGGATTTCATACCCATAAGATCCATGGAGTTTTAATCAAGGAGTTCCATCATATTGTCCAAAGGCAAAAAGCATTTGGTTAAATTGTAATCTTCGAATTCAAAAATTTGTTTAGTCCAAGCGTTCTCAATCTATTTCAATTTCTTCTCAATCTTAGCTTCTTTCTAAGCAACATCAACTATTTCATTAACTTAAGCTTCATATTTGTATAAATGAAGGTCCAAAATATCGCTGAAACTGAATGTAGGTGAAGATTAGTCAAATTATTTGTGAGTTATGTCTTGTAACTGTTTCCAGTGTCTCTTTTCCATGTATTCACTGTGAAGAGAACTAACCAATGGCAAAACAGTAGACATGTTTTTGACTTGTTCGGAAATCACAGGGTGAGCCTTGTAATTCTTGATTTCTCTGGGTAAGTTCTTGAGCTGGAGTTAGAGAACTTTGTTGGCCTCATAAAGAGAGTCAGCCTTGATTCTTCTCCATGACTGTCCTTGCCAGTCTTTGTATTGATAATTAACCATGGCGATTGCGTCCCACATCAATTTAAGGTTCTTAAGGTCAGAAGCACATTCCCTAAGTTGTTTGTATTCGCTTTGTTCAAGTTCGAAAAGTTTCTCGAGGTTGTTGAAAGCATTGGCTTCAGAGTTTATTTCAGTCAATTTAGTGTAGTACTGGTCAATCAAAGCGTAACTCTGGTTTATCTTTTCAATAGTATAGTCGTCGCTGTAGTTAAAGGGGAGTTTTGCCAAAAATTCTGATCTGAATTCCTTGACTTTTTTGTTGAATTCATCGAGTCTTTTCTTAATGTTAATGGCTTCTTGAGTTTACAAAGGCAATATATCTGCCTTAATCTTGAATACTCTTTGAGTGGTTTCTTTGAAAGCAGCATAAGTATTATCAATTGCTTGCAAGGGTTCTTCATCTCCCTTATCCTGCATATTAATTTGGTGTTTCTTAAGCAAATTAACCATTTCCTTCATTCTCTTAATAATTCCTTCGGTCTTGGGTTCCACGTCCTTGACATCACTGATAGTCTTCATAACGCTCATCAGTAAGTTCTTATCAGATTGGTTTTCTTCATCAGCAGGGTTTCTAACAATTCCTTATGCAGTAGAACTAACAAAGTTCTTCAAGTTCTTAAGAGTAGTTTTGAACTAAGTTACCAAGAATAAAGTATAAACGTTTTGCCAAGCAGTCACTTTGGCGTTCAAAGAAGACTTAAGAGGAGCCAAAGAAATCTTGAGCCATCCAATGTCAACAGGGGTTTGGATCTTGGTGATCTCCTATTGGATAATCTTGAGTTATGTGATCTTATCATCAAAGAGGTCCAAAAAGGGAATCTTAGCCTTAACTCCCTTCAAAAGAGGGTTTTCTTTCTGAGAAATGTCTGTTTTTTGATCTTCTTCTTTGGCGGCTTCTTCCTTGAGGAATTCATCTTCAGCAGGGTCATTTTCAACCAAGAACTTCTCAAAGGTTTTAGTAGGGTCTTCAAGCCACAAATAAGAGTATTTATTGAATTGATCGTTAAATAATCTTCCTTCTCTTTCGATTGATTCGAGGTTGATTGAAATCAAAGAGAGCACTTCTTTTAATTCAAAGTAGTCTCTAAGTTCTTGTAAATAATCTGAAGGTTCAGCTTTATCCAAACGAGTAATGAAGAAAGAGTACTGGAAGAAATCACTGATCCATCCTTGAACTGAGTTAATTACTGATAATCTTGAGGAATCCTTCAATTGTTCAATGGGAGGTTCGTATCCAATTGATTTATCTTAGAGTTCTAATTTAATTTCGAAAATAGGTTGAATATCAGATTTCTTGTTTTATATGTCAATTTAGTCATTCAAACTCTTAAGAGCAGTCATAATGGCTGCAGAAATTCCTGCCAAAACTATTTCGTTGACGTAGTCGACATAAGCCTTCCAAATAGGGCTCTTTTTGTCAATTTTGATAGCATCGTTAACTTCTTTAATCAATTTATGAATAGCAGTTCCGTTTTCTTTCACATTTTAGGCCTTTGCAGAGAAAACAGCCAAATGAATCTGTTGGAAATCTTCAGGAGGAAGAGGTTTATTTTTTCTTTCAATAACGGGTTTGTTAATTGCTTCCAAACAGCTCTTGACTTTTTCAATGGCTTCCTTCATTTTTTAGACTACTTCAAAAGTAGAGTCCACAATATCTTTGCAAGTGTTAATAAACTGAGTGATTTTGTCTGATTTCCACTTAATATCATTCAAAGCAGGTTCGATAGTTGAGTCCATTTTCTCGATTCTCTCCTTAATAAGAGGTTCTTCAACAGGATGCAAGCAAGTAATAATTTGGTTGTAGTTGTTTACAATAAGTTCCAAGCTCACGGTTTGGACTCTGTAAATTTCGACTTTGTTAAAAATATTTTCAGCGCTCTCGGGGACCTTCAAGTTAAGAAGGTTGAAGTATCTGACTTCTCTAAGAAGTCTGACCAAAGCGGGGTCGAAATTAACTCTTAAAAGTCCGTTTTCATCCTTGTTCAAAAGGGGTTGTTCTAATTTCTCAGTAGATGTTTTTTCAACTTCTTCTTCCCAACTCTTGATTTTAATTTATTCATATTCGTGAATAGCCTTGGTAATTGAAGCATATAATTTCTGTACGTCTTTAAATTCCTCTCTTTCAACAATTGATTATCCTAATTGGGATAGTCTGTCAAGAGGTTCCTTCATTCTTTCCTTAAGACCATTGCACCAGGTCAAGGCTCCAGAAACTGGGGGCATGTTAATATAAATAGGGGATTTCTCGAAATCAGCTGTATCAACAAGTTATTTTCCTTCAAGGAAAATGGTTTGAACAGCCTTTAGATCTTATTTGTAGTTTTCAAGAAGCACAATGTGTTTCTTTTCGAGTTCGTCTTAAATGATAGGTCTATTTAAGAGGCCTTCAAAGCTGTCAAGAAGCTTGAATCTTCCAATAATGGTTTCACAGTCGTCGAATCCCTGAGTAATAACAGAAGCAAGTCTTCTTTCTAGTTCCTTGATTTTGGCTCTGAATTCATAAAAGTCATCATCAAATTCTTTTTTATCAATATCCATAATATCATATTTAACTTATTAGAAAGCATGAACAGTAGCCTTGAATTCGAAAAAGATTTGCTTGACACTTTCAGTGAGAGTTTTACCCTTGGTTCCTCCGAGTTCAATTTTTTCTAGTTTATTGAATTCTACGATGGTTTTAGTGAGATGAAGAATGTCATGGGCTCTTTCGAGGAAACTGTCTAGTTTGACGAAAAGGGCGTTAGTAGTGAGTTTCCATTATCCTTCAGCTTAGGCTTTGTATTCAAAGTAGGCATCCTTGAATTTGGTGCATATATCGATTGTGATTTGGAGTTTTTGATAAGCTTCCTGAGTTTCATCAGATTGGATCAAAGAAAAAATAGTTTGACCAGAGGCAAAATCTCTAGCTTTAGAAATAATTGCGTTGCAAATTTCTCTGATGAGCACAACAAGTCTAGGGGGAGTCTTATAGAATTTAGAGTTATTCCAAATAAGAAGAATGGTATGCATAATAGGAATAAAAAGTTCATGAAGAGTCATGAAGTCTTTTCCGGGGTCTTCTAAACTGCCGAAAAGAGTAGTAAGAGTCTTTAAAAATCTAGAGTTATCATTAGCTTCAATTCTTGCTTATTGTACATCTCTCTAAAGCTTGGAGAAAGGGTTAGTATAAGTAGATTTGTTTCCTTCCAAAAATTTAAGAATGTTTTTGACTTCAGGGGATTGTAATTATTCCCAGATAGAATTGAGATTCTAAGATTTATTTTCCCAAAATTGGAGTTCGGTGCTAGGTCCCGGGTCATTTCCTTATTTAAGTGCTTGTTCTGGTTCCAATTTAAGCACATTCTTTATTTATTTGGTCCAAGTAATAATAGAACTTTCAAAAATATGAGCCTTATCTTTGTCAGGAGTAGTATCACTACTAGTCAATTTGCTGGAAGGCATAGGAAGCATGGTTCTTCCCTTGATGAGTCCGAGCATGACGTAAACTTGGGCAATGTAATTGTTGAACTTTTCCATAAGATCTTTGGTGACGAGGTCAGTAAGACCGACCTGATTTTGGGGATTCTGGATTACAGGGGCCAAAACGTCGTGGAACATGGAGTAGCAGTGCTGCAAGACGTTGGAAGAAAGCTCGAAGAAAATTAGGTCGCCTTAGATATTCTCGACCGTAAGGGGGTCCTTGGTAACCTTAATGGCCACAACTCCTCCCTTTTTGTTGAACTTCTCGGGGGCCGGAGGGTCCGTGGAGAGCAACACTGACTCGGCTCCGGTTCTTACTATGAAGAGGTGTTCCGAGTTCTCGTCGTTCATAAGTTGATCGATTAGTTTCTTATTATCTTCAATGTCAAGCGACTTGTCGAGTTTCTCTTGCTGGATCTTGTTTTTAATGCCGAAGATCCACGCTACTCTTTCTTTAAAATACTTTTCACGTGTTTCAATAATGGGTTAATTGTCTCCCATAAAAAAT
>Ga0007751_11434457_pt1 | contig 12813 bp, 9 predicted proteins | sample LauGreSBDMM110SN_FD_61640 | JGI IMG/M metagenome (GOLD analysis project Ga0007751, IMG submission 61640) | Metatranscriptome of freshwater lake microbial communities from Lake Michigan, USA - Su13.BD.MM110.SN (Metagenome Metatranscriptome) | ecosystem: Environmental > Aquatic > Freshwater > Lake...
AGTTTGCGCCGCGCATCGCGGTTGAGCAAGGCGCGCAGCGCATCTTCTTCGCGCCTGGCTCCTAAATCTGCCAACAGAAGTTGCACGCGGGTCAGGCGAGACCGTTCAGCGTCCATGGACGTGGGGTCCAAGTTGGCGCTGGACAACTTGGCGCTGGGCACCAGGGCCGCGTAGACATGCGTCATCACTTGGTTGCTCAACCGTGCTTTGACAATTTGCTCGATAGCACGCTGGCTGTTCACTGGAAAACGCGGCAGGATGTCGCTTTTGAATTTTTTGCGCTGCTCTTGTGCCGCCAAGGCATAGTCTAAGTTTTGCAATTCCCAGTGAAGGACTTGGTTGGCGGCAGGGTGGCTGCTCAGCTCTGGCGCAGGCAGGTTGTTGGCCGTGGCCATGTAAGGCTCGGCCAACAAGACGCTCAGGCCCATGCGCATGCTGGCCAGCGCACTGCCCAGGGTGTAGCGCATTTCTTTGTCGTCCCAAACCACCTCGGTACTGGGGTTGTCCGTCAGTTGCTCGCTCAGCTCAATGCCAAAGCCCTTGAAGCTGGCTTCAAAATTTTCCTTGGTGAGCTTGGCCAACTCAGTTCCCAAAAGGGGCTGTGCACTGATGCGCACCAACACGTTGTCCCAGCTGGCGCCTGGAGAAAAAGTGGGGCGCCGTATCCAGGCAGCGCTGCTGGCCGCTGAGGCAAGCAAGGACTCGTGCGCCTTGATTTCGGCCAGCAAGCTCGTCAGCGATTCAAGTTGGGCCTTGGCATCACCACTGCTGCCCACCGTTTCACTCAGGCTGTTGACGATGTCGTTGAGATACCGCTGGCTGGCCAGCAGGGGGTTGTTGTCAAACGCAGCTTCTTGTAAGCGGAAAGTGCGTTGGCGCAAGCTGCAGCGCAGGGCCTCTTGCGCCGGGGCAATCTGGACTTTGTCTGCACTGGCAGCTTTGCTTCTAAACAACTCTGAGCTGCGCTGTGACATCCCATTCAGCTCCGAGCCAAACACCAGCTTGACCAAGAGTTGCAAGTCGCGTGGATCGGGGGGCAAACCGGGCGTTTGCAGGCGCTGCAAGGCACCTAAGGCCTGGTCGATTTGCTCGACTTGGTTCACATAAGCCAGAAAGGCGGCAAATTCAGGCAACTCTTGAAAGCCCAGTTGCTGGCTTTTGGCGTTTTCGTCAATGATCGCATTCAAAGCCGTACAACTGGCGCCCTGAATCAAATCGCCTGTGCTGTCGTCTTGCGGCACACCAGTGAGCTGGCTGATTTTGTTTTCAAGGGCCCGTTGCAAGGTGGCCGCTGCAATATCGCCAAAGGCTTGGTCCAAGTAGGTTCGTGTGTCCGCTGGGAAGCTGTCAAAGATGGGCCAAGAGCCAGGCATGAAGACCGACCACAGTCGATTGCCGTCCATTTTTTCCATCACGCCCAAGAGCGAAATGGCACGCCGATTTTGTGCTTCAGCAGAGATTTTTTCGCCATTTCTCAAAGCCAATGTGCTCTGCGCATTGTCCAACTTCCACTTGGACAGCAAGTCGTACACCGCATTGCTTTGCTTGTGCAAAATCACCGAACCTATCACCAGGCCCAGGCTCCAGCCACCAATCAGGGTCCAAACAGCCCATTGGCCACCGCGCCCCAGCAGGGGTTGGCTGGTGAGCTGGCTGCCAGAGGGCCGAGCCAAACCATATTCAGCAAATATTTTTTGCTCAAACAAGTCGCGCAAAAACACGGGCTCGGGCTCCAGGCGCCAGCCATCCTTGTCGGCACCCGGCCTCACCTGTTCCAAAGGGTCGACAGTGGGCACCAACGCCCGCCCAAGGGAACTTGCTTGCTCAGCAGGTGTGGGGGCGGGAGCCTCTAAGGAGGCATCTGGTGCATCGGCGGCGCTTTCCAGTTGGGCCGGGGCAGTGCCTGCAGCTTGCATGCTGAGCGCACGCTCGGCCGCTTCGCCAGCGTCGCCGGTGAAGTAAATGCCACGCATCAAAAACGGCTCGTGGTAGGTGCTGGGGCGCATCAGCTCGTTGACATAGAGCTGAAGCTGGGGGCGCAAGTTGTCAATTTGGCCGGGCAACAAGAAATAGGGTGAACTGTCGCCTTCAAGGTTGAGCACATACAGCTCAGCCGAAGTGTCCGACAAGGTTTTCACCGTGTGGTCCACCGCTTGGTCGATCCAGTTTTCTTGGTAAGTGGCAGTGATTTCAAAGGGCGAAGACCAGCCCAGCATGCTTTTGCGCATGGCCTCGGGCAAGGCCCGGGCAAACGGCGCGAAACCAGGCAAGCGCTCGCAACCTGAAACCATGACGTAAATCGAAAACCGCATGGCAAACCGGTTTTGTGCTTTCCACAAACGCCGGTTGGCCAGCTTGGCCAAGCGGCTCAGTTCCAGCCTTGCGTTTGGATCGCTGCTCATGAGCAGATCCACCGGCACGGTGACCACCATGGAGTCAAAGGGACGCTCGGGTCTGTAGTCTCGGCACAGGCTCAAGAACTCTTCCCAGGGCCGTTCGTTGTCGTCTTCGGCGTCAGGCGTGCCCAGGTAGGCACCCCACATGTTGATGACGATGCCCTTGTCAAAAAAGTTCCAGGAAATACCTTGGGCACTGGCTGTGGCAGTCGAGTCCGCACTAAGGGCTTGTGCAATGCCAGAGTGCCCCAGGGGGAGCGGCTCGGGCTCATTGCCTTCGTTGAGCACCAACACCCAAGGCAGCGTCAAGCGCTGGGCGCGACTGGCAATATTGGCTTCAATCAACTCAACGGCTTGTCGAAACGAAGCGCGCAAGCTGTCGTTGCGCATCTTCACCATGCGGCGGGTTTGGCCCCGGTTTTCTTTTTCGGGGCGACTGGCCACCCAAACAATAAAACCGAGCACGATCAGCACCAGCACCACCAGTGCCACCAAGCTCCAAATCACAAGATCAGATTTTAAAAACATAGGGTATCCAACAAGGTGCGGTCAATGCACATCGAACTCATGGTTTGGTCTCTTGCAACAGACTGCTGCTGCCATTGAGCAGTTGACGCAATGGCCAAGTAGGCCAAAGCCACAGCACCTCTGAGATGGCCAAGAGGCCAATCACACTGCCTAAAAAGATCAGCTTCCAGCGGCTCAGCGGCACCATGCGGCGCGGCGCAATGTGTGACAGGGTGTTGGCATAAGGCTGGGGAGAAAGAACGCGGTCACGTCCTGCCAAATCGGCTTGGCGTTGAAAGACAAACTGAAACAGTTCGCGCCGCAAATCGCCCAAGAGCTCTTTGGCGCTTTGTCCGCGGTACTGGCCTTGAAAGCCCAAGGCCAGCGTGAACAAATACAACTGGGCCAGCGTGCGCTGGGCCGGCTCGCGGGCACGCAGCAGCTGCTTGATGTCGTCAAATACTTTTTCGCCGGCCACACTGGAGCGAAACATCGAAGCTTCCAGCAAATGCTGCCCCCATATGTCGCGACCCGGCCAATTTTGGCGCAACAAAACCTCATCGGCCAACGCAGCTTTGAGGTAACGCGCGTCTTGGGCGGCTTGCTGGGCAAAACGGCTGCCCGCTTGGCGGTATTCCAGGGACTGCAGCTCAATCAGGTTCTCCAGCTGGCGGCTGACTTGCCGCGCCATCACCGTTGCTTCAGCGGTGTTGCTGCAGGGGGGCGCAGTTTGCCAAATGCGTTCGAGTTCTTCGTAAAAGTGGCGAAACTGGCGAACCAGGGCGTCATCACTGATGGTTTCAAGGGCAGGGGTAGACATGCGTGTACTCAAAAGGGTAGTTGGCGCACGGGCGCATTAGGCAGCTTGGCCTTTGACGAACAGCACAATCTCTTGTGGCCGCAAGAGCTCATTGGACTCGTTGTTGTTGCTCACCACCAGCTGCTGGCCGTCTTGCATCAAGACCTCAGGGGTTTCAATCGCAAACAAGGTGTAGCCGCTGCTGGCGCGCAGGCCCAGCTCGGGCGCGGTTTCTATGCGCTGGCGCGCCGCGCCCAGAACGCGCCGCTCGCGCAGTGAAGTCCAGGCCGACTGAGCGCCAATCACAGCGCCTTCCATCCATGCCACCAAGTCTTTGTCAGGCTTGCCGCGAAGGCCCAACACCATGCGCGGCGTGGCCCATTCAGGCAGCAGCTTCAGCGTGAAATTGCCGCCTTCTAATTCAAACAAATGCAGCAAATGGTCTTGGCTGATGTCGGCCACCGCTTCCTCTAGCGTGTCCAGCAGCGGGCCAAAAGCCGCGCCTGGCCGGGCTTGCTCATAGGCTGGCGGCAGCAGCGACAAGGCGCCAGGCCGCAGCAAGGCCAAAGGCCCCAGCAAGCTGCACAACACCAAATACAGAGCGTATGGATGCAAAGGCTGCGTTTGCAGCACGGCTTCTAAAGGGGCCAGGCCTTGCAACAAACTGTGCAGGCGGTCTTTTTGCTCCAAGGTGGTCAGCCGGTCTTCTGTGCGTGAGGAAGGCACTTGCATTTGGCGCGCCACAAAGGCGGCCTTGCTGCGCAATTCAGTGGCCAGTTGCCAGCTGCGCACCCACAAAGGGTGGGTGCGAGCCAGCAACATCAGCGGTGGTAAATCGGCAGACAGTCGAATTTGCTTGTTGTCTTTTTGCACACTGCCCAATCGCAGGTGTTGCCACAGCGACGGGGGCTGAACACCCGCGGTCAAACCCAAGGTGGGCCGCAGGCGAGGCAAGTCGGCATCTAGCGCTTGCGAGACTTCGTCTTGAACCGGTGGCATGGCCACCGAGGTAAAGCGCGAGGGCGCGCCAGGGTTGTGCATCACGCGGGCGCGTGGCAGCGTCAGCCAGATGTCTTTGGGGGCCAGCTCCAAGGCTTCGGCATGATCGGCCAAGTCCAGCTCCAACACGCCGTGCTCTGCGCAGCTGGCGTCGTGCCAGACGGCCGTGCCGTCGGCCAGCACGGCGTCTAGAGCAATCACGCGCAGCAAGCCATTGGCCAACAAGCCGGTGTCAATTTCTAAATGACGAATCCCCCATGCCAGGGGTGCAGCGGCCAACGCGTGCCAACCGACCAGGGCATCGGTGCGAGCCTGGGTTTGCTGAAAGTGTTGCGGCGCCAGCAGCATGCCTTCGTGCCATTGAATGCGTTCTGGAACAGGCGGGAAAAAATAGGTCATGGGAATAATGGAATTTTTAAGTGGGTCAGCGGGGCCGGGTTTGCACGCTGAAACTGCGCACGCCCAGCTCGACCAGAAAGGCGTCTCGAGCCAGCGGCAATGAAGCCCGGTGGTCGCCGGGGCTCAGGTAGTCGGCAAACAAAACCATGCCAGCCACACGGGGCGAGCCCAAGGCTTCTTCGCTCAGCTGCAACACCTGCTGCGGCACCAATTCCCAGCTTTTGATGGTCATGGTGTTGGGGTAAGTTTTCAGGAGTTCGTCTTTGCTGGCAAACCATTTGGCTGCGGGCAAGGTGAGTAATTTTTCAAGCGTGGCCGGATCGCGCACAAACACCAGGTCTACTGCCAGCGGGCTGTTCTGATTCACAGAGGGTGCAGCCACCAAAGTGATGGCCTTCCAGTCCAGAAACGACGGGCTAGGCGTGCCGCTGAACAAATTGGCCGTAGAAGATGCCACCACCTTGGCCACCCCACCCACCATCGCGCAGCCACTGACAGCGACAAGCGCCCAAGCAGCGACCAGGCAGGGCAAGCCACGCCGCAGGAGGGACTTGAACAAAAGAGGTAAAAAAGAGGTCATCACGCCATGCCTGCCGACGTGGCCGGCGAAGAAGAGGGAAAAAGGCAGACCGATGCCAAAGTTGGCTGCGGTGCTGGAACTTGATAGATTTGACCGACTTGCCCTGCGGGTGGGGCTTTGAACTCCGCTGGGCTGGCTTTGCGCAGTCCCAGCGCCACGCCCAGCACCAGGCTCAGCAAGCCAGCCAACAACACGCAGCTGGCCAACACACTGGCCGATGAACGGCTCAGGCCGAGACTCAGAGGCGGCTTGAAAGCCACAGGGCGTGTCAGATTTTGCTTTTCCATAGGCAAACCACCGCAGACAAAAGCCGTCAGCACACAACTGCTCAGCAGCGAAAGCAGCCGGGCCGGACCCTCGCTGAACAATTGGATGGCCGCAAAAAGAGGCAAAGCCGCCTCGAAAGGCAGCTTCAGTTGTGCCACCACCCAAGCGGTAAAGCTCAAATTGGCCAAGCCGCTGTTGCCGCTCGAAGCCAGCGCAGCCACCACCGCCACTGGCACAAGGGTCATCATCTGCAGGGGTGTGATGTGCTGGCCATACATATGCGACACAAACACTGTGAGCATGGCCAATTGCAAGGCAGCGCCAGTGCGTAAAAACACCATGCTGGTGGGCATCAACATCTCGACAATACCTCGCGAAAAACCCAGCCGATTGCTCATTCCCTCCACGCTGGACGGCACTGCCGCCAATGGGCTGACAGAGACCAAGCTCAGCAGGGCAGGCATGTGCAAGGCTTGCCACACCTGGCCCAGCGGTAAGGCCCCCAGCTTGGCCAGCACCACCACCGACGCTGCGCACAGCACTAACGTGACAGCCCAAAAGCCCGCCAAAAAATCACCCATGGCCCGCATGAAGGCCTCATCCCACTGACGAGTCAGCTGTGCCGCACAAGCGAGCACCAGCACGGGCACTGCCAAGTTAAGGATGCCAATGAGTTTTTCCAGTGTTCTCGATACCGCCTCCAGCAAAGCCTGGGCTGACACGCTCTGCGCCGAGCTCTGGGCCGTGAAAGCCAGACCAAAAAAGACGGTGCAGAACATCACCGCCGCCAACTCACCACTGGCAAGCGCAAAAAACGCGTTGTTAGGCAGCAAGCCGTTGGAGGTGTCGGCGTTGTTGCCTGTGTTTGCTGGCGCTGTTGCAGAGTGCAGCTGCATGGCCTCGTGGGCGCCGCCCTGCATGACGACTTGGCCCAGCGCCAGCTGGCTGCTGGCATCGAGCTGCCAGCCGATTTGGCTCCAAGCCGCCACCAATGTGCCTGCCAAAGCGCCTATCAGCAGCAAACCCACACCGGCCAAGGCCACTATCAGCAGGCGGCGTCCTGGCATCGGCAGACCCATGACATGGCGAAGCCCGGTCAGGGTAGACACCACCAGCAGCGGCAAACACACCAAATTGAACAAGGCGGTGATGATCTCGCCCACGACCACAGCAGGCTGGGGCCATGTCGCAGGTGCTTGGCCAATAAGTACCCCGGCGACCGCGCACAAAAGCAGCAGCAAAGGATGGGTCGCATGAGCTAACTTGAGTTGCATGCTGGTCATCAAATTTTCAACGGCCGGGGGCAAATCACAGCCACTGCAGCTGTGTTTCCAATCACCAGCACCAAGGCGCGCAACATGTCGCACAAAGGATCGACGGCGATAAACAAAATGAACGCGGCCTCAAATGGCAGCTCCAGGTAACTGCAAGCCACGCTGATCATGGACAAAGTGAGCAAGCCGCTCATGCCGGTCGAGGCCAAACCCGCCAATATCGAGCCCAACAGCAACAGGCCCCACTCGAGACCGGCAAGCGGGCGTCCGTAAAGTTGCGCTATGAACAAAGTGGCACAGGCGAAAAACAAGATGGGGCCAACCTGCAACAAAGACACGCTCAGAGGCACCAACAGCTCCACCCGCGTTTTCGAAAAGCGCAGGCGCTCGGCCAAGGTGTTCATCATGGCTGGCATGCAGGCCATGCCGCTGCGCGTGGCAATGGCCAAGGCGAAGGGTTCGCGAAGCGCATGCAGGGTCTGCCTCAGACTGCTGTCACTGCGTTGCCAAATCACCAGTACGGCGAGGGTCATGCACAAGGCGCTTGCTGCAGCCACAGCCACCACGAAGTTGACCATGGCTTGAAAGGGCTCCACCCCTGATTTTGCAATTTGCGAGGCACTCATACACACCAGCACCACGGGCAAGGGGTAACTCAGCCAGCGCATCATGGTTTGGCAGGTTTGGTAGACGGTGTCCAGGGTCTGTGTCAAGCCAAGGGCAATTCGGTTGGGTACGTGGCCCAAGGCGATGCCGAAAAGCAGGGAAAAAACCAGCGCCTTTAAAGTGTCTCCCTGCGCCAAGGCTGCAAAAATATTGGAGGGGATCAGGCTAAGAGCCACGGCTTGCACCGTTTGGGCCGACTGCTGGGCCGCGTTGTCTCCGTGCAAGTTCATCGCGGCATCGGTGTTGGACAACTCGCTGCCAATGATGCGCCCCAAGCTGACCAATTCTGCTTCAGACAAATGAGCCCCAGGCTGAATCACGCTCAAAGTCAGCACGCCTATGGCTGCAGCGAGCACTGAAAACGCAGCAAACACCAGCACCAATCGACCCAACACACGCTTGCTGCCACCTTCATGAAAAAGCCTCTGCAAGCTGAAAATAACGGCCGACACCATGAAGGGCAGCACCACCATCTGGAGCAGGCCGACAAAAGTCTCACCCACCAGGCCCAACTTGGCGCCCAAGCCCGGCTGCACCACACCAATGGCCATGCCCAGCGCCAGGCAGGCCAACACAAGCCAGGGCTTCAAGATGAGCTGTTGGGGTCCTGTTGCACTCATAACTTGGCTTGCAGGGTGTTCATCAGTTTGTGGATGTCCAGCTTGTCGCGGCGCTGGTCCAGCACTTGGTTGACAAAAGCCAGCAGGGTGGGGTCGGTCACGCCCACCGCAATGCCCCAGGTGTCTTTTATGTCCTTGAGCGTGACCGTGCGCAAGGTCAGGGCAGCGCCGGGCTCATTCTTGATCTGTTTCTTGATCTCAAACTCGCCTCCATAGCCGGCGATCACCTCGCCTTGTTGCACGGCGGCCACCACAGCGGGCCAGTTGGCGTACTCTTTGATTTGAGCCAAGGGAAAGTCACGCTTGGCGAATTCGGCGTAAGACGAGCCGGCAGTCACGCCCAAGCTGCCGCTGTAGCGGCGCACCGTGTCTTCCAAGCGCTGGTTCGGTGCCAAACGGGCAAATGCCACGCGGTTGAGCACCAGCGCGTTATTGAGCGTGAGGTATGGCTGTGAAAAATGCACACGCTGCGCGCGTGCCAGGGTGCGTGACAGGGTGCTCACGCCCAGGTCGGCCCGGCGCTGTGCCACCAAATCAATCACTTCGTTGAAAGTCTTGGCCTCGCGGTTAAAGCGTATCTTGACTTGGAGCTCCTGGGCAATGCTTTTGGCCAGATCCACTTCGATACCCACCAGTTCACCATTGCGCTCGTAAAAGAAGGGCGGTGAATCAGCACCCACCAGGGCGACGACCAATTGGCCGCGCTGCTTGATGCGGGCCATGTCTGCAGGCAACAGCGACAAAGCGGGCTCAGCTTGGACTGCGGGCGCTGCCCCCAGCAGCAGACAGGGCAAGACCACACCCAGCATGGCCAGCAAGCAAACCCTGCGCGCGGCCAGCAAGCGCTCTTTCGGCAGGCCAAGGCGCCTCAAATGTGGCCAACCTTGGGTGGCGATCTGGTGCATGGAGGTGGTCAAGCGGGGCCTCATCAACGGGGAGCGACAGTGGGTACAGCCGGCGGGGGGAAAGCAGCGGACGGGGCCAAGGCTGGCACGGCTGGCGCTGCAGGAACAGCCACACCAGGGAGGGTCGGTACGGCAGGTACGGCAGGCAATTTGAACTGCTGAGCATGCTGCATGGCGGCTTTGTGCTGGTTGGTGGCTTCTTCAGCGCCCCATTGCTGACCGATCTGAAAGCCCAGTGCAAAAAGCAGCCCCAGCAGCAGCAAAAAGCTGATCACGGCAATCGCAATCAGGCGGGAGGTCATGTTGAATCGGTAATCCATTTTGGGGCGTGTAAGGTGGGTTCTGAAAGCTCAGGTCAAGGCACCATCACGGTGAACTGGCCCGGCACGTTGATGGAGATCACGCCGCCCCACATGCACATCAGCTTGGAGCTGTTGCTCAGCGCAGGCATGTTGCCCAGCAACACCGTGGGGGCGCCCGGAACCCACGGCGCCGAGGTCATAGGAATGCAGGGCATGGGCACCAAAGCGCCCATGGCAGCGGCGGTCGCGGCAGCCACCATGGGGTTGCCCATGGACTGACACATGCCAAAGGGCATGACATTGGCCATGGGCTTGTTGTCCATGATGTTGGCCGCAGGCGGACCACCGGCCATGACCATGCTGACGGGAATCACCATGAGCGTGCCCGGGGCCACCCCAAAAGTGCATTGCGTCATGGCGCCGGTACAAACTTGTTGGCCCATCGCTTCAGCCCCGCACCAGTTTTTCAAGCCGCGCCAGCAGGCCAGGTTGGGCTTCGTCGTTGTCAATCTGACGGCCCTCGGCGTCCAAGCGCAAAGGGGGGCCCACGGGCACGCCTTTGGTGTAAGTGACTTCTTCCATCAAAGCGCCTCCCGGCCAGTAACGGCGCAGCGGCCCTTCCAGCACATTGGCGCGGTACTGGGCCACTTGAATCAGCCCGCCGTCGCGGTCAAAGTCGCTGACTTCGCCTTCTAGCAAGCCGGCTTGGTAATTGGCTTGGCGCACCACACGGCCTTCGTGGAAAAAGCTGGCCGGACCGTCAATTTGGCCTTTGACAAAACGCATTTTGGTGCTGGGCTGGCCGGCGCTGCCATAGGTCACAGCAGGTCCGTGGACCACGCCGTCCACAAAGGTTTGCTCAGACACACAGCGGCCCTGCACAAACACCCGGGTCAGGCCATGCTGACGACCTTGCACATAAGCGGCCACTTGCAGCGGCTCGCCTTGGTCGTCAAATTGGTACATCAGGCCGTCAAGTTGGCCTGCGTCATAGTTGGCACTGAGCTGCGTTTGGCCGTTGGGCCAAAAGCGCTCCATGCGACCGTGCAGCACGCCCTGGCGCAGCCAGGTGCGACCCACCAGGCGGCCCTTGTCGTCGCGCTCGTCCAGCCGCTCGGGGGCCAAACTTTGCACGGGCGTGAAGCCATCGTGCAAGCCCCGATCTTGATCGAGGTGGCTCAAAGTGGTGAAGTCGGTGGCCATGTGTGCTTAGGGGTCGAGCTCAGTTGATCTTGACCAGGCCGCCCTTGACCGTCAGCATGCCGCCGCCGTCCACGGTTTGCATGGCCGAGGCCTTGTGCGTGATCATGGCGCCCTTGTTGTCCAAGGTGGTGCCCGCTTCATTGACCAAACCGAGTGAGGCCTTGTTGGTCAGCGCTGTGCCCGCTTGGTTGGTCAAGGCGGTGCCGGCTTTGTTGGTCAGCGCCGTGCCGGCTTGGTTGCTCAGGGCGGTGCCCGCCTTGGCGTCTAAGGTGGTGCCGGCGTCCAGCAACACGGTTTTGGCCGATTTGATGGTGATGCCGCCTGTGATGTCCAGCAGCAAGTCCCCAGTGACCTTGAGCGTGAAGTCGCCCTTGACGGTGTGCTTGAAGTCGCCCTCGTTGTCATGCGTTTCGTCGCCGGTGATGGTCAGCGCACGGGTGCCTTTGACCTTGTGGATTTCCTTGCCCTTTTGCACGTCCACCGTGCGGTCCCCTTCGGTCAGGGTGTGAATTTCTGCGCCTTTGGTGAGGGTGGTGGTCAAGGCGTTTTCAATGTCCACCTTCATGTCTTTTTGGGCGTGGAGGTAGAACTCTTCGGCGTCTTTTTTGTCTTCTAAGCGAATTTCGTTGCCCGCCGTGCCTTTGGGTGAGGAGCGGGTTTTGATGACGCTTTGCGTTTGATTGGTGGGCAGCGTCACAGGCGTGGCGTTTTCGCCGTTGTAAACAGAGCCGGTGATCAGGGGACGGTCAGGGTCGGCGTCGATGTAGCTGATCACCACTTCTTGTCCCACCCGGGGCATAAAGAGCGTGCCAAAGCTTTTGCCTGCGGCGCTTTGCGACACGCGCACCCAGCACGAGCTTTTTTCGTCTTTCACACCCAGGCGGTCCCAAAAAAACTGCACCTTGACCCGGCCGTCCTTGTCGGTCCAAATTTCTTCGTTCGCCGGCCCCACCACCAAGGCCGTCTGGCTGCCGGCCACCCGCGGCAAGGGTGTCAGGCGCTGCGGGCGAAATGGCACCGTGGCCACAAAAGCTTCAAAGCGGTTGCGGTACAGGTCGTTGCGGGCCATGTGGTGAACGCGGCGCAGCACATGCGAAGTGTTCAGGCTGGTGCGGAAATGCCCTGAGAGCGTGAACTTGGTGCCGGCAGCAAAGGGGTAGACATAGCCGTTGCCGCGCAACTCTTGGGCTTGCAATTGGCTCGCTTCTACGCGCAACTTGGCCAGCGCTTTGCCTGCGTCTACGGTGTCGTGCTTGCCCGGCCAATCCAACAACTCACCCTTGCCCAGCGTGCCACTGGCGCTGGCGTCCAGCGCGGTGCTGGGTTTGCTGGGGTCGTAATCGCCCTGGCTGTGTTTTTGCGTGACCAGTCGGTTTTCCAACTCGAATGACGCAATGGTGTCAATCATGTGGTTGGTGCCAGTCTCGGGGAAAAAACGCACGGTGGCCGCATCGTCGCAAGCCACATGAGCGGTGGATGCATCGGCCAGCACCATCGTGTGGGAGCCGTCTTTGAAAGTGAAGAAATAAAAAATGCCCGCACTCTCCATCAAGCGCGAGATGAAAGCAAAAGCGGTCTCGTCGTGCTGTACGCAGTAGTCGACTGCGGTGTACGTGCCTGTCAACTTGGCCTCGAAAGTGATGGCAAAGTCGCCCAGCACCGCCTTGATGATGTCCGGAATGGATTTAGTTTGGTAGATGGCGCGGTCGCTGCTGAGCGTGAGCAGCCAGAGCTTGGGCACGACTTCGGCGGAGTAATGCGCCAGGCCGTCTTCTCCGCCACTTTGAATAAAGCGCGTGGCAATGCCATTGAAATAGCGCTTAGGGCCGTCGGGAATTTCCAGAGTGACGGTCACAGCATTGCCGATGATTTTGGTGGCGTCCAAGTCGCTGCTCA
>Ga0007751_11457493_pt1 | contig 12812 bp, 1 predicted proteins | sample LauGreSBDMM110SN_FD_61640 | JGI IMG/M metagenome (GOLD analysis project Ga0007751, IMG submission 61640) | Metatranscriptome of freshwater lake microbial communities from Lake Michigan, USA - Su13.BD.MM110.SN (Metagenome Metatranscriptome) | ecosystem: Environmental > Aquatic > Freshwater > Lake...
TATAATATAAATATAAATATAAATATAATATAATATATAACATAAATTGATAATATATAAAAAATGAGTAAACAAATATCATCATCAAAAAAAGGTAATGAATTATTACCTGGTGCACGTAGAAAACAATTAAAAGGTAAATTGAAATCATTAGAATGGACAGAAGATGAAATTGAATCTATATCAAATGAAGTTACAACAACTGTTGTAATGAAAGATTATGATCCTTTAGCAGGTGAATTATTTGTTGATGATATGGATCAAAAAATTGCACGTGTACAACAAAGAAAAAAGGAAGCAGAAGATAGATTAATTAGAAGAATACAAATGATAAAACCACCTCGTCCTGTAACAATATTAACAAAATTTGAAATAAAAGGATCAAATCCAGCATCTAATTTAAGTAAAACATTAAATGATTATTTTGCAGAATATCTTGAAAATCAACCATCTTTAATTGGAGAAACAGAAACTAGTTTACCTATACATTATTTTGGTTCAGCAATTTTTGATGAATTATTAACTGTTGATACTTCTATATTACCATGTATAGGTGTTTGTCTATTATCATCACAAGAACCACAAAGTTCACCAAGAAGTCGTGGATTAGGAATGTGGCGTTCATGTCAAATTGAATCATTAGAAAATAATTTATTTACAGTTAATCTTCTTAATAATTTTGGATCAATTGAATCAGATCCTATAATTTTACCAAGAATTCGTGTATGTTTATTATCTCAAAAAGTTGCAACTTATGGTGATAGAATTGTTGATGCTCTTCAACGCAGATCGGATGCTTTAGCTTTATTAAAATATGATTTCTATATTCGTAATATGCCTTTTAATACTAAAGTTTCATATTCTTTAGGAGAAGAACAAGCTCGACGTATTGTTGATAAAGCTATTAATTTTGAAAAGTTAAATATTGTTGATCCATCCGTATCATTTGATGAAATAATGACAGTTCGTAAAGAATATGAAGTAGTAATGAGTAAATCATTATTTGATGCTAATCTTGTATGTAAAGCAAATTTAGAATTATTTTCTGATATGCTTTTACCAAAGTGTACATTTCCTATGAATGTTAAAGCTCCTAATTCTGGACTTAAAGAGATTGCAAAGCATAATATGAAGAATAAAATTACATACTTTCAAGATCAATCATATTTAGGTTCATCTGCTTCTTTAGAAGCTTTACAAGGGGCTGTTAAAGAAAACATGAATCTTTTAAATTTTTTGATTATTAATCCTAAATATTCAAAAACTTTAACATTAGAAAAATATGAACGAATGATGTCTGATCAAATGATGGCATCAACTCGTGGTATTAGACAAGAATGGGCTAATAAAGTTGGTGGATGCATTAGACGTCCATTAGCTACTGATTTAGAATCAAATCCTCCTACACCTGGGATTAAAATGAATATAGCCATGAGAACTGTCCATGAATACATGAAATCAGATAATCCTATAAAACCATTTCTTGAAAGTGTCAATTTTGCAATGGGTGAAGTACTGCAGCATATTATTACAAAAAGTGTAAAACACTTTTCTAATTATATGAAAGAATTATGTAGCTCTGAGATAACAATTCAATCTGTTAAAAAAATTGAAGTTAAACGTGCACATGACTCAATATATCACCGCGAAGTACTACCACCATTGTTTTCACTTTCATTTCGTGTATCTTTAGAAGATAGTTGTTTGAATCAAGAAGAAGTTAATAAAAACAAAGAAGAAATTTTAGCATGGTCAAAAAGTAAAGAAGCTCTTGCTGGAGATAAGTGCCCTATATCAGTTGTCAAACCAGTAATTGGAAAATCTATTGAATTTAGTTGTAATACAGATGACTTTAAAAATGCTATTCTTAAAGTTTTCAATGAAATTATTACTGAATTTCAAGATGTTCCTCATGTTCAAAAATTTGTTATGGATAAAGTTTACTTCCCTGTTCCTCGATTCGTTCCATCTATTGACATTGAAGTAGAATGGGTGAAACAAGAAAGAATTGAATTAGAAAAGGCCTTAGAATCCGCTATTAATCCTTTGAATGTATATTTAATGTTTTTCCGCAAATATGAAGATTTTATTAACATTGATAATGATGCTTATATCAATGCGAAGTTGACCGTGAAACATAAAGATCCTGAATCTAGTGAAATGGAGCTTCCTGTTGTTGTTAATGTTCCTGGTCTTAGAGCTTTAATTAATGATCATTTAAGTCAAATTGAGGATATTCAACACAGTCTTCCTATCACTCCTATTGAATGTGGAATGTTTTACATTGAAGTCGTCAGTGTTCGTAATTTACTATTAGATAAACATAAAGCTATTGTCGCTAAAATTTTAAGTTTGCAAGCAGGCTTTTGTGCAGAGACATCGGCTTATTTGGATGAAGAGTTCAAGAAAATTAATAAAAACTTGCAGAAGCGTCCTGAAAATATCGAAGAACTTACAGAGCTTGAAGAATATGTTACAAGTTTAACAAATACCATGCAGACACTTCAAGGCTTCATTACAGAGATGATATCTTATCATGATATAATGGATGAGTATAAATTCAAAACTGATGCTGATTTACAAAGTAATAAATGGAATGCTTTTGGAGCTCCTGCAAAGATTGCATTAAGATGTGCTGAAGTCCAAGAAAGTAATAGATTAGTTAAGAAGAAATTTGAAGAAGAAATGAATCAAGAGCAAACACAATTCTTAAAAACATTACAAGAATTAGATCAAGCTGTAGCTGCATTAGAACAATATAATGATATCAGTGATGTTGTACAAATTGCAGAGAATGTCAAAGAAGTTGAGGAAAGACTTCAAGTTGCACAAGCTAAAGCAAGATTATTCAATTCAAGAGAATCATTGTTTGAAGCTGAAACTGTTACTGATTATGAAGAATTAAATCGTATCATGAAAACATTCGAACCTTATTCTAGTTTATGGCAAACAGCAAAAGATTGGACAGAAATGTCACGCTCATGGATGCGTGGACGATTTGTTGATTTGGATGCTGAAGATATTGAAAAACAAGTTGAAAAGTTCAGTCTTCAAATAGCCAAAGCTGCCAAGTTCTTTCAAAAGGCTGATATGGGAGAACAACTAGCAATAACAAATGAAATTAAGAAACAAGTTCAAGCATTTGTTCCTGAAGTTCCAATGATCGTAACATTGCGTAATCCAGGTATGAGAGAACGTCATTGGGAAAAAATTGCAGAAACATTGAAAGTTGATATTATGCCTATTGAAAACTTTTCAACTGAACAAATTATTGCAATGAACTTAAAGGATAGCTTAGAATTGATACAAAAAATTGGAGAAAGTGCTGCTAAAGAGTATCAGATTGAGCAAGCTCTCGACAAAATGGAAGGTGAATGGGCCAATATGATTCTTCAAATACATCCTTATCGTGAAACTGGTACTGGAGTTCTTAGAGGTGTTGATGATATCAATGTTATTTTAGATGAACAAATTACAATGACTCAAACAATTATGTTTAGTGCATTTAAAGGACCATTTGAAGCACGTATTGAAGAATGGAATAGAAAGCTATGTACTGTTTCTGATTTACTTGAAGTATGGATAACAGTACAAAGAAACTGGCTCTATTTACAACCTATTTTCGAATCACCTGATATCAATAGACAACTTCCAACAGAAGGTAAAAAATTCTCATCAGTTGATAAAAATTGGAGATCTACTGCGTCTGCTGCAAAAAACAATGTCAGAGTTATTGATTTTTGTGACAATGAAAAGCTTCTTGAACGATTTAAAGAAAGTGAAATACTTTTAGAACAAGTACAAAAAGGTTTATCCGATTACTTAGAGACTAAGCGCTCAGTATTTGCAAGATTTTATTTCTTATCTAATGATGAATTGTTATCAATTTTATCAGAAAGTAAAGATGTTAAGCTAGTTCAACCTCATCTCAAAAAATGTTTCGAAGGTATTGATAAAGTTAAGTTCTTAGATAATTTATCAATCGATCGTATGATTTCTCCTGAAGGTGAAGAAGTTATGCTTTCTGAAATCATTGATCCAGTAGAAAAGAATGTTGAAAGTTGGATGCTTGAACTTGAAGGTATGATGAGATTATCAATTAGAGATGTGATGGAAATGGCAATTGAAGACTATACTGTTACACCACGTCCAAGATGGATGCAAAAATGGGCTGGTATGTGTGTTCTAAATGGTTCTCAAATGCACTGGACAGCAGAAATGGAAGATCTCTTTATTAAAGAAGGTTCAAAAGGTCCTCAAATTTTTTACGATCGTCAAATAGCTCAATTAGCTGATATGACAATTCTCGTCAGAGGAAAATTAAGTTCTGCAGCAAGAACTACTGTAGGAGCATTGACAGTCATTGATGTCCATGCACGTGATGTTATTAAGAAACTAGTTGATGATGAAGTCGACACCAAGGATAATTTTGGTTGGACATCTCAGCTTCGATATTATTGGAATGGAGAGCTAACAGCACAAATGGTGGCTGCTACTAGACCTTATGGTTATGAGTATTTAGGAAATAGTTTCCGTCTAGTTATTACACCTTTAACAGATAAATGTTATCTTACTCTGATGGGAGCATTACAAATGATTTTTGGTGGTGCACCTGCTGGTCCTGCTGGTACTGGTAAGACTGAAACAACTAAGGATTTAGCAAAAGCTCTTGCTATGCAATGTGTTGTATTCAACTGTTCAGATGGTCTTGATTATATTGCAATGGGTAAGTTCTTTAAAGGTTTAGCAGCATGTGGTGCATGGGCATGTTTTGATGAATTTAATAGAATTAACATTGAAGTACTTTCAGTTATTGGTCAACAGATTATGTCTATTCAAATGGTAATTAGAGCTAAAGAACCAAGAATGGTTTTTGAAGGTAGTGATATTGCAGTTTCTGAACGATTTGCAGTATTTATTACCATGAATCCAGGATATGCTGGTCGATCAGCTCTTCCTGATAGTTTACAAGCTCTGTTTAGACCAGTAGCTATGATGGTTCCTGATTATGCTCTTATTGGAGAAATTATGTTTTTTGCATATGGTTTTGAATATGCAAAAGAATGTGGAGCGAAAATGGTTACAACATTCAAATTATGCTCAGAACAGTTATCTTCACAGCCTCATTATGATTATGGTATGCGAGCTGTCAAAACAGTCATTACTGCAGCTGGTAATTTAAAGCGTGCTGAACCAGATGCAGATGAAATGGTTCTATTACTTCGAGCTCTACAAGATGTTAATATTCCAAAATTTTTGGAGATGGATCTTCCATTGTTTGAAGGTATTATTTCCGATTTGTTCCCAGGCAAGAAACGTCCTGATCTAGATTACGGTGCTCTAATGAGAACTATGAAAGAACAAATATTTGCATTTGGATTACAGCCTCATAAGTTTTTCATTACTAAAGTCATTCAACTTTACGAAATGATTGTAGTTAGACACGGTCTGATGTTGGTAGGTCCAACTGGAGGTGGAAAATCAAGAAACCTTCATATATTAGAGGAAACATTAGGATCATTAAAAGATCAAGGCATTGCAGGTTTTGCATATGAACATGTTAAGATATATCAATTGAATCCTAAATCCATTACTATGGGTCAAATGTATGGTGAATTTGATCCTAATACTATGGAATGGCGTGATGGCATAATGTCAACAATGTATAGGTATGCAACTGTTGATACACCAGAAAGAAAGTGGATCATGTTTGATGGTCCAGTAGATGCTATTTGGATTGAAAATATGAATACTGTTTTGGATGATAATAAGAAACTTTGTCTAAACTCTGGTGAAATTATCAAAATGTCTAATGAAATGACCATGATGTTTGAAGTAGAAGACTTGACAGTAGCATCTCCTGCAACTGTATCGAGAGTAGGTATCATATATATGGAACCAAAAGGCTTGGGTCTTGATGTTTTAATCCAAAGTTGGCTTGATGCATTCCCACAGGTCATTCCTCAACTCGTCAAGTCAAAACTCACATATCTTTTTGATATTTATCTACAGCCTAGTATTATGTTCCTTCGTACTAATTTAAAAGAATTAGCACCGACTGTTGATAATAATCTTTGTGAGTCATTGATGCGTATATTAGATTGTTATCTTGAACCATACCAACCTGTTGAAAATAGAGACCCTCCAAGTGATCTGATGATAGCAGATTTAATCACTTGTATTGAACCTTTGTTTATTTTTTCATTAATTTGGAGTGTTGGTGCTACTACAAATGAAGATGGTCGTCATATGTATGATAGTTTTATCAGAGGAGAACTTGCATGTAATAAATTCGCATGGCAATTTCCAAAACAAGGTATGATATACGATTATGTGTTTGTAGTTCAGAATAAAAAATGGACAAAATGGATGGAAATTATTGATAAGTATGAGATTGATTCGAAGATGTCTTTCTCTGAAATAGTTGTTCCAACTACTGATTCTGTTCGTAATACTTATTTAATGGACTTATTATTACCTTGCAACAAACATATACTGATGGTTGGTGCAACAGGTACTGGTAAGACAATTAATATAGCTCAATATTTGTCAGGTGCTGCCAAAGTCCAGGGCCGTACTATTCGTCAAAATGTTATCCCATTAACAATGACATTTTCAGCTAATACTAGTGCAAATGTCACCCAAGATTCTCTTGATGCAAAAATGGATAAGAGAAGGAAGGGTGTTTATGGTCCTGCTGCTGGTAAAATCTACTACGTATATATTGATGATCTAAATATGCCAAAGAGAGAAGAATATGGTGCTCAACCACCTATCGAAATATTAAGGCAATGGTTTGACCAAGGTGGATGGTATGATAGAAAGGACTTGACTTTCCGTAAAATTATTGACTTAACCTTTGTTGCATCAATGGGTCCTCCAGGTGGTGGAAGACAAGATATTACACCACGTTTCTTAAGACATTTCAATATTATTGGATACGTAGAATTATCAGATGCCTCAAAATCCCTGATCTTTGGATCTGTTTTACGAAATTTCTTAACACCTTTTGAAGGTGGAATAGTTAGTATGACTGATGATATTGTCACAGCATCCATTCAGCTATTCTCTACAATTGTTAAAGATCTTTTGCCTACTCCAAGTAAAAGTCATTATACTTTCAATCTTCGTGATTTAGCAAAGATTTTCCAAGGTATGCTTATGGTTGATGTCAAGAAAATGAATACAAGAGAACAGTTAGCAAGATTGTGGGTACATGAAGTGAAAAGAATATTTGGTGATCGTTTAACTTGTCCTGAGGATCATCAATGGTTGAAAGATATCCTTAAATCTAAGGTTGAGAATGATTTTAAAATGGAATGGGAGACAGTAGTACCTCGTGAACGTTTGATTTTTGGTGATTTTATGTTCCCAGATGTTGAAAACAAAATATACGAAGAAATTGATAGCATTGACAAACTCAAGACCATTGTGGAAGAATATTTATCTGATCATAATGCAGAATCTAAACAGCCTATGCCTTTAGTTATGTTTTCAGATGCTCTTGAACATGTTGCTAGAATTGCTAGAATTATTAGACAACCACAAGGAAATGCCTTGTTATTGGGTGTTGGGGGTAGTGGTCGTCAATCCATGACAAAGCTAGCAACTTATATTGTTGGCTTCCAACTTGCAACTGTAGAAATCGTAAAAGGTTATACTATGTCTGATTGGAGAGACGATCTTAAGCGCATTCTAATGATGGCTGGTGTTAAAGATAAACCAACAACGTTCTTGTATTCAGATGTCCAAATTATTAATGAAAGAATGGTGGAGGATATCAATAACATTTTAAATTCTGGTGATGTACCTAATCTTTATGCAAATGAGGATATGGAAGCGATCTCAACAGCATGTAGAATTGAATGCCAAAAAAGAAAAATCCCACCAACCAAACTCAATATCTTTTCTCAATATATTATTAGAGTTAGAAGAAATATCCATTTATGTATTGCAATGTCTCCACTTGGCGAAGCATTTAGAAATCGATTAAGAAACTTCCCAGCCTTGGTTAATTGCTGTACTATTGATTGGTTTACTAACTGGCCAGCTGAGGCATTACAATCTGTAGGTATGTCTATATTGAAATCAAATGATCTTGGTCTTGGAGAGCATGAATCTAATACCGTCAATATGTTCAAGCAAATCCACTTGTCTGTTGAAAACGCATCACAAGAGTTTTATGATATGCTTCGTCGTCGTAACTATGTAACTCCTACATCTTATCTTGAATTACTCAGTAGTTTTGGAAAATTAATTGGTAAAAAGAGAACTGAGATAGCTACTAAAAAGGATCGTTTACAGATCGGTTTAGATAAATTATCTGAAACGAAGAAATTAGTTGGTGTTATGCAAGAAGAATTAACTGTTTTGCAACCTATTTTAGTAAAAACTCAAGCTGAAGTATCTCAAATGATGGTTGAGATTACTAAGGATAAAGCTTCAGCTGCAGTTACCAAAGCTCAAGTAGAGGTTGAAGAGGCTAGTGCTAATGAAAAAGCAGCTGCAGCAAAGGAAATTGCTGATGATGCTCAACGTGATTTAGCAGAAGCCATTCCTGCTCTTGAGGAGGCTGTGAAATGTCTGAACGATTTAAAGAAAGCTGATATTGATGAAGTGAAATCATTGAAAACTCCTCCAGCTGGTGTCGTTTTAACGATCAAAGCATGTTGTATTATGTTTGATGTTAAACCAATTAAAAAGAATGATCCTAATAATCCTGGCAAGAAAATTGATGATTATTGGGAAGCAGGAAAAGGATCACTATTATCAGATGCAAAGAAATTCCTTGATAGTTTGTTTACATTTGATAAAGATAACATCCCTGATAAAGTCATCAAAGGTATGGAGCCTTTCATGCAAGATCCTAACTTTACTCCTCAAATGATTGAAAAAGCCTCTAAAGCTTGTACTGCAGTTTGTATGTGGTCTAGAGCTATGTATAAATATCACTTTGTTGCTCTTGGTGTTGCACCAAAAAGAGCGCGTTTAAAGGAAGCTGAAGATGAACTTAAAGTTGTAATGGCTGCACTTAAGAAGAGTCAGGATATGTTAAAGGAGGTAAATGATCGTCTTAATGGACTTGAGAAAGCATTCAATGAGGCTGTAGAGAAGAAGGATCAATTAGAAAAGAAGGAAGCTAGTTGTAAGGTGCAGCTTGTCAATGCCGATAAACTAATTGGTGGTCTTGGTGGTGAAGAGGCAAGATGGGGAGAGACTGTTAAACTATTAGGTGCAGCATTCACTAATGTTTTAGGAGATGTCATTACATCTGCCGGAACAATTTCTTACTTAGGTCCTTTCACATCTGATTTCAGAAGCAGACTCGTATCTCAGTGGCAGGTTGCATTGAAAGAGTACAACCTTCCTCATACTGAAGGTTGTAATTTGGAAACTACATTATCAGATCCAGTTCTTCTAAGATCATGGCAATTATGTTCACTTCCAAGTGATTCTCTGTCAACTCAAAATGCTATTATTATGAATAATGGTCGACGTTGGCCTCTTCTTATTGATCCTCAAGGTCAAGCAAATAGATATGTTAGATCTATGGCCAAGAACGTTGCATTTGCATCAAACGGTATGGATGTTGTAAAACTTAGTGATAAAAACTTTTTAAGAACATTAGAAAACGGTGTACAATTTGGAAGATGGGTCCTTCTTGAAAACATTGCAGAAACCCTCGATGCTGCATTAGAACCTATCTTGTTACAACAAAAATTTAAGCAAGGTGGTCAAGAAATGATAAAATTAGGTGATAATGTAATTCCTTATAATGATACTTTTAGATTCTTTATGACAACAAAGTTATCGAATCCTCATTATTCTCCTGAAGTTCAAGTCAAAGTGTCATTATTAAACTTTACAATTACTATCGCTGGTCTTGAGGAACAATTATTAAACGTTGTTGTTGCCGAGGAGTTACCAGAATTAGCAGCTCAAAAAGCTAATATTGTTGTACAAAATGCCGCAATGAACAAGCAGTTGTATGATATTGAATCAGAAATTTTATTCTTGTTATCGAATTCTAAAGGTAATATTCTTGATGATACCGTTTTAATTGAAACATTGGCACAATCAAAGGTAACATCAGAAGAGATTAAAGAGAAGATGGCTGCTGCTCAAGAGATTGAAAAAGAAATTGTAGTACAATCTGAACTTTATCGTCCTGTTGCTAAACGTGCATCGTTATTATACTTCGTTATTGCTGATCTTGGTGACGTTGATCCTATGTATCAATATTCATTGCAATGGTTTACACAATTATTCATTAGAGGTTGTGGTATGGCTGCCCCAGCGAGTACTTTAGATGTTCGTGTAACTAACTTGAATGACTACTTCACCTACTCTGTGTATGTAAATATTTGTCGATCCTTATTTGAGCGACATAAACTTCTGTTTGCCTTTATCCTTTGTGTCAAAATCTTACAAGGAGAAGGTATTATCAATGGACAAGAGTATAGATTCTTATTATCTGGAATTTCAGGTGGTAAAGCTGTTAATCTTGAAATGCCTAAGAGTACTTGGCTCGAACCAAATGTCTGGGCTGAACTCTGTGAAATGGCTGGTCTCCCAGCATTTGCTGAACTACCAGCTAATTTTGAGGCTAATTTAAATTTATGGCAATCTATTTTCGATTCTACAGAGCCTCATCGAATGGAGTTCCCAGTACCATGTCATGAAGTTACTCCTCTTCAAAGATTATGTGTTTTGAGATGTTTACGTCGTGATAAGATTGAGTTATGTATGCAAGATTTTATCATTGGATTTTTAGGACAAAAGTTCATTGAGCCTCCTCCATTTGATTTAAAAGCCAGTTATAATGATTCAGCTGTTAATATTCCACTAATATTCGTTTTATCATCAGGATCTGATCCTAATAAAGAATTAGATATACTAGCTGACGAAATGAACATGTCTGATCGTTTAAAAAGAATTGCATTAGGCCAAGGACAAGGTAAAAAAGCATCCCAACTTATTGAACAAGGTATTGCTAAAGGTGATTGGGTTATGCTTCAAAATTGTCACTTATCAATATCATGGATGCCCACTTTAGAGCAAATCTGTGAAAGTTTTGAACCAGATAAAATTAATCCTGAATTCAGATTATGGTTAACATCAATGCCTTCAGAAAGCTTCCCTGTTTCAGTTTTACAAAATGGTGTAAAAATTACCAAAGAGCCACCAAAAGGTTTAAGAGCTAACCTCAAGAGTACTTATATTAAATTAGATAATGATAAGATATCAAAAACTAACAAACCTCGTGAATTCCAAAAGTTGCTATTTGGTTTATCATTCTACCATGCGTTGGTTATTGAAAGAAAGAAGTTTGGACCATTGGGATGGAATATTCCATATGAATTCAATGATACTGATATGGATATCACAGCCGCTCAATTAGAGCTATATGTTAGTGCTTATGCTGAAATTCCATATAAAGTATTACAACAATTGACTTCCGTTGTAAATTATGGTGGTCGTATTACTGATGATAAAGATATGAGAACAAGTGATATTTTAATTGCTGACTTCTTCCAACCTAGAATTTTAGAAGAAGGATATAAATTCTCATCATCGGGTAAGTATTATTCTTTAACAGCTGATAGGGATGCACCACATACTTCTTACATGGAGTATATTGAGGGTTTCCCACTCAATGCTGAGCCTGAGGTATTTGGTATGCATGATAATGCAAGTATTACATGTGCTATTACTGAAGCTGATGCCACTTTTGGTATCATTCTTACCTTACAACCTCGTATTGCAGGAGGTGCAGGAGCATCTAGAGAGGATCAAATTATTGAAATGGCTAAGAATATGGCTGTTCAACTGCCTCACTTATATGATATCGAAGGAATTTCTATGAATTATCCTACTGATTATTATGAATCTGGTAATACCGTCCTTGTACAAGAGGCACAAAGATATAATAGATTATTAGGAGTGTTACATGTTTCTTTAAGAGAATTACAAAGAGCTTTGAAAGGATTAGTTGTATTATCAGCAGAATTAGAAAATATGGGTAATGCTGTTTTTGATCAAAGAGTACCACCAACATGGACAGCAGCAGCATATCCATCATTAAAACCATTAGGTCCATGGTTTAAGGATTTTATGGCAAGATTAAGTTTTATTTCTAATTGGATTGAATATGGTGTTCCAAATACTTATTGGATATCTGGTTTCTATTTCCCTCAAGGTTTCCTTACTGCACAGTTACAAAACTATGCTCGTAAATATGCATACCCTATTGATACAGTTAGTTTCAGTTTTATTATGCGTGATGAAGCACAAGAAGATTTGAAAAAAGCTGAAGATGGTTGTTATGTTTATGGTTTATTCTTAGAAGGTGCGAGATGGGATAAAATTGAAAAGACTTTAATAGATCCAAAGCCTAAAGAATTGTTCTCTCCAATGCCTGTCATTCATATGCTTCCTCAACAATATAGAGCTACCCCTACAAGTGATATTTATAGATGTCCAGTCTATAAAATATTAACAAGAACTGGTACATTATCTACAACTGGTCATTCAACAAATTTCGTAACTTGGATTGAAATTCCAAGTAACAAAGAAACAATATTTAGATCATCATTAGTATCGGAAACAAATGCACAAGTTAAATTTTGTGATCAAGATTATTGGATCAAAGCTGGTGTCGCTGCATTTTGTGCCCTTAGATATTAGTAGAAATAGGAAAAGGAATAGGATAATATATATATTAATGAATATATATATATATATATATATATAAGAATGAGAATAGAGATATTCTTGAGCCATGAATACTTAATAGTCATAATGATAATAAT
>Ga0007751_10106765_pt1 | contig 12788 bp, 10 predicted proteins | sample LauGreSBDMM110SN_FD_61640 | JGI IMG/M metagenome (GOLD analysis project Ga0007751, IMG submission 61640) | Metatranscriptome of freshwater lake microbial communities from Lake Michigan, USA - Su13.BD.MM110.SN (Metagenome Metatranscriptome) | ecosystem: Environmental > Aquatic > Freshwater >...
TATATATATATATGACGCAATAAAAAGAATAGAACCGTATTTCTGAAATTTTAAATGATTTTAAATTTTCACACGACGTGTTGTTTTTAACCAATTCCAAGCTTCAATATAAGAATTAGGATCAATTTTAACGACTTTCGTCCAATAAAATGTTGCTTTTTGAAGCAACGACTCTGAAAGAGAATAACATTTTTTTTCTGCAGCTTTAATACCTTGATAATGATAAATTACTGCAATATTGTTTAATGCTGAAGTAAATCTAGGATTAATAAAAATTGAAAAATAATAATATTTTAAAGCTTTTAAATAATCTCCATTTTTTGAATAAATTAACCCGATATTATAAAGAATGATACTTCTATCGTATAAATCCTCTTCAATTTGCAATGCTTGGTAATAATTATTTAATGCTTCAGCATACTCTCCTTCATCTTGTGCAGATAAACCATTTAAATAATACGAAAATGCTTTTTTTTCCTGTTGACTTGCAGGAAATACTCGAAGAATTACATCCGCAATAATCGTGAATGTTTTATCAATAAAATTATTATTATTTCTAGCTTTTCTCATACTATAAATTTACATTTTTACATCGCAAACAAATGGAATTAGTCCAACAGCTCTAGCTTTTCTAATAGCTTTGGCTACTTTTCTTTGTTGTTGAATGTTAACACGTGTTTTTCGACGTGCACGAATTTTTCCATATTTTGTTAAAAACGCTTTCAGCAATTTAATATTTTTATAATCAATTGTTTTAAACTTTTTTAACAGTAATAAATATTGTAAACTTTTTTTAATTTTTTTAACTTTTGTAGTCTTAGTAGTTGTCGAACGTAAACTTTGATCCCAATTTGTACGTTTTGGTTTTGCAGCCCAATTTCCACCTTTTTTATCTTTATTAAAATAATTCATAGATTAATTTATTTTGTTTCTTTATGAATAGTATGTTTATTACAATAACGACAGTGTTTAGAAATTTCTAATTTATCAGGAGTATTTCTTCTGTTTTTAGATGTTAAATATCGTGACACTCCAGGAGAACGTTTTTCACTGTTTTGTCTACATTCTGTACATTCTAAGGTTACTACTATTCTGGGTCCTTTATTTTTTGCCATATTAAATTTTTAGTGCACTAAAATCAATTGTTTTTAAATAAAATTATTTATTTCTATTCTGATAAGAATTATAACACTAAAATGAATTCTATGCGAAAAATCAAAAATTAATTTTGAATTTTTAGAAATTTTATTATTATGGTATACTTCGTTTCAAAAGATTATTATTTCTTATAAGAGTATCATAATAAAAATGAATAAAAAACAAAGAAATCGTAAATTAGTGCTTCAAAATAAAAGAAATAGAATGATTAATAGAAGATATATTTCAACTATTAAAACATTATCAAAATTATTTACAAAAAAAATTAAAAGTTTATCCGTAACTTCAACAGAAGATACAAGTAATCTTAAAAAAGAAAGTAGTCTAATAGCTAACAAGCTATATAGCATTATTGATAAAGCAGTAAAAAAAGGCGTACTTCATAAAAATAATGCTGCGAGAAAAAAATCAAGAATTGGTCTTATTTCTAAAATTAATATTCGTTAAGTTAGTAAATTTTAAATTACTAACTTAATTTCTTTTAATTAGTTCCTATTATTTTATAAAAACGTATAAAGACTTTAGTGTATCCATTATGAATAAACTATTTATTAATAATATTGGTGATTTAGCGGAAGCTCAACGTGCAAGTTTTTATCATTTTTTATCCTATGGTATTACGGAAGAATTATCTCATTTTCCAAATCCATTTATTTCCAGACATGTTGGTAGTGGTAAAAAAACTTTTCCATGTTTAACTTATTTTTATCCCAACGATGTTAAATTTAAAGGACCTAATTTTAGCATCGAAAAATGTTTAAAAAAGAATTTAAGTTACAACATTCAAATTTATGTTAATGGTGAATATTATTTAATTGATACTGGAAAAAATAAATTAAAAGAACCTTTTAAAAAAAAAATTCGTGCAAAAGTTGATATCTTTTTTGGTGAAATTCCATTAATGACTGAAGAAGGAACATTTATTTTAAATGGATGTGAAAGAGTCATTATTAGTCAAATTATTCGTAGCCCAGGAGTTTATTTTCGAAAAGAATTTGGAACCGTGCGAAAAACGATTTATACGGCAACTATCATTTCAAATAAAGGCCTTTGGACAAAAATTATTTTAGATCAAACTGATCCAAAAAAGGAAAAAAATACAAATTTAAACGCTCCAAAAAAAGATAGAATTTATTTAGTAAATAGTGAATTTAAATTAAAAAACAGTGAAACAAAAAAAGATAGCGATTCCTCGAAAATTTATATTTATGATCTAATAAAATATTTTGGTTTAAATTTTCAAGAATTATCAGATAGTTCACGTTACCCACTCGATTTATCGAATTGTCAATATACAAACGAAGGAAAAACAAAAAAGGAAACGTTAACTTATTTGTATGAAAATTCTAGAGGAATTAAAAAATTACTTTTTAATAACAAAACAGGGGCTTTTTCAATTGGGGAAATTGGAAGATATAAAATCAACAAAAAATTTGGATTAAATCTTCCAAAAAATATTACTTATTTAACCGCTCAAGATTTAATCGGGATTATTGATGGACTTTTAGAACTTAAATATTACAATCGCTTAAATGATGACATTGACGAAATAAAAAATAAGCAAGTTCGATGTTTAGGAGATTTATTACAAAATCAATTTCGAGCTGGTTTATCAAAACTTCAAAAATTAGTAGTTGAAGATGCTGGAAATTCAAATCCCCAAAAATTTAATGTTGAATTTGATAACTATTCTAATCCTGATGATTGGTTAATTGATCCTAGACCTATTACAAATTCAATAAAAGAATTTTTTAAAACAAGTCAATTATCTCAATTTATGGATCAAATCAATCCTTTAGCTGAATTAACACATAAACGAAGAATTAGTGTTTTTGGTCCAAATGGGTTAAAGAGAGATCATATTAGTACAGTAATTCGAGATATTCATCCTAGTCAATACGGACGATTATGTCCAATTGAAACGCCAGAAGGGCAAAATGCAGGACTAATAACTTCGTTATCAATGTTCGGTAGAATTAGTTCAATCGGATCAATTGAAACACCTTATTTTTTAATGAAAAATGGTCATGTTTTTTCTGACAAACAACCTATTTATTTAAATCCAGATCAAGAATCCGAAACAAAAGTTGGATTTGCTGATGTCTCTTTGGATTTATCAAATCAAGCTAACATTAAATACTTATCAGCAAAAGAAAATTATAGTTTTAATGAAAAAAAATTAGAAGATTTAAATTTTATTACGACGTCACCACTTCAAATTGTTTCTTTGGCAACCGCTTTAATTCCTTTTTTAGAACATGATGATGCGAATCGAGCATTAATGGGATCGAATATGCAAAGACAAGCAGTTCCATTGCTTTATACGCAGAAGCCTATCATTGGAACAGGACTTGAAGCAATTGCTCCTCTTGATTCAGGGATGTTGTTGAAAAACTATTCTGAAGGCGTAGTTATTGAATCTTCAGCTGCAATGATTAAAGTTAAGGATAAATCTAATCAAAAAATTAACTATTTGTTAAAAAAATATTATCGTTCAAATCAAGAAACATCTATTAATCAACGTCCAGTTGTCTGGATTGGAGAAAAAGTTTTTTCAGGACAAGTAATTGCCGATGGACCTGGTACTAATGAAGGAGAACTTTCTTTAGGACGTAATTTGACAATCGCGTATATGCCTTGGGAAGGATACAATTATGAAGATGCTATTGTAATTAATGAAAGAATTTTATTAGAAGATTGTTTAACGTCTGTTCATATCGAAGAATATGAAACAAACTTAACATTTTGTGTCACGGGAAATGAAAAGTTAACGAATGATCTTCCTCATTTACCAAAGCATGTAAAACGTCATTTAAATAATATCGGAATTGTTCGTGTAGGTTCTTATGTTAGAGAAAATGATATTTTAATTGGAAAAGTAACTCCATGCGAAGAAGATCCATCTCCTGAAGCAAAATTATTAAAAGCATTATATGGACAAAAAAATACTACAACTCGTGATACGTCGTTACGTGTTTCCCATGGTACAGAAGGAAGAGTTATTGATGTTCGTATAATTTCGACGAATTTTGCAAATAAGGAGGAAGCTCTAATTTCTACTTCTTCTGAATATATTAAAATTTTTATTGCACAAATTCGAAAAGTTCAGATTGGAGATAAATTAGCGGGAAGACATGGTAATAAGGGAATTGTTTCAAGAATTCTTCCGTGTCAAGATATGCCATATTTACCGGATGGTACTCCCGTTGATATTATTTTTAATCCTTTAGGTGTACCTTCACGTATGAATGTGGGCCAAGTTTTTGAATGTTTATTAGGATTTGCAGGGGAAAAATTAGGAAAACGTTTTAAAATTTCTCCGTTTGATGAAATCTATGGGAAAGAAGCCTCACGTATTTTAACTAATCAAAAACTAAAAGAAGCAGCAATTGAAACAAATCAAACGTGGTTATTTAATCCCCAACATCCCGGAAAAATTTTATTAAGAGATGGAAGAACAGGGGAATTTTTTGATAATCCCATCACAGTCGGAAAAAGTTATATCTTAAAATTAATTCATTTAGTAGAAGATAAAATTCATGCAAGATCAACCGGTCCTTATTCTATGATTACTGAACAACCTTTAGCCGGAAAATCTCAAAAAGGTGGTCAAAGATTTGGAGAAATGGAAGTTTGGGCACTCGAAGCATATGGATGTTCAAATACGCTACAAGAATTATTGACTATTAAATCGGATGATATTGATGGTCGTAATGATATGTATGAATCAATTTTAATACGTAAAAAAATTAATAAACCTAATCCATCAATTCCTGAATCCTTTTTAGCATTAATGCGTGAATTACATGCATTAGGATTAGATTTTTCAATGAAAAAAATGGATGGTGGATTTTATTCTACGACTGAAACTAAAGAGATTGAAAAAGATATATTTAAAGATATTGAATTACGTTTAAAATTAAGATCATTATTAGCACGAAGAAAAGTTGAGCAGTATGCGAAATTAACTCCAAGTGAAGAAAATGAATTGTCCAATTTTGAAAAAGAAAAAGAAAAAACAAAAATTTTAAATCGATTAACTAATTCGATTTAAAATTTTTATTTATTAAAAATTAATTCAATGCAGTAGAAAAACGATATGAAATCACATGAAGAAATTCTAGAATTAGAAAAAGTTTTATTGAAATTAGAGAATTTACATGCGTCTTTTGATTATTTACGAATTAGTATTGCGTCTCCAAAACGAATTAAAAGTTGGGCTGAAAGAATTTTACCTTCTGGAGAAATTGTCGGAGAAGTTTTAAAACCAGAAACAATAAACTTTAGAAGTCATCAACCTGAAATATATGGCCTTTTTTGTGAAAAAATTTTTGGACCAATCAAAAATTGGAAATGTAAATGTGGAAAATATAATGGTTTCGTTTTGGATAAAATTTGTGAAGAATGTCAAGTTGAAATCGTTGAAGCGAGAGTAAGACGATATCGAATGGGTTATGTTGATCTAACATGTCCAATTGCTCATTTATGGTACTTTAAGGGTGTTCCTAATTATTTATTATTATTTCTAGGAAGCTATAATGAAGGGATCACGATGAACGATATTGAACAAATTCTGTATTTTAAAGAAGGATCAAATATTATTTCTTCAGAAAATACATTATATCCTTTTTATCAACCTTCCGAAAATAATCGAGAAAAAGGGTTTCAACAATTTTTAGCAAAAACTGCTAAATCCGATAGTCGTTCCAAAATGTCCTACGAATATTTACAAAAAACAAAAAACTATCGGACAAAACGAAGAGGAGCCGAGATTATCAAAGCGGCTATTGAATCGATAAATTTAAAAGATCAAATTAAATTACAACGTGAAAAAATTATTTCGATTTCTTTTTTACATCTTGGTTCAAATTATATGCCAGATAAAAAAGTTATTCGACGAATTAGAATTTTAGAAGCATTTTTAGCAACAAAAACGGATCCAAGTTGGATGATTTTAACAACTCTTCCGGTTTTACCACCAAATTTACGACCTCTTTTAGAACTTGAAAGTGGGCGTTTAGTAGCAGCGGATATTAATGAAATCTATCGTTTAATTATTACTAGAAATTTACGTTTATTTGATTTTCTTTACAATTATATTGCTCCAGATATTATTAGTGTTCATGGTAGAAAATTATTACAAGAAGGAGTAGATTCCTTAATTGATAATGCTCGTTTACCTAAAGAAAGAGTATTCTTTTTAAATAACAAAGCATTAAAAAGTTTAACAGAAATTTTAGAAGGTAAACAAGGAAGATTTCGACAATCGTTACTTGGAAAAAGAGTCGATTATTCAGGACGTTCAGTTATTATTGTTGGTCCAAATTTACGTTTAAATCAATGTGGGTTGCCTTATGAAATGGCAACAGAATTATTTCAACCATTTTTAATTAATGAATTATTAAAAACAAAAATTAAACCTCCTTCACATAATACAAAATTAGCAAATGCTATTATTAAAAAAAATAAATTATTTGTATGGCGTTTAGTTTCAGAATTAACAAGAAAACATTCTTTAATTTTAAATCGAGCTCCTACTTTACATAGATTTGGTATACAAGCATTTGATCCTGTCTTAATACTAGGACAAGCAATTCATTTACATCCTTTAGTTTGTACTGGTTTCAATGCTGACTTTGATGGTGATCAAATGGCAATTCATTTACCATTATATGAATCAAGTCAATTAGAAGCTCGTACAATGATGCGTCCTTCTTTTAACGTATTATCTCCATCTAATGGAGATGTTATTTTAAAACCAACTCAAGATATGGTTATCGGATGTTACTATTTAACGGCAATCATTAATAATAAAAATTTTGGCTATAAAAAATGGTTTGGAAATGAAAATGAAGTATTAGGTGCTTTTTATCAAAAAAAATTAACTCTTCATTCGCCTGTTCTTGTTCGTTATTCCATAAATAATTTTAAAATTAAATTAGAACATGGAAAATTAACATTCAGTGATACAGTGACAAATTTAAAAACAAATGACCAAGAAGTAATTGTTGAAAAAATTTTTCAATTAACTCAGGGTGTTAAAAAATATTATTTATTAACGAATATTGGAGTATTAATTGCTCAATATATAAATATAGATAACTATGAATTAACTGATCTTTTCTTAAAAACAACACCAGGAAGATTAATTTTTAGTAATAATTTTAAAAATTCTATTAGAAGAAAAGAATATGTTAATTAATCGTACAATTACAAAAAAAATTTTAGAAAATATAGTTCATGAGACTTTTATTAGTTTTGGAAGTATTTCTTCTTCATCTCTTTTAGATTCTTTAAAACTATTAGGTTTTCATTATGCTACAAATGCAGGGATTTCTATTAATATTGAAGATTTAAGAACACCTGATATTAAAAATACATTCCTTAAAAATGCGGAAGACGAAATTAATTTTGTTAGTGAACAATGGGCTTTGGGATTTGTATCGGATGCTGAACGATTCCAAAAAATTATTGATACATGGAATTTCACAACCGAATCTTTAAAAGATAAAATTGTAGATTACTATAAAAAATTTGATCCCTTCAATAACTTGTATATTATGGCGTTTTCAGGAGCTAGAGGAAATATGTCTCAAGTTCGACAACTGATTGGAATGCGAGGGTTAATGTCTGACCAAGAAGGAAAAATTATTGATTTGCCAATTAAAGCAAATTTCAGAGAGGGATTAAGTTCAGTAGATTATATTATTTCTGCGTATGGAGCTCGAAAAGGAATCGTTGATACGGCATTAAAAACAGCAGATTCTGGTTATTTAACTCGACGCTTGATTTATCTGGCACAAGATTTAATTATTCGAGAAATTGATTGTAAATCAGAACTTGGAATTTTAGTAAAAATTAATCGAAATACAAATACAAAAAATTTAATTGGACAAACACTTATATCTTATAAAAATTTAAAGAATAAGTCGAAAGAATTTGAAAAGAATGAAATCATTTTAGATGAAAATTCTTTAAAAGAATTAAAACGTAAAAATCCTATTTTACTAAAATTACGTTCTTCACTAACTTGCCAATCAAGTGGTTCAATATGTCAAAAATGTTACGGATGGGATTTAGCAACCGAAAAAAGCATTGCTCTGGGTGAAGCTGTTGGAATTATTGCTGCTCAATCGATTGGTGAACCAGGAACTCAATTAACTATGCGAACGTTTCATACAGGAGGGATCTTTACTGGTGGAACAGTAAATCAAGTTCTTTCACCATTTTCGGGAAAACTAATCATTCCTGACTCTTTAAAAACAACCGTTGCTAGAACAAGTCATGGTATCAAAGTTTTAAAAATTCAACAAGAATCGATTGTAAAAGTAATAAATTGGAAAGGAATTTCAAAAGATGTTTTTTTACATATTGGTGCATATTTATATTTAACAACTTCACAGTTTGTTAAAAAAGGTCAATTGATTGCAGAAGACTCGAATAGTTCAGTTTCAATTGGAACTCGAAGAATGAAACCTTTATATACTTCATTATCGGGAGAAATTCGCTTAGAAAATTTACTGATTCGAAAAATGGTTCGTGAAAAACGAGTTATTAAAGTAAATCAGGATGATGGGGTAGTTTGGATTACCTCTGGAAAAATTTTTCCATTACCAAAAGAAATTGAATACTCTTTAGGACAAACTTTACAAAAAACGAAACAACTTGGTTCCCTGAAAATTATTACCCCCTATCAAGGAATTGTATTTATTGAAAATCAAGTTTTAAAAATTATTAATGGAGAAAGAAAAATTGATTTAGATTTATTTAATTTGGTTAAACCATTTAGTAACTGTCGAATAAAACTTTCTTTAGTAGTAAATAATTATCAATATGTAGATCAATCAACTGTCTTAGGATTTATTGAAATTTATCCGAATTATGAAGGAAAAATTTATTCTATTCGTCAAAAAGAATCAAAATATATCAATACACTATTTTTAATTACAGAAAGTGATGTTTGGAAAATTAATTCTGATCAAGTAAATAACTTTTCAGTTTTTCAAAATAAAAAAATAGTTCGTTTTGGAACTTCATTGAATTCAACAACGGAATTTAGTAACTCAGGATTTTTTTTAAAAAATGATGGGTTTCAAATGATTTTTCAACATGCAGTTCCAATTTTTTTAAAACGTGGAACAATTTTAAACTATACAAATGGTAACTTTGTATTAGAACGTAAATTATTAGCTACGATTATTAATTATACCCAACAAACAGAAGATATTGTTCAAGGTTTACCGAAAATTGAGGAATTAATTGAAGCCCGTCGTCCAAAATTTAAAGCATATCTATCAAATCGTCCTGGAGTCGTTGTTGATGAATTTATTTCAGAGAAAGAAAACTTAAGAAATTTTAAAACTAATTTAATTGATCAAAAAATTATCTGTACTCGTGGAAAAGATAATCTAAAAATTGGGTCTAAAAAAGATCAAAAACATAGAATTTTGATAACGCATAGTATCTTTACAAATGAGGATATTATTGTATTCAATAATGAATTGTTTTTAGCTAAATTTTTACCCAACATTTTTAATCTAAAAGAATTAAAAAGTGATTCTATTTTTATAAAAATTCCAAATTTAAATTTAGCTCCCAATGATGAAGGATCAGGAATTTTATTAAAAGGTAAAAAAACAAACAACAAATGGAATTTAGTTAAATTCTCAAAAACTGCAAAAATCATTTACAAATTAGAAAAAAATGAATTAAAGGAGTTTATAAACTTAGAAAATTATGAGAATTGTAAAATTTTTAAAAATAAAAGAATTGAAAACAATTATATAATTCAATTATCGGAATCCAAATTCTTATTTTTAGAAGATTTAGGACCTGTAAAAGAATACGAAATTCCTTTAAGTTTAAAACCAATTACAACTTCAGGCAATTTTATTGATATCGGTGAACCCTTAACAGAAGGATTAATTGATGCAAATGAATTACTAGAAATTTTCTTTAAGTATCATGTTATCTTAGATGGAATTTTAGAAGGAACCTTAAAAAGTTTAAATAAATTTCAACTAATTTTATTAAATTCTATTCAGTCGATTTATCAATCTCAAGGAGTTAATATTTCAAATCGACATATAGAAATTATTGTTCGTCAAATGACGGCAAAAGTAAGAATTAAAGAAAGTGGAGATACTCCTTTACTTCCTGGAGAATTAATTAAACTTCCTTTAATTTTAGAAATTCAAAAATCTCTAATTTCGAACAACATTAAATATAAAAGTCCACAATATGAACCCGTTGTTCTATCAACAACAACGTCTTCATTAGGAAAAGATGGTTTCTTATCAAATGCAGGTTTTCAAGAAACAAAAAAAGTTTTAACGAAAGCTGCTGTTGAAGGATCACGCGATTGGTTAAGAGGGTTGAAAGAGTGTATTATTGTTGGTAGACTTATACCAGCTGGATCTTCATTCCTAAACTACAAAAGTTATCTTGATAATATCTACTTTTTTAAAAACTAAAAATATATGAGTGAAAATTTAAACAAAAAAGAAATTGCGAAAAAATATATTAAAGCTTCAGTTCACTTTGGACATCCACCAAAGGAATGGAATCCAAAAATGGCCCCTTACATCTTATATGCTAAATATGGATATCATATTTTTGATTTAGTTAAAACTTCAAAACTATTACGTCTTGCAGGAAATGTTTTAGAAAAAAAAGCAGAAAAGGGTGGTAAATTTTTATTTGTTGGAACAAATAAATTATCTTCATCGATTATTGCAAAACAAGCAAAAAGTTGTGAAAGTTACTATATTAATTATCGTTGGCTAGGGGGAATGTTAACTAATTGGAGTACGGTTCAAAAAAGAATTGAACGTCTAAAACTTTTAGAACAACAAGAATTAGAAATTAATAATGAATTAATTTCTAAAAAAGAATCAAGTTCACGTAGAAAAGAAATGGATAAACTAAAACGTTTATTTAATGGTATTAAAGATATGTCATCATTACCTGATGCAGTAATTTTTTCTAATCAATTAAAAGATTCTTTAGCAATTCAAGAATGTTTACGTTTAGGAATTCCAACAATTTGTATTGTAGATACAAATTGTAATCCGGATTTAATTCCGTATCCAATTCCCGCAAACGATGATTCTTCTTCATCTATTGATTTTATATTAAATTACTTGGCAAATAGAATTTCAAGTGGGTATAATAAAGGAAATAAAGATATCAGTTCTTCTTAATAAGAATTTATTATTTTATTTTTGACAAGAAATTTGTTTATTCTTTTAAGAACTAAACTTTAATGAAAAACATTACGGTTTTTAATTTATAAAAAATCTTCGTTGTTAAATTTGTTAAGAAGAAATTATAAATATTCAAAATTCTTTTAAACTTTTAATATAAAAATATGTATAGTTTTCTTTTATCAAAAATTGAAGTAGGATCTCACTTATATGTAAATTTTAGTGATACTTTACATTTACATGGTGAAACAGTAGGAGTATCTGCTTTAGTTGTTCTAGTTGTTAGTTTATTTTTAGTATTAGGAACAAGTAATTTAAATCGTGTTCCACAAGGATTACAAAATTTGACTGAAGTTGTTTACGAATTAGTAAAAAGTATTGCAATTACACAAATGGGACCATCGTATTATTCACAATTCCTCCCATTTGTTGCAACAATTTTCTTATTTGTTCTAGGTTCAAATTTAGCCGGTGCATTAGTACCTTGGAAACTTTTTGAAATTCCATCTGGGGAATTAGCTGCTCCTACAAATGATATTAATACAACAGCTTGTTTAGCGATTTTAACATCATTAACTTATTTTTCTGCAGGTTTTAAAATCAAAGGAATTGGTTACTTTAAACGTTATATTAAACCAGCTCCATTCTTCTTACCAATTAACATTGTAGAAGATTTTACTAAGCCACTTTCTTTAAACTTCCGTTTATTTGGAAACGTTGTTGCAGACGAATTAACAGTAACAGTTATTTGTTCTTTAGTACCATTAATTATTCCTTTACCTATTATGATGCTAGGATTATTTGCTAGTTCACTTCAAGCTTTAATTTTTGCAACTTTAGCTGCTGCATATATTGGTGAAGTAATTGAATAAAAGTAATCTGTATCCTTTGAAATTTGTTAATTCTTTGAAAAAAACTTTTTCAAATAAAAAATTTATTATGGTAGACTCTATCGTTTCTGCTGCTTCTGTAATTGCTGCTGCTATCGCTGTTGGTTTTGCTGGTCTTGGTCCTGGTATTGGTCAAGGAAATGCTGCTGGACAAGCTGTTGAAGGTATTGCTCGTCAACCAGAAGCAGAAGGGAAAATCCGTGGAACATTATTATTATCATTAGCGTTCATGGAATCTTTAACAATTTACGGTTTAGTAGTTGCCCTTTCAGTTCTTTTCGCAAATCCTTTCGTAGGATAATTTTTCAATAAGGTTTGGAATCCCAAACCTTATTAAAACCTTATTAATTGAAAATAAATATAAATTTATGATTTTTTCAAGCTCGTTTTTGCTTAATGCAGGTGGGTTATTTGACTTTGACTTAACATTTGTAGCAGAAGCTGTTTTATTTATTATTTTAGCGTTAGTAGTAACGTTTGCTTTCATAAATCCAATTTCTAAACAAATTGATGAACGTGCAGAATTTATTAATTA
>Ga0007751_11495742_pt1 | contig 12788 bp, 1 predicted proteins | sample LauGreSBDMM110SN_FD_61640 | JGI IMG/M metagenome (GOLD analysis project Ga0007751, IMG submission 61640) | Metatranscriptome of freshwater lake microbial communities from Lake Michigan, USA - Su13.BD.MM110.SN (Metagenome Metatranscriptome) | ecosystem: Environmental > Aquatic > Freshwater > Lake...
AATAGTATGAGGAGAATATCCTTTACTTTCTTCATAACCATCATCATTTAAATCTATATTATTCAATTCTCTATCAATATTATTTATCAGCAGCCATGGATATTAATATTGATAGAGAATTGAATAATATAGATTTAAATGATGATGGTTATGAAGAAAGTAAAGGATATTCTCCTCATACTATTGATGATACTGTAGACCAACCAAATCTAGAATTTATTACAATACCTAGAAAAGTACGTCCAGTACAAAAGTTAAATTTAACACTTAATATAGAAGCAGCTCCACGACATATACCTTCAGAAGATTTAGTTGATCCGAAAGTTTATTCACCTCATAAATCAAGACCTGGATTTTTACCAAGAAAGATTGAAATAGAGAGAAAGAAAAGAGTATATGCATCGTTTGATATAACTAATAAATTACTTGAAAATGGTGTATTAGATCATATTAAAAAGATTTGGGGTTTTTATGAAAATAATAATAATAATAATCTTTCAGATTATTCAGTAGAAAAAATTCCTCTTACTTCATTTGATGATGATAACTTTGATTCTAGACCTATTGAATCATGGATTAATTTATTACAACTATCTGGTGATAGAGGACTTCCTGCAAGAGCATTATATGTTGATTACTTGGCAGATAATCAGACTATTAAGTTAGTAGATTGGTCGACTTGTAAAGTCATTAAATATTGTAATGATAACAATTTTTTGATTTCATATACAGCTGAATTTAAAAAACAGATTGTAACAGAAATGAATAGACTTTATATCTGTTTTGATGCTGAAGATCCTTCAAAATATTGTGAAAGACTTGCTGATGCGTTACAACGAAAAATGAAAGTAGCATCTACTGTGGCACTAAATTTATATATTGACTGCATGCCAGTTGATAATTTAAAACCTTTAGATGCTGAACAAGTTTCAAGAATTCTAAATACAGCAATAAGCGTTGATAAATTGAGACAAAGCAATAATTTAGATACTGGTTCTATTCTAAATCAATACAATCTAAATCACATGAGGACACTTAATGGATTAATTCTTGGAAACATGATTAATAAGCAACTAAAAGACGTACAAAATGTTAGAGCTGTATGTACTGATATATCATTATTGGGCACACCAGACAAAATTTTTCCTCCTATGAAAAAGATTGATACTAGTTCGGATACACCATGGGATGAACGCTTAAAATCATTTAAATTTTATTCCCTTTGGAATAAGTTAGAAGCAATACGTATATCATATCAAATTCAAGTTGAAAATATCAATATGGCAAAGTCGTCCTTTTTCCTATTACCTGAAAAAACTATTCGACTTGATGAATTTGTTATGAACCAAAATTCTTCACAAAAAATGATGATTGAAATTGTTAAAGAAAATTGGCCAAAAATGATAACAACTTCAGTTCGTAATAATCTCAAGGAAGTTAAAAAGGGTTGGTTTAACATTGAGGAGAGCAATTTGGAAGTATATAACTTTTCAAAATTAAAAAAATTTCTTTGCAGAATCAACTTTATTATGGAAGATACAATTAGAGACTTTGTTGTTTCAGGAGCCACTAATTATTGCAGTCAGATATCATTATTTTGCCCTGAATCTATAAAAGTTATAACTAATGATACTGTTGACGTTATTGGAGGCAAATTTCCATTATTCAATGTTGATTTAAGATTTGTTAATCCTACGCCAACAACTGAGGCTAAATTTGTATATTCAACTTCTCCCGATGCGTTATTTGATGCAATCATCCAACCATTAGATCAACTTTTTGAGAGTTTAAAAGGTATTACTAAGGTGGAAAAAAGAACTATGACTAAACTGTTTTGGGCTTATGAACCAATTTTGCGCATTCCACATGCTGGTGAAGAATGGGTTGTCAATTTGCGTGAAAACTTCATTGTAGATATTAAGAGATCAGTACAACCTATGCATGAATATTTAAATACTTTAGGTGACTTCATGGAATTAGTTCAAATTGATTTGAACACTTATGCCATTGAGATGGAAAATAAGTTTTGTCCGCCTGAAAATATGAATCTTATAGACTTAACAGCTCTTGCAAGTAAACATGCTCATGAATCAGATGCGGTATTCTATATGTTACCATCATTTATTAATCTGGGATTAGTGTCAGTTGATCTGAAGAGTGTTAAAGCCATGCTTGCAGCAAAACATAAGACAATTGCCGCAAAACTATTTGGAGTAGTTGAGAAAAAAACTAGAGAATATGCTGATAGTGTGATGTCTGAATTTAAGGAAATATTTGATCATTTGTCAAAAGTTCCTGGTACTATCGAAGTTGTAACTGAGATGCGTGAGTATATTGCAGGTTTAGGACCAAGACTTGATCAACTAGGTGTAAAAATTTTACAAAATGATTCTCATTATGCCTTGCTTGATAAAGCCAGTTGGCAAATTCCAACAGATCAGATGGATATTCGATGGGAAGTGTTTCAATGGCCACAAAAGATTTCTAATGAAGTTTCAAGACAAGAAAAGGCAATGCGTGTCTTAGAGGCATCTTATAAACATCAAATGGAAGATGAGCAGGCAGATTTTGCAGCCGAAATGTCCACAATTAAAATGGATATTGCAAAACTAAAAGATTTAACAGATTTACAAGCTGCTCCAAAAAATGCTGAGACTGTGCGTAGAATTAGATTAGCCATTCAACAAGCAGATGAAAAATCGAAATTATTCAATTCTCGTGAAATGCTGTTTGGTGTACCAATTACAGAATATGTAGAAATTCCTGAATTTAGCAAAAGCTTCGAGCCATTTTATGATCTTTGGGATTCAGCAGAAAAATGGTTAACAAACAAGGAGAAATGGACAAATGGTTCATTTCAATCTCTTGACTCTGATCAAGTCGAGCAAGCTGTAAATGTACTTCTTAGAAACTTGGCTAAGAGTGCAAAAACATTTGAGCGTCTTGGACTTCCTCAGGTAAACACAATTGCAGCACAAGTTAGAGACGAAGTTGACCTTTTCCGTCCAAAAGTTCCACTTATTATTGCATTAAGAAATCCTGGTATGCGAGATCGTCATTGGCAAGATTTAATGGATAGAACGAATTGCGTAATTCCAGAAGATAAAAGCCAAATGACACTGCAACAACTTGTAGATATGAAATTAGTTGAAGCAATGACAGATGTAGAAAAAGTGGCTGAAAGGGCAGGAAAAGAATTTGGTATTGAAACTGCACTTGATAAAATGCAAAAGGCTTGGGAAACTGTAGATCTTATTGTTGAATTATATCGTGAAACTGGAACTTGTATATTAAAAGGTGTGGATGAATACATGGCATTATTGGATGAGCATATAACTATGACACAAGCAATGGCTTTTTCAGCCTTTAAAGGTCCTTTTGAAGCTAGAATTGATTCGTGGAATTCATCTCTACAGACCGTTTCAGAAGTTGTCGATGAATGGGTAGCATTACAACGAAATTGGTTATACTTGCAGCCTATTTTTGATTCTGAAGATATCAATAAGCAATTACCACAAGAAGGAAAACGTTTCACAACTGTTGATAAATATTGGAGATCTACAATGACGAGTGCACAAAAAGGTGTACTTGCTATTAAGTTTTGTGATGACGTTAGATTACTTGAACGATTTAAAGAAGGTAATAAATTACTAGATATGGTACAAAAGGGTCTTTCTGATTATTTGGAAACAAAACGTGCTGGATTTTCGAGATTTTATTTCTTATCGAATGATGAATTATTGGAGATTTTATCAGAAACTAAAGATCCTTTACGCGTTCAGCCTCATTTAAGAAAATGCTTTGAAGGAATAAAATGCGTTGATTTTCAAGCCGATTTGACTATTACTGGTATGACTAGTCCTGAAAATGAGAATGTACCATTTGTCAAAGCAGTTGATCCAAAGAACAAGAACATTGAAGCATGGATGGTTGAAGTAAAGGATGCAATGTTGGCAGCAGTTCGTGATAATATGTATCACGCTATATTAGACTATACTACCAGACCTAGAACTGATTGGATGCAAATCTGGGCTGCACAATGCGTTCTTAATGGTTCCCAATGTCACTGGACAAGAGAAGTTGAAGAATTTCTTAAAGATAAGGGTAATGAGGGTGCTTGGAAATATTATGAGCAACTTGTAAAACAATTAGAGGATATGGTTATACTAATCCGAGGTAAAATTTCTAAGGCTGCCCGAGTTACAGTGGGAGCACTTGCTGTTGTTGATGTACACGCTCGTGATGTACAGAAAAAGATGGCGGAGGCTGGAGTAGCAAAAGTTACTGATTTCGATTGGATATCGCAAATGAGGTATTATTGGGAAGGAGATCTTCAAAACGGTAAAGGTGACCTTGCCGTTATTATGGTATCTTCTAAACGATGGTATGGAAATGAATATTTAGGAAACACATTTAGATTAGTTATTACACCACTAACCGATAAGTGTTATCTTACTCTAATGGGGGCACTTCAAATGATATTAGGTGGTGCACCAGCTGGTCCAGCAGGTACAGGTAAAACTGAAACTACTAAAGATCTTGCTAAAGCTTTGGCAAAACAATGCGTTGTCTTTAATTGTTCAGATGGTTTAGATTATATGGCGATGGGTAAATTTTTCAAAGGCTTGGCGTCCTCTGGTGCTTGGGCTTGCTTTGACGAATTTAATCGTATTAATATCGAAGTTTTATCTGTTATTGCTCAACAAGTCATTCAACTTCAAGGAACAGTACAAAGAGGTGAAAAAAGGACTGTTTTTGAAGGCACAGATATTCTTGTAAATCCTGAATTTGCAGTATATATTACTATGAATCCAGGTTATGCTGGTCGAGCAGAATTGCCTGATAACCTAGAGGCTTTATTTCGACCTGTAGCTATGATGGTTCCTGATTATGGTCTTATTGGTGAAATTATGCTTTTCAGTTATGGTTATATGGAAAATAGAAAATGTGCTGAAAAGATGGTTGCTACCTTCAAACTTTGTTCTGAACAGTTGTCTTCTCAAGATCACTACGATTATGGCATGCGTGCAGTCAAAACTGTTATTACTGCTGCTGGTAATCTAAAGCGTGCAAGTCCGGATGAAAACGAAGAAGCATTATTAATGAGAGCATTGCAAGATGTTAATGTACCTAAATTCTTAGCTCATGATCTCCCTTTATTTTCTGGTATTTTAAGTGACTTGTTTCCTGGAATTGCCCGTCCTGCCTTCGATTATGGTCCTTTAATTACTTCATTAAAAGAAAGTATTGTTGAAAAGAATTTGCAGCCAGTCCAAATCTTTATAAGAAAGAATATCGAACTCTATGAAATGATATGTGTCCGTCACGGATTAATGGTTGTTGGTCCAACTGGTGGCGGTAAATCTTCTAATGTTAGAGTCTTACAATCTGCATTGACAAAACTTAAAAACAAAGGAATACAAGGAGAAAGATATGAAAAGGTCAAAATTTATCATCTTAATCCAAAGTCAATCAAGATGGGTCAGCTTTACGGTGAATTTGATCTAAATACTCATGAATGGCGTGATGGTATTTTGTGTGTTCTGATTAGATTATGTATTAAAGAAGATAATTCAACTCTCAAATGGATGCTTTTTGATGGTCCTGTTGATGCAATCTGGATTGAAAACATGAATACCGTACTTGATGATAATAAAAAACTTTGTTTAACATCTGGTGAAATCATTCAATTATCAGAGCCAATGACTATGATGTTTGAACCAGAGGATCTCGCAGTTGCATCTCCAGCAACCGTTTCCCGTTGTGGAATGATTTACATGGAACCCACATCATTAGGTTATGACGTTCTATTGCAAAGTTGGTTAGCAACAGTTCCTATCAGTCTTGGTAATGATACAAAATCATTATTGACAAAACTCTTTGATATATATGTACCAAATATATTACCTCTATTGCGACGTAACTTTCAAGAACCACTTCCTACTGTGAATAATTGTCTTGTTCAAGGATTTTTTAATTTAATGGACACTTTTCTAATCGAATATAAGGATCGGGATGATGGAAGTGACAAAAAGTCTCCCGAACAAATTGCAGAGTTTAAGGGAAAGTTGGAGTCTATTTTTATTTTCTGCATAATTTGGTCAATGGGTTGTACTGTTAGTACTCAGAACAGAAAAATGATGGATGCTTATTTAAGAACTGAATTTTCGTCAAATAATGTCAAGAATCCACCTCCAACTGATGGATTAATATATGACTTTAAGTTCGATGTCCCAACTGCTACATGGATACATTGGAATAAATCAGTACCTCCTTATGTGTACGACTCAAAACTTTCATATGCAGAACTTATAATTCCAACTAATGATAGTATTTGCTATACTTACTTATTAGACATACTAGTTCGAAATGGAATGCATGTTCTTATGACTGGTCCAACAGGAACAGGAAAAACAGTTAATATTCAAGGTCATCTTCAAAATGGTTTACCAGATAAATATGTACCAATCACAGTAGCGTTTTCAGCACAAACTGGTGCTAACCAGACCCAAGATTTAATTGACTCAAAATGTGAAAAAAGACGTAAAGGTGTTTTTGGTCCTTCTGCAGGTAAACAGTTCATTATATTTGTAGATGATGTAAATATGCCTATGAAAGAAGAATATGGAGCCCAACCACCAATTGAAATCTTAAGACAATGGTTTGATAACGGAGGTTGGTATGATCGCAAAGCTTTAGAGATGCGTAAAATTATTGATGTTATATTTGTTTGTGCCTGTGGACCTCCAGGAGGTGGACGTAATCACGTAACAGCAAGATTTTACAGGCATTTTAATATCATCAATTATGCCGATATGTCTGATAAATCACTCTTTTTAATCTTTAATACAATCTTGTCGAATTATCTATCGATATTTGATTCGTCGGTTCAGGAAATAGCAGGTGGAATTGTTAAGTCAGCCATTGATGTATACAATATAATTCTTGATGAATTACGTCCAACACCAGCAAAGCCACATTATACATTCAATATGCGTGATATATCAAAAGTTTTCCAAGGCCTTTTAATGACTGATAGACGCCGAGTTCAAACGCAAGTTCATTTAGGACGTATGTGGATTCATGAAAGTACATGCGTTTTTGGTGATCGTTTGATTAATGAACAGGACAGAGCATGGCTTCGTAAAACACTAGAAACAACTATGGAAAAATATACGCCTTTGAAAGCAGACGAATTATGGGCAGAGAAAAAAGAAATAATATGTTGCGATTTCATGATTCCAGGAGCAGATCCAAAGGTATACGAAGAGATTAATATTCCTGATCTTCAACCAATGATCGAAGATTATCTCAATGAACATAATGGTGAAAGCAAGCAACCTATGCATCTCGTTATGTTTAGTGATGCTATGGCTCATGTTGTTCGTATTGCCAGAGTTTTGCGTCAACCTTCTGGACATGCACTACTTCTCGGTGTTGGTGGTAGTGGTCGTCAAAGTTTGACACGTTTAGCGACCTACATCTCTCAATATAAACTATATCAAATTGAAATTGCAAAAGGTTATGGAATGAACGAATGGAGAGAGAATATTAAGGAATGCCTCTTATATGCTGGTGTTCAAAGTAAACCTATTGTATTCTTATTTAATGATACTCAGATCATTAATGAAACAATGTTAGAAGATATTAATGGTATTCTTAATTCAGGGGATGTTCCTAATTTATATGTTGCTGAAGATCTTGAGGCTATTACTAATGCATGTAAAGCAGATTGTGCTCGTAAAAGAATACCACCAACAAAACTTAATATTTTTGCTCAATACTTATTACGTGTCAAAGCTAATATTCATGTAGTTTTATGTATGAGTCCTATGGGTGATGCTTTCCGTAATAGATTAAGAAAATTTCCTTCTTTAGTAAATTGTTGCACTATTGACTGGTTTATGGAATGGCCCGATGATGCTCTTCAATCAGTTGCAGCCAGATTTTTAGGTCAAGCTAATTTAGGTATTACTGAAGATGTCGAGAAAAAACTAATAGAGTTTTTCCAGTTTATCCATCAAAGTGTTGAAAGGGCATCAGCTGATTTCCTAAACAAATTAGGTCGTAGATTCTATGTCACTCCAACTTCATATCTAGAACTACTTGCTGCATATGATAAAATCTTAAAAGCAAAGAGAAAAGAAGTTGGAACTTTGAGAGATCGATTGGCAATTGGTTGCGACAAATTGGCTTCAACAGAAAAGCAAGTCAATGAGCTTCAAACCAACTTAACTGCTATGGAGCCTGAGCTTATTAAAACACAAGCGGATGTCGAGGTGATGATTATACAGATTACGAAGGATAAAGCAGTAGCAGCTGAAACTAAGGCTGTTGTAGAAGTTGAAGAGGCTGCAGCAAACAAAAAGGCTATTGCGACTAAAGCTATTGCTGATGATGCACAACGTGATCTTGATGAGGCATTGCCTGCACTGGCTGAGGCTGTACAATGTTTGAAAGATCTAAAGAAAGCTGATATTGATGAAGTAAAATCATTAGGAAGACCTCCAGTCAATGTTGTTCGTACACTTACTGCTTTGTGTATTATGTTTGACATTAAGCCCGATATGGTTCCTGATCCTGATAATCCTGGCAAAAAGATTAAAGACTATTTTAAAGCAGCTCAAAAGAATGTCCTCGCAAATGCTAATAAATTGCTTGAAGATATGTTCAACTATGACAAAGATAACATCCCTGCTCATATTATTTCACAAATCGAACCATTCTACAACGACCCCAACTTTTCTCCTGAAATTATCGAAAAAGCATCCAAAGCATGTAAAGCAATGTGTATGTGGGCTAGAGCAATGTATAAGTATCATCAAGTTACTTTAGTCGTCGAACCTAAGAAAAAGCAACTAGCTGAAGCTCAGCTGTCCTTAGATGAAACTATGAAAGTCTTGGCAGCTGCTCAAGCAACATTAGCAGCAGCAGAGGCAAAAATTGCTGAACTAGAGGCTAATTTTAAGGCTGCTAATGACAAGAAAGAACAACTTGTCTTTGATGTTGATCAGTGTAGACAACGTTTAGATCGAGCTGTTAAACTCATGAGTGGTCTAGGTGGTGAGAAAGTTCGTTGGAATGCAACTTGTGCATCATTGTCTCATAGTTATGATGGTCTTGTGGGAGATTCTTTAGTTTCAGCTGGTACGATCACGTACTTAGGAGTTTTCACGCCTGATTTTAGAAGTAGTATCGTTAAAACATGGCAAGATAAATTAGCAGAATTGATGATTCCTCACGCTAGTGGTTGTAATCTTCAAAATACTTTGTCTGATCCTGTAGCTATTCGAGCTTGGACAATCTGTGGACTTCCTCAGGATAATCATTCAGTCCAAAATGGTATTATTATGTCGAAAGGACGTCGTTATCCATTACTTATCGATCCTCAAGGACAAGCAAATCGTTACATTAAAAATATGGGCAAGGATCCATCAATGTGTCCTAATGATATTGATATTATTAAATTAAGTGATAAGAACTTTTTAAGAACATTAGAAAATGGTGTTCGTTTTGGAAGATGGGTTTTGCTTGAAAATATAATGGAAACACTAGATGCTTCTCTTGAACCATTACTTTTGCAGCAAAAATTCAAACAAGGAGGTACTGAAATGATTAAGATTGGGGACTCCGTAATTCCTTGGAACGACTCTTTCTTTTTCTATATAACTACTAAGTTACCAAATCCACACTATGCCCCTGAAGTTTGTGTAAAAGTTTCTTTAATTAATTTTGCAATTACATTTACCGGTCTTGAAGATCAATTGCTCGGTGTTGTTGTTGTTGAAGAAATGCCTGAAATGGAAGAAAAGAAGAATTCGTTAGTAGTTAGCAATGCTAGAATGAGAAAAGAATTACAAGAGCTCGAAGATCAAATTCTTTATATGCTTTCTAACTCTACTGGAAATATTCTCGATGATCACAAATTGATTGAAACATTAGCTAATTCAAAAGTGAAATCTGCTGAAATTTCAGCAAAGGTTGCAGAAGCTGAAAAAACGGAAATAGAAATTGATATTAATAGAAATAAGTACAGACCAGTTGCATTCCGTGGGTCAATTTTATATTTTTGTGTTGTTGACCTTGGAGGTATTGATCCTATGTATCAATACTCTTTACAATGGTTTAGAAATTTATTTATACAAGCTATTCGAATGTCAGCTCCCTCTGATGATATTAATGTACGACTTGACAATTTGAATGACTTCTTTACTTACTATGTTTACACTAACATATGTAGATCATTATTCGAGCGTCATAAGCTCTTGTTTTCATTTTTATTGACCATACGTATCTTACAAGGAAATAATGCGATTGATCCAAATGAGTGGATGTTTTTAATATCTGGTAAATGCCTAGAAAGTGTGACAATGACTAATCCTAGCCCTGATTGGCTTGATGGTCGTATGTGGTCAGAGTTCACATCCCTGAGCACATTAGAAGCTTTCAAAGGTTTGGCTGAGGATGTCAAGAAGAGACTTTTGGAGTGGCGTGATATATATGATTGCAGTGAACCCCATAGTGCAGAATTACCTGGTGGATGGTCTGCTAAACTCAACTCCTTCCAAAAATTATGTGTACTTCGTGCAATTAGAGCAGATAAAGTTCCTGACGGTGTTCTTAACTATGTTATTGAGCAAATGTCTACTCGTTTTGTTGAACCACCACCATTTGATCTCGCAGCATGCTTTAAAGACTCAAATGTTCTTTCTCCTCTAGTATTTGTTTTATCTAAAGGATCTGATCCAACAAAAGCATTTACAGAATTTGCAGTAAAGCAGAAAATGGACAAGAAAATGAAAATGTTGAGTTTAGGACAAGGTCAAGGACCAAAAGCCGTAAAAATGATTGAAGAAGCAACTCAAAAAGGATATTGGGTATTATTGCAGAATTGTCATTTATATATTTCGTGGTTAACTGAATTAGAAAGAATATGTGAAAATCTTTCTGGTGATAGTGTTCATAAAGACTTCAGATTATGGCTTACATCCATGCCTTGTAGAGAATTCCCTGTATCAATATTACAAAGTTCAGTAAAAATGACAAATGAACCACCAAAAGGTTTAAAGGCTAACTTAAGAAATGCTTATTTCAAACTTAATAATGACTTATTGAATACTACAAGAAAACCTGATGAATATAAGAAGCTTCTTTTTGCCTTGTCCTTCTTCCATGCAGTTGTTCAAGAGAGACGATTGTTTGGTCCATTAGGTTGGAATATTCCATATGAATTTAACGATACGGATTTGGACATATCAAAGGGTCAACTTGGATTATTTTTAGATCAATACGAAGAAACTCCATGGAAAGTACTTAACTTTTTGACTTCATACATTAATTATGGTGGTAGAGTCACTGATTATATTGATCTTCGTACTATTGATGTTATTATGAAGAGTTTCTATAATCCTGGTCTATTAGAACCAGGATATAGATTTGATAAAGAAGGAATATTTTTCTCTATAGAATTTGATCCTGAAGATCCTCATAGATCATATCTAGAATATATTGATAGTCTTCCTCTAGTAGCTTCACCTGGAGTATTTGGTATGCATGATAATGCTAAAATTGCTAGTGCAAATGCTGAAACTTTTAGTATGTTTGATATTTGTTTATCATTAGAGGGTGCTGGAGGAGGAGGAGGTTCTGGGGCATCCGCACGTGAACTTCTTATTGAAACAGCTGCAAAAGATATATTCAAAAGAATTCATAGTAGAGGTTTGTTTGATATTGAAGGAATACAAATGCAATATCCAGTAACCTATGAAGAATCTATGAATACAGTCTTATTACAAGAATGTATTAGATATAATAAATTAATTGATGTTATGGAAGGAACATTACCACTCGTATTAAAAGCATTAAAAGGATTAGTTGTAATGTCTAATGAATTAGAAGCTATTGCTAATGCTATTGCACTTAATCAAGTACCAAAATCATGGGCTAATGTGGCATATCCATCATTGAAACCTTGTAGTGCTTGGTTTAATGATTTAATGGATAGATTACAATTTCAATATGATTGGATTGAACATGGTGTACCTATTGTATTTTGGATTTCTGGTTTTTATTTCCCTCAAGCATTTTTAACTGGTTCATTACAAAATTATGCTCGTAAATATCAATTACCAATTGATACTGTTAGTTTCAATTTTAATTTATTAGAAGCAGAATGGACAACATTAAAAAGAAAACCAGATGATGGAGTATATGTTAGAGGTCTTTTCCTTGAAGGAGCACGATGGGATCAATCAATTAATTCTTTAAATGATTCATTACCTAAACAACTTTATACTGATTTACCTGTTATGCATTTAGCTCCACAACAATATAGAAAAGATCCAGCATCAGGAATTTATAGATGTCCTGTTTATAAAATATTATCTAGACGTGGAGTATTATCTACAACTGGACATTCAACAAATTTTATTATGTGGATTGAAATTCCTTCAAATCGTACTCATATTATAAATAATGATGGAAAAGCGGATAATGAAGAGTGGATAAGAGCTGGTGTTGCTTGTTTTTCATCACTTATGTATTAATGTAAATAATAATATACTAACTATTATTTGTGATGAAGATAATTTAACATTTTAAACAATTAGTAATTTCAAATTTACTATACATAAGAGGAAAGAGTATTCAAGCGATAGACCAAAACAAGGTAAGGCTGTGCTGGTAGTGTATCAAGGTCTTTAATTTTGCATTGCTTATGTACTAGAATTATTCAATATGTATCATCATTCACTTATGTACTATACTATCATTATGTATATATTATTAAT
>Ga0007751_10015294_pt1 | contig 12782 bp, 15 predicted proteins | sample LauGreSBDMM110SN_FD_61640 | JGI IMG/M metagenome (GOLD analysis project Ga0007751, IMG submission 61640) | Metatranscriptome of freshwater lake microbial communities from Lake Michigan, USA - Su13.BD.MM110.SN (Metagenome Metatranscriptome) | ecosystem: Environmental > Aquatic > Freshwater >...
CAGTCCATCTTCGGCTGCATCAAGAGCGAGGAGCCCAAGGAAGCTCATGATAAGCTCACTGCTGCTCTCGAAACATGCTCCAAGTTCAAGGAGGCATACTTCGAGTACAAGGCTAAGGCTAAGGGGACTAACCAGTGGAAGATCACCACTAACGCTCTCTTCGTCCGTCTCGACTCCTTCCAGGAGAGATGCCAGGATATTATGCACTTCACCAGCACCATTATCCAGTTCAACAAGCTTCAAAAGATCGAAATCGGAAACACTAAGGGCAAGCAACTAACTGCCTCAGTGATGTAGATCTTCGACGAGTTCAACAAAGCTGTTGAGGAATTCATGCAGGTCAGCTACGACATCATGGATATTGAGAAGCGCCAGTTCGACGACGACTTCTACAAGTTCCGCAACCGCATCAAGGAACTCGAGAGACGTCTTGCCTCAATCCTTACCCAAGGTTTCGATGACTCTGACACCATCATTGGAAAGTTCAAGCTTCTCGATTCTTTCGAGGGACTTCTCTACAGACCCATCATTCAGGATGAGCTTGAGAAGAAACACATCACTCTACTTGAGCTTTACAAGCAAGATCTTAAGACTGTCCAGCAGATCTTCCTTGAGGGCCGCAGTCTCGTTGACAAAATTGACGAAAGATCTCCTATTGCTAACAACTTGCCACCCATCTCCGGTGCTCTCAACTGGACTAACGGTCTCTATGAGAGAATCAAGGAGCCAATGGAGCGTCTATCCCAACTATCACAGTCCATTCAGGATCGTGAAGAGTATAAAGATGTGCAAAAGCTCTATGCTTCTCTTTGCAAGAACTTGAGAGAGTTCGAAGACCAAAAGATTAAGCAGTGGGAGGCTGGTGTTGAAGAATCCACTGAAGAGAAACTTAACCAGTACCTGTTGATCAGAGAAGAGACCCCAGTTGCTCCTGAGGGCTTCCTCAGAGTTAACTTCGACCCAGTCCTCGTGAGACTCCTTCGTGAGGTCAAGTATCTTCAGCTCCTTGACCACAAGGTCCCCGAGAAGGCTGCCATCCTTTACAAGAAGGTGAATGTTTACAGAAGCCAGACTGGAAATTTGGATATCATTGTCAACATGTACAATGAGATCCTCTCTACTCTTCTTCCCGTTGAAAAGCCTCTTCTCTAAGAGAGAATTGATAAGATCAACAAGTCACTCCAGCCAGGTGTTGACACATTGAGATGGAACTCTCAAGGCATTGATCCTTTCATCTCAACCTGCATGGGAATCGTGAAGGAAGTTGACGACCTTGTCAAAAAGATGAAGGAAAATGTGAAGAAGATGCAAGAGATGATGAACTTATGGAAAAAGCCCATCTTCGAGCGCAAGAACAAGCCCCTCGCACCTGAGGACGTTGAGAACGCTCATTCGTCCGCAGTTCAACCCCGCTTTGAAGACGTCAAGAGTCAGGGTAAAGAAATTCACAAGGCTATTAAGGATACTGCTGATGCTATCAAGCCTGACAAGAAGTCTGAGAATTGGATGGCCTATGTTGACTATTGCAATGGCCTTGTCATTGAGGGTATCACAAAGGGTATTCAATGCTCAATGAACTATCTCTCTGAGCAAATAAATATCCATTATAATAAGCAGAATTAGTTGCAACCTATTTTTGATATCAAGGTTGCCTTAAGAGATCGTGAAGTCAAGTTCGATCCTCCCATTGAATCATGCCAACGTGGCAATGGTATCCGTGATATCATCATGAAGATTACTAATGATTTCATTTCATTGGCAATTCAGATGCCTCGCCTCGACACTGGTAACGGTGACTACTTGGTCGAAATCAAGGATCAGTTTGAGCTTTTCGGTGCCCTTCAGATCCTTACCAACAACCTCTTAGAAATTGAAGATGCTAGTGGTAACTTCATTCATTAGTACTAGGACCTCGAATTCTTGTGGAAAGAGACTCTCGCTGAAAATTTCACAGCTTTCCTTGATTAAGGTGATGATCCTAGAGCTAAGGTTCACATGAGGATTAATCAGGATGGAGAGCAAGAAGAAGATGAGACCTTCAAATGGATGGCCGAGAAGATTCTTGCAGGAGTCCAGACTAAGAAACCCAACCTTGAGCTCTTTGACGAGAAGATTTCTAATTTGAATCGCGTCGAGCAGCAGATCAAAGATATGAAGATCAGCATTGATATTGGCTGGATCAGAGTCAACGTCACCCCTCTTAGGAATGAATTGAAGGATACTGTCACAAAGTGGATTGAAGCTTACACAACATTCCTTTTCAGCAACACCGTCTCTGAGATACAAAACATCCAGAAGTTTATTGATGAGGTCAGCAACGGCATCAAGGTGATCCCTGAGGGCGCCGAATCTAAGCGTGAGAAGGAAATTCTCATGCAAGTCATGACTCACCTCAGAGACGTCAAGATGATCAAGGATCGCACACTTGAAGAGGTCGAGCCCATGAAACAGACCGTTTTGCTTCTCAAGAAACATGGTATTAAGATGGAGGAAGATTTCCTTGTCAAGCTTGAGAACTGCAAGACTCAGCTCATTGAAGTCAGCGAGAAGGCTCTTGGACCAGTTAAGGAGGCCATTCTCCCTCTTCAAAATTAGGAGGCTGGAAATATCAAGAAAAAGCTTCTTGACTTCCAAAAGAAGGTTGCTGAGTTCAGAATCAAGTTCCAGCAACAATGCCCTTACAACATTGATCAGTCTTCAATTGCCATTATAGACAGTTCATACAACCTGATTACCGATTTCTACAACCAGACTTTGGAAATGGAGGAAGAGGCCAAGGCCCTCAACAACTTGGAGACTCTGTTTGATATTCAAAAGTCCACCTACAAGCCCCTAAAGGATTGCAAGGCTGAGCTCTAATCACTCAAGTACATGTGGGATCTCGTATCTCTAATTGACTTGCAATTCGAGGCATGGAAGTCCACTCTCTGGGACAAGATTGACACTGAAAACCTCATGCAGTTGATCAAGGATATGCAGACTAAGTAGACCAATCCTCAGAACCCTCAAAACAAGGACATTAAGAACTGGAAAGCTTTCGTGTCCCTGAACGACAGAGTGAAGAATATGAACACCATTCTTCCCCTGATCTCTCAGCTCCACTCAAAGTTCATGCAAGACCGTCACTGGAAGAAGCTGATGAGAATCACTCAGAAGCAGATTAACTTCACCTCTCCTCAGTTCTGCCTCGACGACCTTATTAAGCTCGAGCTCTACAAGTACTCCGAAGAAGTCAACGAGTTGGTCGACGGAGCGCAGAAGGAGTCCAAGATTGAGGGAAATGTCGGTAAGATCGAGAAGATTTGGGAGGACTAAAAGTTCGAATTCAAGGAATACAAGGACACCTCCATTCTTGGAGCTCTTGATGAAATCGTAGAATTCGTCGAAACTAACTCTCTTGAACTGATGGGCATGCTTTCATCCAAGGATGTTGAAGAATTCAAAGAGAAAGTGCTTCATTGGCAGAAAACCCTGAAAACTGTTGACTCAGTTATTCAAATTTGGGTGAAGGTGCAACGCAACTGGATGCGTCTTGAGCCTATTTTCCTGGCATCTGAGGATATCAGATCTCAACTTCCCGACGACACCAAGCGTTTCGAGAAGATCGATATTGAATGGAAAGACATGATGAGAGAGGCTGCTGAAGATTCCCTCGTTGTCAACGCTTGTGTATTTGAAGGCAGAGAAGAATTGCTCAACAACTTCTTCAGTGAAATTGAACTTTGCGAGAAGGCCCTTAACGAATATCTCGAACAAAAGAAAAAGATGTTCCCAAGATTCTATTTCGTCTCAAATCAGGCCCTGCTTGATATCCTCTCCAACGGTAACAACCCTCCCAAGGTCGATGAGTACATTGGAGATTGCTTCGACGGTATGAAGGGACTTCAGTTCCTTACTGGAGAAGGGCAGCCAAATCCCGCTAAGAATGCCAATGGTATGCATTCTAAGGCAAGAGAATTCGTGCCATTTACTTAAATTTTCACTTGCAATGGTGCTGTAGAGTCCTATCTCAGTGACATTGAAAGACAAATGCAGCACACCTTGAGAGATCTCCTCGAAATTGCCAAGTAGACTGCTGACAACTGGGAGCTCGACAAGAAGAGACATGACTGGCTCGATGACTATTGCGAGCAGATTGCTCTCCTCGGCACCCAGCTCATGTGGACTGAGGGAGTTGCCCGCGCCTTCGAAGAGCTCGAAGGTGGCAGTGAGTCGGCTATGAAGGACTACCTCAACTTCATCCTGGTCGGTATAAAGAATCTAATTGAGAGAGTGAGAGAGGACTTGACCCCCCTTATCAGAAACAGAATCATCACCATCATCACTATCGATGTGCACGGCAGAGATGTCGTCGACATGTTCGTCAACAAGAAGATCGCTGACTCTCAACACTTCGCCTGGCAATCTCAGCTCAAGTTCTATCTTGAGCTTAGAAACCCCAAGGATGAGCACAAGATTTGCGTTGCTAGAATTTGCGACTGGAACACATTCTACAACTACGAATACGTAGGAAATGTTGGTCGTCTTGTGATTACCCCCTTGACTGACAGATGCTATATCACTCTGACTCAGGCACTCAACCTTACCATGGGAGCCGCCCCTGCTGGTCCCGCTGGTACCGGAAAGACTGAGACCACAAAGGATCTCGGCAGAGCTCTTGGTCTCGCAGTCGTCGTCTTCAACTGCTCAGATCAGATGAACTATCAGTCCATGGCTCAGATTTTTATGGGTCTCTCATAGACTGGATCTTGGGGATGCTTCGATGAGTTCAACAGAATTTCTATTGAAGTGCTCTCTGTCGTCTCTTCTCAAGTCAAGTACGTTCTTGACGCTCAGAAGGAGTAAAAGATAAACCCCAACAAGAACATGTTCATGTTCGGAGAAGAAGAAATTAGTCTAAAGCCCACCGTCGGTTTCTTCATCACTATGAACCCAGGTTACGCTGGCAGAACTGAACTCCCCGAGAACTTGAAGGCGCTTTTCAGATCTTGTGCCATGGTCGTCCCCGATATCGTGCTTATTTGCGAAAACATGCTTATGTCTGAGGGTTTCAACACCGCCAAGGATCTCTCCAAAAAGTTCATGACCCTCTACGATCTCTCCAAGTCACTGCTTTCCAAGCAGACCCATTACGATTGGGGTCTGAGAGCCGTCAAGTCAGTGCTGAGACAGGCTGGTAAACTGAAGAGAGCTGAACCCAACATCCTTGAAGATATTATCCTCAAGAGAGCCCTCAGAGACTTCAACTGGCCAAAGATTATTGTCGATGATCGCAGCATCTTCTAGGGTCTTATTGACGATCTTTTCCCAGGTATTAAAGTTGAGTCTAAGACAGATGTCAATTTCTTCAAAGATGTACAAGACAACACCAAAAAGGCAGGCCTACAGCCCGAGGATCTGTTCGTTACCAAGTGTGTTAACTTTGCTGAAATTCTTGAAGTGCGTCACTCTTGCTTCATTATTGGTAACCCAGGATGTGGTAAGACAGCAGTCTGGTAAATGACAGCCAAGACCTTCAACTTCAGACAATAGGAAACAATCTTTGATATTGTCGATCCCAAGGCCGTCACTTCTGATGAACTCTTCGGTTGCATGAACCCCAAGACCAAAGAGTGGAAGGATGGAGTGCTCTCAGTTATCATGAGAGACATGAACAAGAACAACGGTCCCTATAAGCTTTCTCAATTCTATAAGTGGATCATTCTTGATGGAGATATCGACCCAGAGTGGATCGAATCTTGTAATACTGTGATGGATGACAACAAGGTGCTGACCCTTGTGTCTCAGGAAAGAATTCCCCTTACCCCAGAAATGAGACTTATTCTCGAAATCTCTCACTTGAGAAACGCTACACCTGCTACCGTATCCCGTGGTGGTGTGCTCTTTATTAATGACTCTGATATCGGCTGGAAGCCATTCGTTGAGTCCTGGATGCTCAAGTACAAGAAGAAGGGAGATGAATACGCGGTCAACTCATTCACTCTAGCTATGAGTCAATACATGAGTGACTCATTCGTTGATGAAATAAGAGGAAAGGAAAAGATTGCACCAATTTGCGAGATGGCTCATATGAAATCCCTTACTTGCATCATCGATGCCCTCATTAATGAGCTCTACAGCAACAAGGCCTATCACGACTAGATTAAGGCCCTCAAGGAGGCAAACAATGAGGATGACATCAAGAAGATCTATGAGGCTTACTTTATCTTCGCAATTATGTGGGCATTCGGTGCCACCCTCTCTGAGGACAAGACTTAATTCAACGGAATGCTCAAGAGTTCCTCCAAGGTCAAGTTCCCCGACTCCAACAACCAAGTCTGGGACTACTACTTCGATCCCATTAAGCTTGATTGGGTTCTCTGGTCAACCAAAGTTAAGAAGTACGAGTCAGCTGAGGGTCTCTTCAACAACATTGTGGTCCCCACTGCTGAGACCACTAGACAGAGATTCCTTCTCGACATGCACGTTAAGGCCAAGAAGGGTGTTCTCTATGTCGGTTCTGCAGGTACCGGTAAGACAACAATCATCAAGGACTACTTCTCCACTCTTGACAAAGAGTACGTCCTTAATGCCTCTCTCAACTTCAACAGTTACACTGACTCCAAGGCTCTTCAGCAAGTTATTGAAGCAAATGTTGACAAGAGAGCTGGTAAGACCTATGGACCTCCACCCAACAAGGTTCTCATTTACTTCATGGACGATCTAAACATGCCCTATGTAGACAAGTATGGAACCTAATCACCAATCTGTCTCCTTAGACAAATCATTGATTACGGTGTCATCTATGACAGAGATCACCTTGAAGAGAAGAAGTACCTGACTGACATCATGTTCACAGCTTGCATGAACCCCAAGTCAGGTTCTTTCTATGTCGACCCTCGTCTGACCCGTCATTTAACCCTTTTCGCCTGCTTGACTGCCGAAAAGGACATCCTCGCGACCATCTATTACCAGATTCTCGACTCTCACTTGTGCACCTTCGATGCCAAGTGCCAGGCCTTGACCCAGCGTATCATCAACGCGACCACTATTACCTTCACACAGTTGGCCAACTCCCCTCAGTTTATGCCCACCGCCAAGAAGTTCCACTATCAGTTCAACTTGCGTGACTTCTCCAAGATCATTCAGAACATGATGCAGGCCAATCCCGCTCACTATCGTGGAAGGGACCTCGATCTTGCAAGATTGTGGGTTCATGAGTGCATGCGCATATTCGATGACAGACTTATATTCGATGAGGATCGCGAGATGTTCATGAACTTTCTTAAAAACGGATTGAAGGAATTCAACGAGTACAAGGAAGAAGTTCTCCTCGAGGGACCTCTATGTTACACATCATTCGTCTCAGCTGCTGAAGGACATGAAAAGTCATATCTTCCCATCAAGAGTCTGGATCATTTGAGGGGTGTTCTTGAGCAAAAGCTTGCTGACTACAACGATAATGTGTCATCAATGAACCTTGTGCTCTTCGATCAAGCTATGGAGCATATTTGCAGAATTTCCAGAATTATCGATCTTCCAGTCGGCAATGCTCTCTTGGTAGGAGTCGGTGGTTCAGGTAAGCAATCACTTGCCAAACTATCATCATACATCTTGGGCTACGATATCATTAGAATTATTGTGACAACAAATTACACTATGAATGACTTGAAGACTGACATCCAGGGCATGTATATGAAGGCAGGTGTTACTGGATCTCAAATCCTCTTCATTCTTACTGATGGCCAGATTACCAATGATAAATTCTTGGTTTATATCAACGATATTCTTTCCTCAGGTTGGATCCCTGAACTATTCGCTAAGGATGAAATCGATGGCATTCTTGGTAAAGTAAGAGCTGAAGCTAAGCAAGCTGGTTATCTCGATACTCCAGATCAATTATTCGAATTCTTCTTGAGCAAGGCCAGAAAGAACCTCCATCTTGCTCTTTGCTTCTCACCAGTCGGTGATGCATTCAGATTCCGTGCCAGAAAGTTCCCTGGTATTATCAATTGTACCTCAATCGATTGGTTCCATGACTGGCCAAGAAACGCCTTGATCGATGTGGCTAATAGATTCTTGTCTGAGATTGACTTCCCAAATGATGATATCAGATTTCAGGTTGGACAGCACATGGCTGACGTTCACTTGTCCATTACTGCCGCAAATAATGACTTCCTAAGAATGGAGAGACGTTTCAACTACACTACACCTACTTCATATCTTGAGCTGATTAGCTTCTACAGGATGCTTCTTGACAAGAAGAGAGATAAGATTACTGACCAGATTGATAGACTTGAAATTGGTCTTAGCATCATGAAGGCTACAATTGAATAGGTCGAAGGACTTCAGAAATTACTCGACGTCAAGATGATTGATGTCGAAGATGAGAAGAGAAAGACGGGAGAGCTCATCGAAGTTGTGAACAAAGAGTCAGCTGATGCTGCAAAAGAACAAGATGCTGCCAACATTTAGGCTGCTGACACAAACAAGTTGGCTGGTGAGGCTGAGGCAGAAAAAGCTAAGGCTAATAAAGAGCTAGAAGAGGCTATTCCTGCCATGAAGGCTGCCGAAGCTGCAGTCGCCTGCCTTGATAAGAAATCAATTTAGGAGCTTAAATCTCTAGCTTCCCCTCCTCCTGCTTGCTTGGATGTTGCCAAAGGTTGCCTCTTGCTTAAGGGTGAAAAGAAAAACTTTGCATGGGGAAATGCCCAGAAGATGATGAACAACCCTGCAAAGTTCATCGAAGAAGTGTAATAATTCGACGGTTCGAACATTGATCAGTGGATTCTCGATCAACTTGCTCCTCTGCTTGCCTTAGAGCATTTCAATTTCGAAATCATGAAGGGTAAGAGTACCGCTGCCGCTTATCTTTGCTCTTGGATTGTGAATATCGTTAAGTTCAACTCCATTTACAAGAAGGTGAAGCCTCTGAAAGACTCATCTGATGCAGCTGAAGCTCTTGCAAATGAAAAACTAGCTGAATTAGCAATCGTGCTTGAGAAAGTGCGTTTGATCAACGAGAAGGTTGATGCTCTCAAACAGAAGTTGTTCGAAGCTGAAGAGCAAAAGCGTAGAGTTGAGCAAGAAGCTCAAGCTCTCATGGATCAACTCGATCTTGCCAACAGGCTTGTCGGTGGTCTTGCAGATGAGAATAAGAGATGGACCGAAAATGTTGCTACATTCAAGAATGAACGTGTTACTATGATTGGTAATGCTCTTATCTCTGCAGCCTTCGTCTCCTACATTGGACCTTTCTCTTACACATTCAGAGCTAGACTCTGGAAAGAAACCTGGCTACCAGATATAGTAGATAAGAAGATCCCCTTCACTGATGGTGTTGATCCCTTAAAGGTTCTTGCTACTGATGCTGATCAAGCTGTGTGGAACACTGAGGGACTTCCCGCTGACAGAGTGTCTCTTGAAAACGCCGCAGTCGTCGTCTCTTGCAAGAGATATCCCCTCCTCATTGATCCTCAGCTCCAAGGTCAGAAGTGGATCAGAGGTAAAGAGGGTAACGAGCTCCAGGTTATCCAGCTCAGCCAGAAGGGATGGTTGAAGAAGATTGAAATGTCCGTCTCTAATGGTAGCGTACTCATGATAGAGAATCTCGGACAAGAAATCGATGCCGTCCTTGATCCCCTACTCTCAAGACAATTCGTGAAAAAGGGCAGATCATTCACCGTAAGACTTGGCTCCGAAGACGTTGAAATTCACAACAACTTTAAGTTGTATCTTCAGACTAAACTCTTCAACCCTCATTACAAGCCCGAGACCGCTGCTCAGTGTACTATCATCAACTTCATTGTCACAGAGAATGGTCTTGAAGATCAACTTCTTGCCATGGTCGTGCGTGTTGAGAAGCCCGATCTTGAGGCCGAAAAGGAAGAACTCGTGAACAAGCAAAACTCGTTCATGATCGAGCTCGCCAAACTCGAGACTGACTTGCTCAAGAATCTCTCTGATGCCGACCCTGCCACCATTCTACAGAACAAAGAGCTCATCGAGTCTCTTGAAATCACTAAGAAGACATCTACTGAGATTCAAAAGCAGCAAATTATTGCTAAGAATACTGAAGTCAAGATTAACGTCTTGAGAGAAGTCTACAGACGTGTTGCCGCTGAAGGTGCCATGCTCTATTTCTTGCTGATTACCTTGTGTGTCGTTGACCACATGTATCAGTACTCACTTGAGTCCTTTGTGACCTTCTTCTTCAAGGCTATTGAGAAGACAGCCGAATCAGAAGAGGAGGAGCAGAGAGTACTTGCGCTGAGAGAGATGATCAGAATGACCATTTACCAATGGGTGTCCCGCGGTCTTTTCGAGAAGCACAAGCAGATCTTCTTGTCCATGGTCGTCTTTCGCATCATGCAAAAGAGGATCGTCGAGGTTGAATATACCACTCAACAGATGAACTTCCTCCTCAGATGCCCCCTGAGGACTGACACTCCCAATCCTCTCAAGGAGTGGTTGCCAGATCTCGCCTGGTACTCCGTCATGAAGTTGATTGAAATTGAAGGCTTCGAGCTGTTCAGTCAAAATCTTGAGAAGGAAGCACCTAATAGATTCAAAGAATGGTACAATGAGCTTTCACCAGAGGAGGTAAAACTTCCACTCGATTGGAAGAGACTTGATTAGCAATTCTTCCAGAAGTTGCTTGTCATCAGATGTCTCAGACCTGATCGTATCACCACAGCTCTCGATATGTTTATCAGAAAGACCCTCCCTAACGGTGATAACTATGTTGATTGTGACTCTACCAGCTCCTTCTTCATGGTGCTCAATCAGTCTTATGCTGATTCTACCCCCACCACTCCCATTTTCTTCATCCTGTCCCCAGGAGCCAACCCAGTCAAGGACGTCGAAGGATTGGCAAGAAAGAATGGAATTGACCCCAACAAATACCTTCATCAGGTCGCCCTGGGTCAGGGTCAGGATGTTGTCGCACTCAACAAGCTTGAGATCGGCCACAAGGAAGGCCACTGGGTTATGCTCCAAAACATCCATCTCATGCCCAGCTTCTTGAAAGAGCTTGAAAAGAAATTGGATGTCTATGCCACTGAGGGCTCTCACGCCAATTTTAGACTTTATCTCTCTGCTGACCCCAGCAAGGAAATCCCCATTGGTATCCTTGAGAGATCCATTAAGCTTACCAATGAGCCTCCTCAAGGCCTCAAGGCAAACATGAAGAGAGCACTGACTTTCTTCACCAAGGACGATTTCGAACAAATGGAAACCAAGGTCAAGACAATCCTCTTCGGTCTTTGTTATTTCCATTCAGTTATGACTGAGAGAAGAAAGTTCGGTCCTAAGGGCTGGAACATGATGTATCCATTCTCTATGGGAGATCTTAGAGATTCAACTACCGTCCTTAACAACTACATGGAACAGAATGCTGCCAGTGGAAAGGTTCCTTGGGATGATCTCCGTTATATTTTTGGAGAAATCATGTACGGTGGTCACATCGTCGATAACTTCGATAGACGTTTCTGCGCTGCATTCCTTGAAATTCTTATGCAAGATACCTTACTTGATGAGGCTGAACTATTCCCCTTCATTGAAGGAAAAGGAATTAATTTCAAGTGCCCCGCTCCCCTTGCAAGCTTTGAGAAGTACATCGAGTACATTGAAACCGAAGCTCCTGGTGAGACACCTCTTGCTTTTGGTATGCACCCTAATGCTGAAATCGATTTCAGAACTAACCAATGCGTCAACTTGTTCAGAATGCTTGTAGAGCTCTAACCTAAAGACACTGGAGCCTCATCTGGTGGGGGTGGTGACACCAAAACCGAGAGGATTAAGGAGTTTATGTTGAGAGTCACTGATGAGACTTCACTTGACTCCAATAAGCTCAACATTGACGACATTAAGGGTAAGCTTACTGATGAGCCAGGTCCTTACCAGAATGTGTTCCTCCAAGAATGCGAGGTTATGAATGTGCTTATCTATGAAATTGTCAACTCACTCAAAGAAATCGAGCTATCATTCAAGGGAGAGCTTACAATGACTGAAAAGATGGAGTAGCTAATGGAAGCCATCTTCTTTGACAAGGTACCCGCATCATGGGCCAAGCATGCCTTCTCCTCTAACAGAGGACTTGGTTCATGGTTGGATAACCTTAAACAACGTCTTGATCAATTGAACTTGTGGAAAGAAGATCCCACAAAGGTACCCAATGTTATCTTCGTCAATAGATTGTTCAATCCTTAATCTTTCTTGACTGCTATTAAGCAGATTAATGCCAGAGAAAAGATGCAAGAGCTTAACAAACTATACATTCAGACTGACATTTAGAAGAAGCTCTATTGGGATCCCGAGTACTAGGTTCCTCCCAAGGAAGGTGCTTACATTTTCGGTTTCCAGGTCGAAGGTGCTCGCTGGGACATCGCTATGAATCAGCTTGAAGAATCCTTCCCCAAGAAGCAATTCTCAGTCATGCCAGTTGTCCTTTGCAGATCAGTTCCTATTCCAGCAGATGGAAGAGAGGAAAAGAACATTTATCAGTGCCCAGTTTACAAGACTGAGACCAGAGGTGCCACTTATGTCTTCAATGCTCAACTCAAGACTAAGGTATCTCCTCTTAAGTGGATCATCGCCGGTGTTGCTATCATTCTTGACGTCGAGGGTGTCTCAGATGCCTTCGCTCACGGCAAGGAAATTAATGTTGTCCAGTGAGTTAATCTCGCTTAGTGAGACTATTATTATATATATTTACTTAAAGCTTTTATTCATTCTAAAAAAAAAAAAAAAAAAAAAAAAAAAAAAAAAAAAAAAAAAAAAAAAAAAAAAAAAAAAAAAAAAAA
>Ga0007751_10207750_pt1 | contig 12730 bp, 9 predicted proteins | sample LauGreSBDMM110SN_FD_61640 | JGI IMG/M metagenome (GOLD analysis project Ga0007751, IMG submission 61640) | Metatranscriptome of freshwater lake microbial communities from Lake Michigan, USA - Su13.BD.MM110.SN (Metagenome Metatranscriptome) | ecosystem: Environmental > Aquatic > Freshwater > Lake...
AAAAAATCAATATTGCTCATAGGATATGACTCAAACCTTTGCTTAGGTGTTGGATATTGCTTAAAATCAGAGGGATACAACTTATTTCTATTAACACATAATCCCAAAAATGCAGGTAAGTATTCTAGGTTTATAAAGTCTACTTATCAATACACACATGCAGATAATTTAACAGATAAAATTATCGATCTGGTTAAGAAGCTCAACATTGATCTTATAATGCCCATAGATGAAATGGAGATAAGGAATGTTAGTGAAAATTTGGAACAGCTAACTAAATATGCAGCCTGTACATTGGTTACGGATACCAATTTCTTTGATATTGGCATCAACAAAAGTAAATTGGCTAACTTTTTAGCGGCTAATAATTTACCTTGTCCGAAGTTCACACCCGTTGATGATTTAAATCAAGTAGAAGAAATTGCTGATAAATTTGGATACCCAGTTTTACTTAAACCAGTTAGGGGGTCATTTGGCAGAGGAATTCAAAAATTTCACGATTACCAAACCCTTAAATATTTTCTCGAATCAACAGAATCCGCTAATACAGAATTCATGTTGCAACCTTATATTACTGGAAGGGATATAACTGTGAATGTAATATGTAGAGAAGGGAAGATATTGTGTCATACACTTCAAGAGACCCCAATTAAATACGGGGAGAACTTTAAATCTGGGGACATACTAGAATTCCATGAGGATAAGGCTATCGTTAACGTTATTGCGAAAATGATGGAGCTGCTAAATTGGAATGGTGTTGCTTGTATTGACATGAAAAGAGATCAAAGAGATGAATCGGCTTATATCCTAGAAATTAATGGAAGATTTTGGGCTTCCATGGTTTCATCCTATTTAAAAGCGGGTATTAATTTCCCCTTGATAATGGCAAAAATAGGATTGGGGGAAACACATACAATTTCATTACAAAAAGAAGCAAAACAAATTTCTTTGAATGACTACATCAACAAAAAACTTAAAGGGGAAAAAGTAACTTTTAAAGATACCAAATATGTAAGTTACGTAGCAGACCCCATTGCAAGGGCAATGCAATTGATTAATAGTTAAAATACCATAAATCAATTGCACTAATTAGTTAAAACAATTTAAAATCTAGCTACGCGAATTTTTCTCAATGCTTCACTAAGCTTCATACCCAACAAAGCCTCAAGCTCGAACTTAGAACTATTAACATCTTTAATGAGCGTAATTTTTTTTACCAGCTCTAAATTATACCTTCGGGTAGCATCTGTAAATGCTTGTAAATTAGCCTGATTGTTATCAAACAAATTTGATACATTATCTAAAAGAATTTTTTCATCTTGAAGCAATGACTCTTGTAATGAAAGTAAATATAAATTGGCTTGATAAGTTTGACATTGTATCTTAATCAACCTTTTAACTTCGGAAAGTTCCTGATCCCTTAAAACAATAGACTTTTCATAATTACCTTTTGCAATTTTAACTTCGCTCGTCCTAGTTAAGAAAAATCCCAATGGCAAATTTAATGTTGCATTGTATTTGGGGAAAAATTGACTCGATTGAGACTTAAAGGGACTGTTGAGGTTAAATAAGACATGGTTATAAGATCCAGTCAATACATTTAGCCAATCAGCTTGACTTTTTTTAATTTCTGATTTAGAAACTTCCATTCCTTTCTCAGCAATCTTTACCCTGTTGCTAGAGACAGCTAAATCTGCCAACTTCTCAGCGATTGTTTCCTGAATCATAAAATCAGTACTTCCAATTGAATCCAACAAAGACTGCGATTTTCCATTTAAAAATAAAAATAACAGACAAGATAGTACTAAATATTTCATGCAAATTTTTCTAAAGATTGTTCAACAATTTTGGCTTTGGCGATTACTGCTAAGCAGGAAAAAAATAAAAAACATTGTGGTATTTGGTCAGTTGCTTCTTGACCATATTGTGCAATTACAAAAGAAAATACACAAACCACTGTCGCTATTAAATATGGTTTCAGTATTTTATGGCGACATGTTAAATATACTTTTAAACCAGACTGCAAGATAAAAAAATAAAGCAAACATTGCAAAAATAAACCAATCCAACCTGTTTCAATAGCCGCTTTAACATATCCACTGTCTGGAGGGAATCCAGCTAAAAAATGACCTGGATTATAATCTATTCCGTTTCCACCACTTGTTCCTAATCCTCCTCCAAATGGATGTGAATAGATGTAAGGCTGAACCATTTCCCTGTTAACATCCCTCACATTTAATGATGCATCTTCTGAAAAAGCAAAGGTAGTCCTAATTCTATAAATTGTAACATTACCATGAATAGGAGCAAACATAATCATCAGAAAAAACACTAAAAAAGTAGATGCAATTATCAATGTTCTTTTCTGTGTAATTGTCATCAATATATACAAACAAATACTAACAACGATGATAAAATAGGCAGTTCGAGTTCCTGAGTAAGCTACTCCCAAAAAAACAAATATAATCATAGCTGATAATATTTTCTTAATTCTGGTATTTTTTACAAGAATTATTAGCACAAACATCAAAACCGATGTTGATGCCATTCCGATGCCAAAAGCAGCAGGATCAGAAAAAAGTGAAAATTTACGATATTCACCATCACCCAAATAATATAGTTTAGACATCAATGCAGAGCTTCTAACCCAATTTTCTTCAAAACTTAAAAGTCCAAAAATTGATTGATAAACACTGTAAATAGCCGCCATAAAAGCCCAAAAAATCCAGTAAGAAAAGAAAAAAATAATATCGCGAACACTGTCAAAAATATTAAGCGCGATGAAATACAACACCCCAATCATAAAAAAACGCCTAAATAACAGTCCCCACCCTGTAAGCGAATCCATTTCTGGATTTAGAATTTGTACAAGATGAAATAAAACGTAAATAAACATGCCATACGTAATGATATGTCCAGATTTTTGAAAAATGTTTGTTTGATTGATTATCCTATTCAAAAACAAGCCAATAAAACTGCAATAAAGAGGGATTTCGACTAACAATCCAATTGGAATATCTAAAGGGGTAAGACGGCCAATTGTAAAAATAAAAAAGCCCATTGTCATGGCAGCATAAAAACCAAAGCGAAAGTTAATCAAGGAAAAAATCAAGATTCCCAAAAAAATAATTCCGCCTATTACGAGGATACCCTTACTCCCATCTAATTTAATAGCCATCAGTCCAAATAAAACTGAAAAGGCTGCAATAATCAATCCAATTAGTATTAATTTATTTTTTTCAAAGAATTCTTCTACCGAAAATGATTTCATACAGTTAAAAGAATAATATTTTTGAAAATAAAAACAACATAACAATAGCAAAGAAAACAGTAATCACTATCTCTTGAATTTCTTTGTTCGAAAATTTTTCATTTTCATTCATTGGACTGATTTACAGTATTATACAATTCATATATCTTGGCAACAGAATTTTCCCAGGTGTGCGTTTTGGCAAACTCTTGTCTTGAAGCAGTTTTTTCAAGAACATCAGTCTCTGACAATGCAGCTTCTATTGCAGCTTCATATTCATCCAAATTCTTGCAAAGATATACCCAAGGAAGAAATATTTGCATAAATTCTGTATAAGTGGCAACCACAGGCTTCCCCATGGCAAGATATTCATCTACCTTTCGAGGATAATTACCAATAGTTAAGTCATTGACCAACTGTGGATTGATACAAACATCAAAATTTGAAACGTATCGAGCCAATTCAGACTGGTCTTTCCTACCTAAAAAATGAACATTGGGTAAATCATGTAGTTTACTTCTCTTAAAAAATTCATCCTCAGGTCCTACCAACACCAAATTCCAATCAGGTCTCTTCAACGCAAGCCTCTCTAACAAAGAAATATCCAACCTGATATTCACCAAAGCACCCACGTACCCTATGATTGGCCCGGTCAAATGTTGCAAATCGTTAGGACCTTCATACACAAGAGACGAGTCAAAGTAAGTGAAGTCACATCCTTGCCCTACATCTAAGCTATTCACATTGAATTTATGTGCATAGTTAGAGAGATAAGACGAGTTAGCCACAACTAAATCAGCCTTTTCTATGACTGATTTCTCAACCCTAGCCCCATGTCGCTTAAAGTAAGCTTGATTAATCAAGAAGTCTCTAATATAATAGATAAAACAACTTACAGACAGATAATCAGTAATATATTGAACACGAAAAAAATCATTGTCTACAAATAAAATAGGATCTGTAAATCCTATTTTATCTGCGGCTTTTTGCATTTCTGAAGCAAGCTTTTTACAGTTACTTCTATTTAAAACATCATAAAAAAAATTTGGAAAAAAATTAATTGACTCTAAAACAACTCCCGGATCATAAACCCAAATAGAATCACTTGCAGAAACCAACAGTTCAGAAACCGGTTTCTTATTCAACCCTATTTTAGAAAAATTTCCTTTGGCAATTGACTTAATCAAACTGATTCTGTCAACAGCCCTGTTCACGTAAAGTACTCGGTTATTCTTAGAAAACTCTTTTGCAATATTAATGCAGTTGCTTCCTATGTCACTATCCCATGACTGTAAGCCCATTACAATAATATCTTTGTTTCTAACCATTGACTAATTTATTTTTCATTATCCTAAATAACCACTGCCAAATTAGCATTCAACAAAATAATTAATTACGACTTAAAATTCAATTCACTTACCTCCACTTTATTCAATACTGCACCAATGAATTTATCTTTAACCGATTTAAAGAACTTAATAGATTCTTTATCTGATGCTTTTATCACTGAACTAGCTGCAAAAATACCGACGATTCCCTCTGAGTATTTTGCCAACTCCCTTGCATCAGTAAATCCATTTAAAGGTGCACCTTCAAAAAGAATGAAATCATATACAGTCAACAAATCTTGCAAATAATTAAGCACGTGGTTTTTAGGTAATATCTCTGAAGGTGTGTAATCTCCTCCTCTGCATCCGATAATGTCTACATTCTCAACCCTAGTTTTACTAACCAATTTATCAATATTAGTAAAATCAAATTTGCCACCATCAGCCGCATATCGTTCAAGCGTTGGCTTAGCTTTATTATTTATGGTTAAGTCGTTATTGCAGAAATTAGTATCAATTAAAAGAACTTTCCTGTTACTCAAGCTTAAACTTAATGCCAATGACTGCATTAGCGTTGTTTTCCCCTGCTGTGGCTCGGTACTGGTAAACATGATAATTCGCTTTCCACTATTTTCAACCTCGTATCTTAGTTTTCTAAACAACTCCCTGAAGGCATTATTTCTTCTTGCATCAGTTGCATCTATCTGTGTAATTTGATCTTTCAATGTTGTTCCTTCAAGATTGATTTGGTTAATTGATCCAATTAAATGAAGACCTGTTAAACGTTGAAATTGCAAAGGAGTTTTGATGGTTTGATCAAAATAAGCAATTAAAATAAAAACAAAAGATGCCATCAACAAACCACTTGTGCCAGAAAGAATTACAGCCATCAAAGCTTTACTTGGTTCCGCCTCAAGAGAGGCTTGTCCGTACATCGTTTGCTTGAAACTTGTTGTTCCAGTCGAATTAATGTTAGAAACATCTGTCATCCTCTGCTTTGCATTAGAATATTCCAATGTTGCCAATTCAATCTCCTTGTCTAACTGCTCCAACCTTCCAGATGATTTACCACCAGATCCTAAAACAATTGAACTGGTTTGACCTAACTTACTTCTATAAAATTCAATTTTAGAATTTGATGACCGAAGAGCTGCCTCTATGTCAATCTTCGTTTGCTTCAACACCATCTGTTGAGATGCATTATTAGACAAACCTCCAATGTTACCTGAAGTTGCATTGCTGCTTGCAGCTGCCGCTTTCATTGAACGCTGTAAATCATCCAACCTAACTTTTATGGCTTGGTCACTTGACCCTGTTTTTACATACTCTTGATAAAGCTCATTGTATTGCTTTCTTAACTCAGAATACAATTTGTTATTCGAAGTAGGTGCTGTTTCTGTTGCAACAACTTCACCAAATTTCTGCAGTTGTTGATTGGTTTGTTCCAATTGATAATTTAAACTTTGCTGTCTCGCCGTTTCATCAGCCAAACCAGATTCATACATACTTGCTTGGCTCATCTTATTAGCACTAATAATGCTTGGATCTAATTTAACAGAAAAGGAATCTTTTAAAAACTTACCCTTGGTATTTATCCGCTGATCCAAATCTGATTTTCTCCGATTTACAACTGAGTCTAATGAAAGCATCGACTCAATCGATCTTTCACGCATTGTTACATCGTAGTATCGCTGAAATTCTTTCACCAACGAATTCACTATAAATTCAGATAAGATAGCTTTTTCAGATAAATAAATTACATCTATATAGTCAGTCTTTCCATATCGTGAAACCTCTAAATTCTTTTGAAGGGATTCTATATCATAATGATAGATATTCAACAATTCTAACAGCTGTTTCTCAACAGGCAGGTCTGCTCGCAATACCAACATAGAGTCATACTTGTTCATGAACATCCTTTTGGCATCTTCCATGTTCAACCCTTTTAGTTTCTTGTTTTGAGAAAGCTTAACAGAATCAACAATTGTAAAAGGATCAGAAGACGAAAGGTCCCTAAGAATCAATTTATACGACAATAAAATCAACACTTTGGAAGAATTAAAATTCTCAATTACATTGTCAAATTTCACATCAATCTGATCTTGATCAAAAATGTTATCAGACATTTTAATCTCCTGGCTCAATGTATAACCTGTTGATATCTGTGCTTGAGATTTGTATTGATCCTTCTTTAATATTGTGACCAACAATGCAACCAATGCAGCTAAAAACGCAGCACCAATGATTATCCATTTTCTTCGAAGAAGAATTTTAAAAAAATAAACCAACTCCATTTGAAAAAATTTAAATATGTACTAAGATGAAAAATTATTATTATACTTATACCAATCTACCAATTTGTCCTCCACTAATTCAATCTATTAAAATCATTTCGATTTAACAATAGCCTAACAATCATCAACAGTAAAATCGAACTTATATTATTGTTGATTTTTATCCAGGGTCGCTCTGCATTAAAACGATGCAATATTTTATTTCCGCGTTCAATAATTTGATTTTGTGTTCCAAAAAATAAATCACATTGAACATCTGATTTCAAAAACTCATCAAAAAACGTTTGTGAAATACTTATATCCTCATGTGGAAACGAAAAAAAAGTATTCTTTTGATTAAAATTATTTTTAACAAATGCTAATGAACTGGTAGTTTGGAGGAGTTGTTGTTCTAAACTTAATAAAGAATAATATGGATGATCCCAACTGTGCGCCCCGATTGTAAAACCCATCTTTTCTATCTTTAAAACTTGTTCAAAATTTAGGTAAGGATGCTCCTTAGTTAAAAAATCATTGTATGATATTTCCAACAACTCTGCAAGATAGTCAAGATTTTTCATTTCATCTTGCTTGATCTTTTTTATCCTAAGCACCAACACTTCAACCTCATTAATTCCCTCACTTCCAAATACTTCAAAACATTTCTGAATCAATAGACTATTAAACCTACACTTATTTATTTTTTCAATTACTAGGCTGATTTTGAAACGATAAAACAACTCTTTGTTATCTATGAAAGCTGGATTGATAAAGAAAATTGCAGGTACCCCTTTTTCTTTAAGAATGGGAGCTATTATTTCTTCACATTCTCTTAAACCATCATCAAATGTTAACAAAAAAGTATTGTCACGCTTTTGTTCATCTCTGTTCACTTTTTCAACAAGCTGCTCTGGAGATATTGGTACAAAATTCTTCAATAAATAATCTAAATCACTCTTGAACTGGCTGATACTTTTGAATGCATAAAGGTGTTTAATATGCAAAAGTTCTCTATCAGAAACAGTATGATGATACGGCAAAAGCGTAGATACCTGCGATGTCTTTTTCAAAAATGACAACGGCAAGATTGATGATGCCGCATAAAAAAACTGTTTACCTATGTTCCTCATTTCATAATGTCTTCTATGTAAAGAATTTCTTTATGCTCTGTTTTGAGAAAACTTTTTCCAGCTTTCCCCATTTGCAAAAATGCCCTTATTTGTATGAATACAACATTTGGAAGATGTAAGATGGCAGATCCCATCCCCTTTTGGTATCCCTGTGTCAATGCTATCACTATAAATGAACCCACAAATACAAGAATAAGGATTCCCCAAATCAATGATTTAATGGGATTGATGAATAGATTAATCAACAAAAGCATCATACTAATGCCAATCGTTATGAATAATGGAGGCCTCATCGAACTAAATCCAAAAAATGCTTTATTAAAACTCAGCGTTTTGAGTCCATATAAAAACAATTTCCATGAATCATTGAAATACTTAAAGTAACTATATAGCCAACGCGTACGCTGGGTTTCAAACGACTTCCCATCATTCACCTTCTCGTCATAAACTATAACATCATTTGCAAATGCAATGGTATCAACCTTTTTTACCAAATATGCTTGCAACCTCTTATCAAATCCACCCAAAGAATCTTGATACATTACCTCCGCATACAACTTAGTCTGAATCGCAATTCCATTTCCAGAAATGCTCGACGATAATCCAAATTTCATTCGAGCATCCCTCTCTACAAATGTATTAAACACCCATCCGATAGAATCAACCTTTGCAAACACGGTATCCGAGTTCTTAGACAGCATGATTGTCTGAACAACAGAATAACCAGCTTGATAATAAACATTTAATTTTTCAAAATATTGTGGATGAACCAAACAATCAGAATCAAAAATCACAAAAGCATCGTGCTCTCGTTCAAAGTGATTAATTGCATAATTGATTGACTTCACTTTTGAATGTAACGCTTGATCTGGACGAATAAGCTTTATTCTCTCGTCATCAAATGAAAAAGAAGAAATATCACAATCATCTGCAATAATATAAACTACAAAATTTTGATAGGTCTGCTTCAAAAATGAATCCACAAAAGGCAAAATAAACCGGGTATCCTGATGGGCTGTTATGATTGCTGCAAAGTCAAAGTCTTTGTCATTTTCACTGCCAGTTTCCCGCATGTTGACAACATCTCTTGGTTTAAAAAAACCAGCTATGCTCAATATCACTCCAGGCAATATCAAATAAATAGCGAAAGTGCATTCAACTGCAACCAATAAAAAAGTCAATATGCCAACTAAAATATTCATTAATATGCTTTTATAGTACTAATACGTAAAATATGGACAATTAGTATAATTACGATTTAGATTTTTGACATCCACCTGTCATACCAAAGCATAAACGACAACAACGTCCATAACTTTTGATAATTCACTCTCTTACCAGATAGATAATCATCCCTTAATTGTATAATTGGTCTGGGATCAAACAATCCAGTTTTATTCAAGCTTTCCTCACTCAAATAATACCTCAATTGCTCTTTTAAGTCCTCCTTGAACCACACCATCAGCGGTGCTAAGAAGGGAACCTTTGGTCTATCCATCATTTCTTTGGGTATGTACTTGTGCACAACCTGCTTCAACAACCACTTGTTAACGCCATCCCTGATTTTAAACGAAGCAGGTAGCTGGGCAGCGAACTCCACTATTCGATGATCTACCATCGGCTCTCGTCCTTCTATGCTCACAGACATTGTTGCCCGATCTACCTTAACAAGGTTATTATCTAATAAATATGATTTATAATCAATCGCCAACAACCTATTTACATAGTCTTGTGGATCTTTAGATGCTATACTCGTGTCAAAAACCGTAGGATAATGCTCATATTCCTTTCCCAAAAAGGAAGCTGCCTCTTTTTCTGTGATAAACTGACTGATGTATTTCATCGCCTTCACTGGGTCATGGCTCTTCCACATCAACCTCATTTTCTCATAACGTGTTGAAAAATTGAATGACTTGTTGAAATATGGAATGTAGTCTGGATTGATCAACGACATCGCACCACTTAATACCGATTGTAAGGCGGCAGGCATTCCCAATGTAAACCTTCCTGATTGATTAAACTTACTATATCCTCCAAAAATCTCATCACCGGCATCTGCACTCAAGGCCACTTTTACATCCTTAGCAGCCAGTTTGCTCACCAAAACCGTTGGTACTGTTGAATTATCCGCAAATGGCTCATCATAAATCTCAGGCAAAGACGACAAAACATCTCCTGCTTCTTTTGCAGTCAAATACCACTCTGTATGATCTGTTCCTAAATAATTGGCGATTTTTTTAGCCTCAGGAGCTTCGTTGAATTCATTCTCATGAAAACCAATCGTAAATGTTTTTAACCTTTCAGTTCTTCCAGTTTGTAATATCGAAGCCACGCTAGAGCTGTCATAACCTCCACTCAAGAAAACCCCAACCGGCACATCTGATACCATCCGATACTCATATGCACTTTTGAGCAACCTATCAGTTTCTTCAATAGCCTCTTGATCGGTAACGTTTAATTTAGGTTTGTTGTAATAATCAAAAACATCCCAATATTTCGTTATAACCTGGTTTTTAGTATCCAAGTCAATGCTCAAAATATGTCCAGGCATCAACTTAAATGCATTTTTGAAAATACAATAAGGTGCCGGCACATAACTATACTGAAGAAATAAAGCAAGACTGTTGGTATCGATTACTTTATGAAACCTATCATTGGCATAAAATGCTTTCAACTCAGATCCAAACAAAAACAAGTCATTTTCCCAATAGTAATACAAAGGCTTCACTCCTGCCCTATCCCTGATGAAATGTACTTTTTTTTGCTCTTTATCCAGGATGGCAATGGCAAACATCCCAATAAACTTGCTCAACATTTCCAACCCCCAACAATGATACGCTTTCACAATCACTTCAGTATCAGACCACGATTTAAAAGTATACCCCTTTTCTTCAAGTTCTAATTTGATTTCCTTGAAATTATATACCTCCCCGTTGAAATCAACAGTGATATGCTCGAAACTCATAGGCTGATGGCCCAATGGAGAAAGGTCCAAAATAGACAACCTACGCTGACCGAAACCAACCAAAGCATTGCTTTGTTCAGAAATTTCATATCCAGCATCATCTGGACCACGATGAACCATTGAGTCGGTCATCAACTTCAATGTTTCCATTGATGTTGTCTTCTGAAAATCTACAAACCCAGCAATTCCGCACATAAATATTTAATTGAATGTTATCTTTCTATTGAAATTCCAAAAAATGCCTTTCCAAAAAGCCTTTAAATGCTCCATTTGCCCTTTTATCAAAAAGGTTAATGAATTTTTAGGCACTGTCAAAAAGATAAAGTAGACAATGAATATGCCAAAATTTAAAGTTGGCATGTTACGTTTCATAAAAAAAATGCGGTTTTTAGTATGATAGTAAGTCTTGAAAGGACTTCCCTTGCCCGTTGTCATTGACTCTTTGTGGTATATCAACGAATTGGGTTGGTAATATATTTTGTAGCCCTTTCTTTTAATTTGTTCACACCAATCAAACTCCTCATAATAAAAAATGAATTCCTCTGGCAATCCACCCACTTGATCAATAACACTTCTTGGCAACATCATCCCACCACCATGGGCATAATTCGTCACCTTAATTTGATTGTATTGACCTTTGTCAATTTCCATACAGCCTACCATGCCATTTCTGCCTGTAAACATGTTTACAGCTTCATAGCCGGCATATTCAATGGTACCTTTTTTGAAAAAATAATGGAACTTAGGACAAACAACCCCTGCATCAGGATAATTTCGGAAAATATCTAGCAATCCCTCCAACAAACCCGCTGTAAACTCTGTATCATTGTTTACAATAAAGAGGTATTCACCCTTTGCATGCTGCATTCCAATATTGTTCCCCCCAGTAAACCCAAGGTTCTCATCGTTGCGAATAACAATAACATCAGGCCTGATTTTTTTGAAAGTTTCAGTAGGATCTTCTATCGAATTATTATCGACAATGATAATTTCCAAGTTGGGATAAACACAAAAATCATTTATTGATTTTAAAAAATCTGCAGTTATCTCTGTTGTGTTCCAATTTAATGTAACAATTGAAACAGAAGGAGTATTATCCATAAATCCTAAATATTGGTTATGTTCTCGTGCAAAAGTATGAAGAAAATTTAGGTATGAAAAATAATACCTTAGTTATCAACACTTTGTATCAAGGCTGCAGGAGTCTTAAGCATTATTTTGAAATCATTAATAAGATTAGAACGTTGGGCATATACTATGTCTAAATCAACTCGTTCTTCAATTGTCATATTTGGCTTGCCTTTTTTTGTAATCTGCCACAACCCTGTAATTCCGGCCGGAGCCATGAATCTTTCAACATAACTGTTGGTTACCATGGCCTCAGCCTCCCTTAAAGGCAAAGGCCTATTTCCTACAAGCGACATATCACCTTTTAATACATTAAACATTTGAGGCAATTCATCCAAGCTAGTTTTCCGTAAAAATTTACCCACTTTTGTAACCCTAGGATCATTTTGGATTTTTAAAAAAGCAACTGATTTGTCTCCTGAAGCATATTGATTGAGGTGCGACATTTTTTCAACTTGGTCTTCTGCATCCACTACCATCGACCTGAATTTATGAAACTTGAACACCTTATACTTTCTTCCAGCCCTCAACGCATTGTAAAATATTGGTCCTTTAGATTCTAACTTTATGGCAATAGCAATCAAGAGAAAAATAGGCAAACTCAAAATTAATATGGTGGCTGACACCAAAACATCCATCGTTCTTTTAAAAAAAAA
>Ga0007751_10116337_pt1 | contig 12612 bp, 13 predicted proteins | sample LauGreSBDMM110SN_FD_61640 | JGI IMG/M metagenome (GOLD analysis project Ga0007751, IMG submission 61640) | Metatranscriptome of freshwater lake microbial communities from Lake Michigan, USA - Su13.BD.MM110.SN (Metagenome Metatranscriptome) | ecosystem: Environmental > Aquatic > Freshwater >...
TCTAGAGAGGCCTACCCTGTGCGGTACCGGGTATAAGTCCTTTGGAACAGGGCATCATAGAGGGGGAGAGTCCCGTCTACGACTCGGTCTTCTGCACAATACGGGTGGCTTTCGAAGAGTCGCATTGCTTGGGAGTTGGCAAGCTCCAAAAGATTGAAATCGGTAACACAAAGGGTAAAGCTATGACTGCAAACATTTTGCAGGTCCATCAGGAGTTCAACAAAGCCATCGAAGACTTCCTTCTCGTTAAGTACGATATCTTAGACATTGAGAAGAGAGAGTTTGATGACGACTTCTTCAAGTTCCGCCAACGAATTAAGGAGCTTGAGCGTCGTCTCGCCTCTGTTTTGACTCAATCTTTTGACGACTGCGACACTATTATTGGCAAGTTCAAGTTGCTCGACTCTTTTGAGGGCCTACTTAACAGACCAATTATTCAAGATGAGCTTGAGCGCAAGCAAATCACTCTACTTGAGCTCTACAAAGCTGACCTCAAGGTTTCACAGTAAATTTTCCAAGAAGGCAAATTCCTTGTTGAGCGTGTTGATGAACGCTCACCCATTAGCTCTAACATGCCTCCAATTGCAGGCGCTCTTAACTGGACCCGTGGCCTCTTCGACAGAGTCAACGAACCTATGGAACGTCTTTCGATGCTTAATAGTGTCATCCAAGAGCGTGAGGAGTTTAAAGATGTCCAAAAACTTTACAACTCTCTTTGCAAGAGCCTTAAAGAATTCGAGGAGGCGAAGATCAGTGAGTGGGTTCAAAGTGTTGAAGAAAACACCGAAGAACACCTTAACAAATTCCTTCTCGTCCGCGAGGAGACTGAGTTTGCAGCTGAGGGTTTCGTAAGAGTCAATTTCGACCCAGTGCTTGTTCGCCTTCTTCGTGAAGTCAAGTACTTGCAGTTGATTGATATTGATGTACCACAACGTGCTGCTGATCTGTTCGCAAAAGTTAACGTTTACCGCACTCAGACTGGAAACCTTGAGTTGACTGTTAACATGTACAACGATGTTCTTGCAACTCTTTTGGCAGTTGAGAAGCCACTTCTGGCTGACCGCATCCAGCAAATGTTGGATGCTCTTCACCCAGGTATCACCCAACTCAGATGGAACTCTGAAAACATAAATCCCTTCATTACAAAGGCCATGAAGATTGTAACTGAAGTTGACGAGCTTGTCAAGAAGATGAAAGAGAACGTACGCAAGATGATTGATATCATGGAGAGATGGAGCAAGCCCCTCTATGAACGTAAAAACAAAGCACTCTTGGCTGAGGATGTTGAACAGACTCACCAAGCCCTCGTCGGTCCTCGTCTTGAAGACATCCGCAACAACGGTAAAGAAATTCACAGACTTATGAAGGACACTCAGGACAACATCAAGCCTGAAAAGAAGTCCCCTCAATGGCTCTCTTACCAAGACTACATCAATGGTCTTGTTATCGAGGGTATCACCAACGGTATCAATGGCTCAATGCTCTTCCTTAAGGACTAACTAAGCATTTCATACAACAGACAAAATGCACTTGCCCCAATTTTCGATATCAAAGTCAACCTTCAAGACAGAAAAGTCATGTTTGACCCAACTATCGGCTCAAATTCCCGCCAAAATGGTATCCGTGACATCATAAACAAGATTGTTACTGACTTTATCTCCCTGGCCATCATGATGCCTGGTCGTATTGACGCCAGTTAAAACCCAGCTGCCACAAGCAACAATGGTGATTATCTTGTTGAAATCAAGGACCAATTCCAACTTTTCATCTCAATCAACCAAATCACCTAAGGCTTGAATGAAATTGAAGATGCCACAAAGGAATTCATCCAAAAGTACGACGACAAAAAGTTCCTTTGGGAGGAAAAGCTCGAGGTTGCTTTCCAAGAGTTCCTCAACTCTGGCACATCTCTTGAGGAGTAATTCACCAAGAAGCTTTAAGCTATGAGAACTGGTGCTGATGACGAGGACCAAAAGATTGAAGAAGAACAAGACTCCTTTAATTGGATGGCTACCAAGATTCTAAAGGGTGTCGTCACCAGATACCCAACACTCGATGTGTTCGACGAAAAGATTGCCCACCTTACAGTTGTAAAGAAACAAATCTCTGAAATGAAACAATCTGTTGATATCGGCTGGCTTCGTGTCAACTCCGTGCCTCTAATTAAAGAGCTTGAAAAGACTATCGACAACTGGATCAAGGCCCACACTGAGTTCTTGCTCCACAACACCATGCGTCAAATCCAAAATATTTACACATTCATTACGGACATTAGCGAGGGTATCAAAGTTGTCCCTAAATCAAACGAGTCCGAGGCTGAGAAAGCTCAGCTTATGGCAGTTATGACACACTTGCGCGATGTCAAGATGATCAAGGAAAAGACCCTTGAACAGATTGACCCAATGAAGCAAGCCATAATGTTGATGAAGAAGCATCAAGTTAAAATGGACGAAGATTTCTTGGTTACTCTTGAGACCAACAAATCCCAGCTTAAGGAAGTTTCTGAAAAGGCTCTTGGTCCAGTCAAGGAAAGCATCTTGCCACTTCAAAACCAGGAGGCGCAAAACATTAAAGGAAGACTCGCTAGATTCGGTGTTGTTGTTCAGGAATTCAGAATTAAGTTCCAAAACACGTTGCCCTACCACGTTGCTGAGACTTCACAAGAAATTATTGATGGAGCCTACAATTAGATCAGCGCCTTCTATATTGAAACATGCAAGTTGGAAGAGGAAGCTCGTGAACTCAACAACCTTGAGACACTGTTCGATCTTCAGCGCAGCAGTTACAAGCAGCTAAAAGACTGTAAGTCAGAACTGATTTCACTCAAAGAAATGTGGGATCTTGTTGCTCTTATTGACATGTAATTCGATTCATGGAAAAAGACATTGTGGGATCAAATTGACACTGAAAACCTAACCCAACTAATCAAGGACATGCAGTCAAAGCAATGTAACCCAACTGCCCCGGCCAACAAGATTATTTCCAAATGGCGTACATTTGTTGCTCTCAACGATCGTGTAAAAAATATGAACACCATCTTGCCACTGATTTCTCAGCTTCACTCACCATTCATGCAAGATCGTCACTGGAAGAAGCTGATGCGTGTTACTCAATAACACATTGAACACACTTCACCCAAGTTCTGTCTTGAGGACCTTATCAAATTGCACTTGTACAAGTATGCTGATGAGGTAACAGAAATTGTTGATGGAGCTGCAAAAGAATCAAAGATTGAGACTAAAGTAGGTGTTATTTCAAGAACTTGGGACGATCTTAAATTCACTTTCATCGAAAAAGGAGATACCTATGAGCTTGGAGCCCTTGACACAATTATTGAGCTCGTCGAGGGTCAATCATTAGAACTTATGACTATGCTTGCCCAAAAAGAAGTTGAAGAGTTTAAAGAAAACGTTAGCAAATGGCAAAAGACTCTCAAGACTGTCGATGCAGTCGTTGAAATCTGGGTTAAGGTGCAAAAGAATTGGTCACGTCTAAACCCCATCTTCTTAGCTTCTGAGGATATACGTGGACAACTTCCCGAAGATACTAAGCGTTTCGAGAAGGTCGATATTGAATGGAAAGAACTCATGAGAGATGCCGTTGAAAACTCCGGTGTCGTTGATGCCTGCACAGCTGAAGGTCGTGAAGAGCAACTTAACGGCTTCAACAGTGATATTGAAACTTGCGAGAAGGCTCTTAATGCTTATCTTGAAGAAAAGAAGAAAGTGTTCCCTCGCTTCTATTTCCTTTCTAACTAAGCCCTTCTTGATATCCTTTCCAATGGTAACAACCCAGTCAAAGTCGATGAACAGATTGGAAACTGTTTCGATGGTCTCCGCAACCTTAAGTTCCTCTGCGAGGGCCCTGAGCCGTACAAGACTGCTCTTGGTATGTACTCAAAGGACGGTGGTGAGTATGTTCCTTTCAACACTCCTTTCGTCTGCACTGGTGCTGTCGAAAGCTATCTCTGCGATCTTGAGGCTAAGATGATTATCACTCTTAAGGAAATATTGGATGTTGCGAAAGAAGCAACTGAAGATTGGGACCTTCAGAAACCTCGTCACTTGTGGCTTGATGACTACAATGCTCAAACTGCATTGCTTGCCACACAAATCCTTTGGACTGAAGAGACTGCTCGCGCTTTCGAGGAGCTCGAGAATGGTGGTTCTGAATCAGCCATGAAAGATTACTATAACGTTACTGTGTCCCGTATTGCAGCTCTCATCGAACGTGTAAGAACAGACATGATCTCTGAACTCCGTATCAAGATCATTACCATCATCACAATCGATGTGCACGAGCGTGATGTCGTTGAAAAATTCGTCCTCTAAAAGATCGTTGATTCAGGTGCCTTCTACTGGTAATCTCAGCTCAGATTCTACATGGAGTCCAAGCCTAAGGAACCAAAGAAGGTTTGCGAAGCCCGCATTTGTGATTGGAGAACATGGTATAACTACGAATACGTCGGCAATTGCGGTCGTCTCGTTATTACCCCTCTCACTGATAGATGCTATATCACTCTTACTCAAGCTCTTAACTTGTCAATGGGTGGTGCTCCCGCCGGTCCTGCCGGTACTGGTAAGACCGAAACAACTAAGGATCTTGGTCGTGCCCTCGGTCTTCAGGTCGTCGTCTTCAACTGCTCTGACCAAATGAACTATCAATCTATGGGTCAAATCTTCATGGGTCTTGCACAGTCTGGTGCTTGGGGCTGCTTCGACGAGTTTAATCGTATTTCAGTCGAGGTCCTCTCTGTCGTCTCAACTCAGGTTAAGAGTTGTCTCGATGCCATCAGAGATATGAAGATCAATCCTAACAAGAACATGTTCCAATTTGAAGACCAAGGTGAAATTCAACTTAAGATAACCTGCGGTTTCTGGATTACTATGAACCCCGGTTATGCTGGTCGTACTGAGCTTCCTGAAAACTTGAAGGCTCTTTTCAGATCTTGCGCTATGGTCGTCCCAGACATTGTTCTTATTTGCGAAAACATGCTTATGTCTGAAGGTTTCGACACTGCCAGAGATCTTTCTAAGAAGTTCATGACCCTCTACAACTTGGCCAAGTCACTTCTTTCCGAACAGACACACTACGATTGGGGTCTTCGTGCCGTCAAGTCTGTACTCAGACAAGCCGGTAAACTTAAGCGTGCCGATCCCAACATTTCTGAGGAAGAGCTTCTCATGAGAGCTCTCAGAGATTTCAACTGGCCAAAGATTAAAGTCGAGGACAGACAGATCTTCCTCGGTCTTATTAGAGACTTGTTCCCAGGCATTGATGCTAAGGCTCTCACTGACGAGGACCTCCGCGTTGTTTGCGCAGATGTCGCTAAGTCAAAGAACCTCCAACCAGAGAAAGAATTCGTTCTTAAATGTATTCAGCTTGCTGATATTCTTGAAGTACGTCACTCTTGCTTCTTGATTGGTGTTCCCGGAACTGCAAAGTCATCTGTTTGGAAGAACCTCTGTGACTCACTTTCATCCAGAAAGTGGACCACTGTTTGGGATATTGTCGATCCAAAGGCTGTTACCTCAGACGAACTCTATGGTTGCATGAACACTAAGACTAAAGAGTGGAAGGACGGTGTTTTGTCTGTCATTATGAGAGACATGAACAAGTCACAAGGTAAATATAAGACAACTCAAAAGTACAAGTGGGTTATTCTTGATGGTGATGTCGACCCCGAGTGGATTGAGTCACTTAACACTGTCATGGACGACAACAAGGTGCTCACACTGGTCTCACAGGAACGTATTCCCCTTACTCCTGAAATGAGACTCCTCTTTGAGGTAGCAAACCTCAGAAACGCCACCCCAGCTACTGCTTCTCGTGGTGGTGTGCTTTACATTAACGAGGCTGATATCGGTTGGAGACCATATGTTGATACATGGCTGTCCCGCTTTAAGATGAAGGGTGATGAGAACGCTAACAACACATTCACTCTTGCTATCTCTCACTACATCAATGAGGGTTTCCTTAACGACATGAAGCAAAAGGAAACTGCTGCCCCTGTTTGTGAAATGCAAGCCATTACTACCCTTACAACAATTATTGATTATCTCTACGACGATCTCTTTGTTAACAAGGAGACTGTTGAATACTTCAAGAGACTTAAGGAAGAGGGTACATCAAACTTTGAAGATGCTATTAAAATCATTTATGAAGGATTCTTTGTTTTCGCAATGATTTGGTCATTCGGTGGCCCTCTTGTTGATGCCAAGATTAGTTTCAATGGTGTTCTCAGAGCTAATGCCAGCAGAGTCAAGTTCCCTGATGGTAGCCTTGTCTATGACTATTTCTTCGACCCATTGAAGGGAACATGGTCACTCTGGAGCGAAAAAGTAAAGCCATTTGACCCCAACTATGATGGTCTCTTCGCTAACCTCGTCGTGCCAACTGCTGAAACCACTCGTCAGAAGTTCCTAATTGACGTTCACAGAAAGACTCGCAAGGGTCTACTCTATGTCGGTTTTGCTGGTACAGGCAAGACCACCATCATTAAGGATTATTTCAATGCTGTCGACAAGGAGATCACTGTTTGCTCATCAATGAACTGCAACTCTTACACTGACTCAAAGGCACTCCAAGCTGTTATTGAGTCCAACGTAGACAAACGCATGGGTAGAATCTTTGGTCCACCATCCGGCAAGATCCTTATGTTCTTCATGGACGATCTTAACATGCCCAAGCTCGACAAGTACGGAACTCAGAGCCCCATCTGCCTGATTAGACAGATCATTGATTATTAGCTCATTTTCGACAGAGAACATCTTGAGGAAAAGAAGACTCTTTAGGACATTATGTTCTTGGGTTGCCTTAACCCCAAGTCCGGTTCATTCGTCATTGACTTGCGTCTTTCCCGTCACTTCACTCTTGTTGCCCTCGGAACTCCTGAAAAGGAAATCCTTAACACTATCTACCTCCAGGTGTTCTCCAACCACCTCAAGAATTTCGACAACTCATTCAACAACTATGCTAAGAAAGTTGTCGATGCAACTTCACTTCTGTTCAATGGTATTGCTCTATCAGCCCAGTTTATGCCAACAGCCAAGAAGTTCCACTATCAGTTCAACTTGCGTGATTTCACCAAGATCATCCAGAACGTTATGCAAATTGATGCTTCTCCTTACGCAAAGAACACCCTCGGTCTTGCACGTATGTGGGTCCACGAGTGCCACAGAGTTTACCTCGACAGACTTATTGTACCTGAGGATGTTACCAAGTATATGGAATTCCTCGCCAACGGTATGAAGGAATTCAGTGAACACAAACCAGATGCTATCTTGGCCGAGCCATTGATCTTTACAAACTTTATTTCAGTAGCTAAGGGTCACGAGCCAGCTTACCTTAACGTTAAGGACGAGGCAGAACTTAAGTCAGTCCTTGAGCAGAAACTTGAGGAGTATAACGACCAGATCGCCTCAATGGACTTGGTGCTCTTCTCAATTGCTTGCCAGCACATTACCCGAATTGCAAGAATTATTGACCAGCCATGCGGCAATGCCCTCTTGGTCGGAGTTGGTGGTTCAGGCAAACAATCCCTCTCCAAACTCACTGCCTTTATTTTGCAGTAGGACGTGTTCAGAATTGTTGTGACCTCAAACTACAACAAGAATGATCTTAAGACTGATATTCAAGCAGCATTCATGAAGTCCGGTGTTGTTGGACAACCAACTCTCTTCATCTTGACTGATTCCCAAATCGTCAAAGATGAGTTCCTCGTTTACATCAACGATATCCTTTCAGCTGGTTACATCCCAGAATTGTTCGCCAAGGACGAGGTTGACGGCATTGTTGGAAAAGTCAGATCTGAAGCTAAATCAAACGGAGTGGAGGATGCATCAGGCGCCATCTTCAAGTTCTTCATTGACAAAGTCCGCAAGAACCTCCATCTCGCACTTTGTTTCTCACCAGTCGGTGACTTATTCCGTGTTAGAGCACGTATGTTCCCAGGTCTTATCAACTGTACTTCAATCGATTGGTTCCACGAATGGCCAGAGGATGCGCTCATCGGTGTCGCCCGCAGATTCCTGGAAGAGATCACTACTCTGCCCTCTGAGGAATTAAGAGAGACAATTGCTAAGCATATGGCCTTTGTGCACATTTCAATTGGTGCTGCAAACAATCAGTTCCGCCTTCAAACAAGACGTAACAACTACACAACTCCAACATCTTTCCTCGAACTGATCAAGTTCTACAGAAATTTACTTAACAGCAAGACTTCAAGAATTAATGATCAGATTGAAAGACTCTCTAATGGTCTTAACATTATGAACTCAACAACCGAGAAGGTCGCTCAACTTCAGAAACTCCTCGAAGTTAAGATGGTTGAAGTCGAAATCGAAAAGACTGCAACTGGCAAACTTATTGATGCGGTCGGTATTGAGTCAGCTGATGCACAGAAGGAAGAAGACGCCGCCAACATTCAGGCCGCTGCAACAAACGAAATTGCTACTGCTGCTTAAAACACAAAGGCTTCGGCCAACAAGGAGCTTGAGGCTGCTATCCCAGCTATGAAGGCTGCTGAAGATGCTGTCGCTTGTCTCAATGTGAAGGACATTCAAGAACTGAAGTCCCTCGCTAACCCACCACCAGATTGTGTTGTTGTCACCAAAACTGTGCTTATCCTTAAGGGAGAAAAGAAGAACCACGGATGGCCAAACGCTCAGAAGATGATGGGTAATCCCAAGTAATTCTTGGAATCTCTTCAGAAGTATGATAGTGATAACATCCCTGACTGGATTCTCAAGGAATTAGAGCCAATCCTTGCATCTGAAATGTTCACTTACGAAAACATGATTAAGAAGTCAGTTGCCGCTGCCTCCATTTGCAAGTGGGTCATCAACGTTATTATCTACAACGGCATTTACAAGAAGGTTAAGCCTCTCATGGAGTCAGCCGATGCTGCTGAAAAACTTGCCAACGAAAAGCTTGCTGAACTCGCAATTGTGTTGGAGAAGGTTAGAGTTATCAAGGAGAAAGTCGCTGCTCTAAGAGCTTAACTTGACGAGGCCGTCGCTAAGAAGAAGGCTGTCGAGGATGATGCTAATGCTCTCGCACTCAACCTTTCACTTGCTAACCGTCTGGTTAACGGTCTCGCTGATGAAAACGTCCGTTGGACCAGAAACGTTAAGACATTTGAGCTTGAGAAACTTACAATGATTGGTAATGCTCTTGTTTCAGCTGCCTTCGTTTCCTACATCGGACCATTCAACGCCCAATTCAGAAAGGATCTTTGGACTAACCAATGGCTTGGGGACATTGTTGCCAAGCAAATTCCATACACTGAAGGTGTTGACCCTCTAGGTGTTCTGTCAACTGATTCAATCCAAGCCGTCTGGAAGACTCAAGGCCTCCCAGCTGATCGTGTTTCACTTGAAAATGCCGCTATTGTTTACTCTTGCTCAAGATATCCACTTTTGATTGATCCACAACTTCAGGGTATTAAGTGGATTAAAGGAAAGGAAGGTTCTGAGATGATGGTTATCCAGCTTTCTCAGGATAAGTGGTAGAAGAGAGTCGAACATGCCTTATCTAACGGTATGGTTCTTATGATTGAATCAATTGGTGAAACTATTGACTCACTGCTTGACCCACTACTCTCACGTCAGTTCGTAAAGAAAGGAAAGAACTTTGCTGTCAAGATCGGTTCAGAAGAAATTGAAATGATGCCATCATTCAAACTTTACCTCCAAACCAAGTTGATTAATCCTCACTACAAGCCAGAAACTGCAGCCCAATGCACAATTATTAACTTTATTGTTACTGAGTCTGGTCTTGAAGACCAGCTTCTCGCTATGGTCGTGCGTGTTGAAAAGCCCGACCTTGAACAAACCAAAGAAGAGCTCGTGAACAAGTAGAATCAATTTATTCAGACTCTGTCCGCACTTGAATCTGACCTCCTGAAGAACTTGTCCGATGCGGACCCTAACACTATTCTCACCAACATTTCCTTGATTGAATCACTCGAAGTTACTAAGGCTACTTCAACTGAAATTCAACGTCAGCAGATCGAAGCCAAACAGACTGAAATCACTATTAACTTGCTTAGAGAAACCTACAGACGTGTTGCAGCTGAAGGTGCAACTCTTTACTTCTTGCTCATTCAACTTTGCGTTGTTGACCACATGTATCAATACTCACTTGAGTCATTCCAGACCTTCTTCTTCAAGGCTATCGAGAATACCGAGCTCAATGATGATGAAGACAAGCGTGTGCTTGACCTGCGCCAGAACATCCGTATGACTATCTACAGATGGGTCCAGCGCGGTCTTTTCGTGCGTCACAAGCAAATTTTCCTGACACAACTTACTTTCAGACTAATGCAACTCGGAATCCTGGAAGGAATTGAATACGACTACCAGAAGATGAACTTCCTGATCTTCTGCCCACAGAAGAAGGACGTCCCACTTCCCGCTGTTCTTAAGAAATGGATGCCTGAGACTGTCTGGTTCGCAGTCCAGAAGATCATCGAAATTGAGTTGTTCGAACAATTCGCTTAGCACATTGAATTTGGTGCTGCTAAACGTTTCGAAGACTGGTACAATGAACTTACCCCCGAAAGCGAGAAGCTACCACTTGACTGGAAGAAACTCGAACAGATGCCATTCGAAAAGCTTCTTGTTATCAGAGCCCTGAGACCTGACCGTATCACTACTGCTCTTGACAACTACATCCGCAAGGTGATGCCAAGAGGTGACGACTTCGTTGATTGCGACTCAACCAGCAACTCAAAGCAAATTTTGGAAAGTGCCTACAAGGATTCGACCACTACTACTCCAATCTACTTCATCCTCTCACCTGGTGTTAACCCAGTCGAGGACGTAGAGTACCTTGCCAGATCAATGGGATTAGACACCAAGAAGATGTTGCACACAATCGCTCTTGGTCAGGGTCAGGACAAATTCGCCAACGATAAACTTGATGCTGGCCACAAGGAAGGTTTCTGGGTCATGCTTCAGAATGTCCATCTGATGCCAAAGTATCTTTACGAGCTTGAGAAGAAGCTTAACCACTTTGCCACCGAGGGCTCCAACCCCAACTTCAGATTGTTCCTCACTTCTGATCCAAGCAAAGAAATTCCAATTGGTCTTCTTGAAAAGTCAATTAAGTTAACCAACGAGCCACCACAGGGTCTTAAGGACAACATGAAGCGTTCATTCTCATTCTTCAAGAAGGAAGAGATTGAAGACAAAGACCCCAAGATCAAGACTATTATCTTCGGTCTTTGCTACTTCCACTCAGTTATGTGCGAACGCAGAAAGTTCGGTACGAAGGGCTGGAACAGAGTTTATCCCTTCTCAATGGGAGATCTCCGTGACTCTTCTATTGTACTTCAAAACTACATGGAAACTAACCAAGCCAGCGGCAAGATTCCATGGGATGATCTTAAATACATTTTCGGTGAAATCATGTACGGTGGTCACATTGTCGATGACTGGGACAGACGCTTCTGTGCAACTTTCCTTGACGTTCTCATGCAAGACACTCTTCTTGATGAGGCTGAAATGTTCCCCTTCATTGAAGGCAAGAACATCTCATTCAAATGCCCAACTCCTCTATCACACGAAAACTACATTAAGCACATTGAAACTGAGCTTCCCCCAGAAACTCCACTCGCTTACGGTATGCATCCCAACGCTGAAATCGACTTCAGAACCAAATAATGCGAGAACCTGTTCGAAATCTTAGTCGACTTGCAGCCTAAGGGTGGCGGTGGTGGCGCTGGTGCCTTCGAGGACACCAAAGTCAAGGAGTACTTCGACTTGGTAATCAATGCACTCGGTCTTGAAGGTCTCAAGGTCAACATTGATGACCTTGCTGGTAAACTTGATGAGTCAACTCGTGGTCCCTACCAGAATGCCTTCATCCAGGAATGCGAGAAACTCAACGTACTCATCAGTGGCATCATGCGTTCACTTGGTGATTTGGATCTTGCCTACAAGGGTGAACTGACCATGAACGAACTGATGGAAACTCTTGAAGACAACATTAGACTTGACAGAGTTCCTCCACAGTGGAAGAAGATTGCCTATCCATCTGAGAGACCACTCATCTCTTGGACTGATAACATTAAAGCACGTATTGACCAAATGAACTTGTGGAAGGATGACCCGTCCAAGACTCCTAAGGTCATCTTCATTAACAGACTTATCAACCCATCTTCATTCTTAACTGCTATCAAACAGGTATTCTGTCGTGAGACAAATCAAGAATTGAACAAGACAACCATCTAGACTGATGTTCTTAAGAAGATGTACTACGAGACAAGTGAACTACCTGACCTACCTAAGACTGGTGGTGCTCTCGTCTTTGGTTTCCAGGTTGAAGGTGCTCGCTGGGACTTCAACACCGGCCTTGAAGAGTCTTTCCCCAAGACTAGTTTCTCAATAATGCCAGTCGTTAACTGCAAGACTGTCATGCTTTCAGACAAGGAAGACAAGACTGTTTACCAGTGCCCAGTCTACAAGACAATCGACCGTATGAACACTTACGTCTTCCCTGCTCAGCTTAAGACAAGATACCCAGCTGCTAAGTGGGTTATTGCTGGTGTTGCTCTTATACTCGATGTACCTGGAGCTGGCGATATGTTCGCCCCTGGCAAGGAACCAC
>Ga0007751_10176857_pt1 | contig 12427 bp, 12 predicted proteins | sample LauGreSBDMM110SN_FD_61640 | JGI IMG/M metagenome (GOLD analysis project Ga0007751, IMG submission 61640) | Metatranscriptome of freshwater lake microbial communities from Lake Michigan, USA - Su13.BD.MM110.SN (Metagenome Metatranscriptome) | ecosystem: Environmental > Aquatic > Freshwater >...
ACTGGCTTAAAAATATAGGAGATTAGTTCTATAGGAACGAGTAGGAATGCTAATACAATAGAGGTTCCAGCGGGGAAAAAAAGAGAAAAAAAAGCAAGTTTGTGCTTTTTAACGCAAATAATGTTTAGCCCAATAAAAATGAACAAGGCTAATGTAAAGGTGACTATTAGATGACTTGTCAGGGTAAAACTATAAGGTATTAATCCAATTAAATTTAGGCAAAGAACATAGAAAAATATTGAGAATAGAATGGGAAAATATTTTTGTCCTTCGTCTTTCCCAAGATTATCCAAAATTAACGATCTTAGAATCTTAAATAAAGATTCAAAGATAATTTGGATTCTATTTGGTACTAAATTTAACGTAATATCTTTGGGATTTAAGCTTGCAGAAAAAAAGATCGATAAAAAATTAAAGATTATAATAATAATAATCGTCTCATTTGTAACGCTAAAATCCAAACCTTCGAAATATAAGGGTACTAAAAGAAGTATTTCAAATTGCTCTAAAGGACTGTTTAAAATATCAAACGTCATATAATATTTTTCGATTGCGGAAAGAATGATTTTTGTGTTATTAGAATTTCTTTGATTGATTCACAAAGGGCTGATTGTCTTGTGGTTCGATCATGGCTTTAGTAGTGTGTTTTGTCCTAATCTCTTTTTGGCCGTGTAATAGAGAAACATAGTGTGCCTTAGCAGAAGCGGTAAAAATTTTATGATTTTTATCCAATTCTATTGAAAACAGTCTGAGGCCCCTCTTCAAGACTAACTGGTAATAAACCCTCTAGATTTAATTTTTTGTTTAAGTTAGCAAGACCACCAATAAATAACTACAAATAAAAATAACCACACGACATCAACAAAGTGCCAATACCAAGCGGCTGCTTCAAAACCAAAGTGGTGACATGTCGTGAAATGGTTAAAATATAATCGGAAAAAACAAACTGCTAAAAAACAAGTACCAACAAAAACATGAAAGCCATGAAATCCAGTAGCTAAATAAAAAATAGATCCGTAAGCGCTATCAGATATGCTAAATGGAGCTGTTAAATACTCCATTGCTTGAACTAGCGTAAATTTTGCAGCTAATACTAAGGTAATAACTAAACCTTGGCAAGCTTCTTCCTTAGAGCCCCAGACAATCGCATGATGCGACCATGTTAAAGACACTCCTGAAAGTAAAAGTAAAAAAGTATTCAAAAGAGGGACTGTCCATGGATTGAAAGTAGTGAAAAACGCAGGAGGCCAAACTCCCCCTAAAAATATGCTAGGATTAAAACTTAAATGGAAAAAACCCCAAAAAAATGCGAAAAAAAACATAATCTCTGAAACAATAAAAAAAAGAACCCCCATTCGTAATCCAGACTGTACAATATTAGTGTGTTGACCTTCAAAGGTTCCTTCGCGGACAATGTCTTTCCACCAACAAAACATTACGAATAAAATCATAATTAAGCCGAATTTCCAAAGAAAACTGCCGCCGAAATACCCATGAAAATACATGACCCCTCCAAAAGTTAACATTAAAGCTGAAAATGCTGCTACGATAGGCCAAGGGCTGGGATCTACTAAATGGTAACCATGTCGTTGATTATTGCGAATTTGTTTAATCGTCATAAATTGTAAATTTTTAAGCCAAAGTAGATTTGAACTACCGACTTTACGCTTATCAGGCGTATACTCTAACCACTGAGTTATAAGCTTATTAAAAACTATCGATTTTTTTTTATAAAGAGAAAAAATCGTGTTGTAAAAAAATAAAGGCACGATCTTCGTATGCGTAATTGGCCCAGTTTATTGATTACAAATTGGGGGGTTAAAAAAATTGATTCATTATTAAAGCCCATAGTAAATTACCATCTAAAATGCGTATTAGATCGGTTCGAATACGCTTGTAAATTGTTTATAGTTTTTGTATTAAATGACTCAGAAGGTAATTTTTTAACAATTTTAAGGATTTCCAAAAAAAGTTTATTCGCGTAAGAAATACGCCTCTTATCCTTAGATACGGCTAATAAAATCCATTTTAATATTAAAAAAATCCTCCTTGAATAAGATATAGGAAAAGGTATTAGATTTGTTTGACGTTTCGAGCGGACTTTCTTAATTTCTACAAAAGTATTCAAACGCAGGAAAATATTAGATATTATTTTACCGAAAGAGAATTTCGTTGTTCTGGAGATGTTAAAGAAAACTAGATCTAAAATATTTTTCGCTTTAGTAATTTTCCCTCTCTTAACCAAAACCCCCAAGAATTTTTTATAAAATAGATTTTTTTTCAATCTTCTAAGCATAAGTTTTAAGTAATAGTAGGTTTTTTAACCCCATAGATAGACCGACTAGTCTTGCGACCTTGCACTGGTTTAAAATCGTATTTATTTCGTATTAACTTATACTTGACACCCGGTAAATCTGGAACACGTCCTCCTCGCATTAACGCTACGGAATATTGTTGAAGATTATGTCCAACTCCTGGAATATATACCTGAACTATCTTTTTCTTAGATTTTCGTTTTTTCGATAGTTTGAATTTAACAACTTTTCGCTGCGCGGAGTTGGGTTTCTTTGGAGTACGTATGAAAACTTTTAGGCATACACCGCGGCGTTGTGGGGAACCGCATAAAGCTAATGTTTTCGGCTTAAAATACTTCTTCTTTCTAGCTAAAGTTTTTTTTCTAAATAATTGATTGATTGTGACCATAGTTAATTTGATAAGCCATTCGACATAAAGATTAAACGCATATATTTTGTGTATCTAAAAAATTTAACAATAGAACCAAAAATCCTTGTTCCGATAAATTTATTTTGCTTAGTAAATAAAACTACTGAGTTTTCTATAGAAGAGAATCCATCTTGGTTACCCTCAAAAGATTTAGTTTTTAGCCTAACGATTAAAGCTTTATAAATTTCACCTTTTTTAACTTTTGAGAGAGCTTTTCGTCGTTTCCTCAATTTTTTAATGGAAACAAGTATAACTTCTCCTATAAAAGCGTATCGTTTTTTAAAACCCTTCATAACTTTTATACAAGACACTTTCTTAGCTCCGCAGTTGTCTATCACGTTTAATACAGTCCCTACTTGAATCATAAATTAGAAAAATATTTTAACTCCTTAGATAGGAATCGAACCTACAACGAAATGATTAACAGTCAAACGCTCTACCGTTGAGCTACTAAAAAAGTTTTAAGATAGAAGGATTTGAACCTTCAAATGATCGTATCAAAAACGAAAGCCTTACCATTTGGCTATATCTTATATTAATAAAAATTATTAGATATTTTCCTTAATTCACGAGAGCATTCTCTCATCCTCGGAGAATTTTTTAAGTACGAATTCAGCGTATACACGTCGATTACTGCCGATTTGAAAGGGTATCTAAAAGATATCCCAAAGGTTTTCGGGGGGGTCATAATCAACAGCTGACTAAAATTCTTCTTAATATACTTAAATAGCTTATGATTTTCCACAAACTCGCTTATAAAAATAAAGTCTGGGAATTCATTAGCCATTGAAATGTATCCACTATGGTATGGAATAACAAAACATAATTCTTTAATTTTAGATGAAGAAGAAAAACTTAGAGACTTTAAATGGGTATTAGAGTATAAAAAATCTTTTAAAGGTGATTTGAAGTGAACGCTCAGTTGGCAATTTTTTTGAGGCCGCTCTTCTAAATTGATGTAAGTTCCAACGGATTCTATTGATGCTAATGAAGGTATAAGATGAATATTTTCAAAAAAAATATTTTCCATTGGATTATGACTGTTAAACCAATAAATTATAGCTGACTGTTTTTTGTTTATTGGTTTATAATATAATCGACTTAAAAGTGTATTAATCTGTAAATTTAAATCTAAATTATAAAAAAATTTGTTTGTAAACCTTTCGAGAGATCGATTAGTAAGTTGTCGAATATTCGTAAAGTTAAAACTAGAAGTATTAGACTTCTTATTTACCTGATAAAAAATTGAATTTGGATATCTTAACTGCAATTCATTTAAAATTAATGAATATGAAGAATTTGATCTCGAAATGAAAGATTCTCCAAAACAAAATACACTCGAAATGTTCGAAATTACTGATTTAGAATAATTCGAGTCTTTTCCTTCGATGAAATTAAAAATGTTATATAATGTTAAATTAATAAAGCTTATTGAAAAAGAATTTTGATTGGAAAAAAGACCCATTCCTATGAAATTAATTTGATTGTTCAACGATTTACTCTTAAGCTTGGTGCTCAAAATTATACTCTCCGTTTTTATATTTGATGCAAATAAAAAACAATAACGTACGTTTGAATTTAGGCGAGATACTTTATCAAAACTCCAAAATACGTGGTAATTAAATAAATTTATAGGTTTATCTACAGAAAAAAGACCTACTTTAGAATGCTTCTGCTTTAGCTTAGTTAATACAGTTAAGGTTTCTAAATCCACGTTTTCATCAATAAAAAAAGCCGCTGAGAACTTTGTTAAGATCTCAAAAGAATTGATTGATTGTTTAATATTAGACAACGCTAATTTCTTACTGTATTCAAGGGGTTGTATTTCTTTGTGTAATCGATTTTGTTTTAACGAATCAAAAGAAAATCGTGCTCGATCAGAAATCCAATTACCATTTATATCCTCGTTTATTTTGGGTAAAACACGAGCGACAGATCGTGTTTGGAAATTAGGTTCATTATACAAGTCGAAAAAGCTTTTGACGACCGTGGAATTTTCCACGGTTTTATTCTCAAAACCATTGTAGTAAATATAAATATTACTACCGAAGCTATCTGATAAGTCTATAGTTTGAACGGCATAAAGCTCCCACGGTCTCAATTCGAATGAATAAAAATTCGCAGTTAAAGCCCCCACAGGACAAAGATCAATGACATTCCCCGAAATCTCTGAGTGAAATAGCTTCGTAATATATGTACCGATTTCTGTAGATCCTCCTCGGTTTAATGTACCTAAAATTTCTACTCCAGCTATTTCAGTGCTAAAACGGATGCAGCGAGTGCAATGTATGCATCGAGTCATAATGGTTTTTACAACTGGCCCGCAGTTTTTGTTAGACGTTACTTGTTTTTTTTGTGCATATATACGAGACTGAGAGCTCCCAAACTGAGTGACTTGGTCTTGCAAGTCGCACTCCCCCGCTTGATCACAAATAGGGCAGTCTAAAGGATGATTAAGAAGTAAAGCTTCAATAACGTTTTCTCGCGCTTTTTTTAGAAGGGGTGTATTAGTATATACAATAGCGTTTGCTAAAAAAAATGCTGAACACGCCGTAATAGGTTTTGAAATTTTATCGATTTCGACTAAACACATCCTACAATTCGCTGCTACCGATAATTTCTCGTGGTAGCAAAAACGAGGTAGTATTATACCTATAAACTTGCAAGATTCAATTATTGAAAGATTAGGGTTGACCAAATAATTCGAATTGTTTACTTGAACTGGTATCATACTTAAACCTAAGGGGGGTTCAACTAATTTTAATCTATAAATTTTATTATGGAAATAGAACGAGATAATTGCCTAAAAATCAATTGATTTTTACGTATACTCGTATAATTTAGTGTTAAAGAAATTGCACCAATTATTGCGATTAACAATATAATTCCCGCAATAAGGAAACAACTTAGAAAATCTGTAAACAAAAATTGACCTAACGAATCGATATTGGAAAGGCAGTCAATATTTGTTTGAAATTCGAAATTTTTCATTTGACCGTAATCGAATACTTGATTTAGAAAAAAAAAGATTTCAATGAATAAAAAAGTCCCAAAAACAAGAAGTAGATTGTTAATCAATTGTTGATCCTTAAATTCAATTTTTATGTTTACCATCATTATTATAAACAAAAACAATATTGCAATTGCTCCAACGTATATAACAATAAAAATTAAACCTAAGAAGTCTACATTGAATAATATCAGTATAAAAGCTGCACAGCAAAATGCTAGTATCAAAAATATTATCGAGTGCATTGCGTTTATAGACAAAAATACAAAAGACCCACAAGATAGTAGGGTTAAAAGTAAAAGAAAGTGTATGACTAACATAGACTACATTTTTGCTCGCTATTGGAATTGAACCAACACCTTGAAAATCAGAACAAATTTTAAATCTGTCGCGTCTACCAATTCCGCCAAGCGAGCAGCTGGTAAAAAATGAGAATTGAACTCATACCATCAAAGTCACAATTTGACACTCTAACCAATTAAGCTATATCTACCTAAAATTAAATGAATTATTTTATTTTCTAATTACTTAATTAAAATCATAATTAATATTAGGAAGAAAAGCATTTCTGTAACAGAAGATAGTAAGCTCTTCGAAAATACTAGAAAGATTAGAATAAAAATGGAAGAAAAAATAAAAAATAAATAGTGGTACATAAAACCACTTTGGAGCGATTTCATCGAATTGGTTAATAAAAATAGAAATTGTATTATACCAGTGGGGCCAACCTTTTCGAGAATACCTCTGTCTATGTCTTTATATGTAAGAGTATAGCTTAAGTTTAAAACTGTTTGACTGATGTATTGATTATAAAGACGATCGAAATACCATTTTTTATTCAAAAAGGTGTAAAAATATTTGAAAATCATACTTTTTTTGAGTAGAAAAAATTTGTTCAATTCAAAAGCATATAAAAAGTAGGCTAAAATGAAACCAGCGACCGTCAATATAAGTGGAAATAATTTAGCGAGTAAATTTATAAATTCGCTATCACTTAACAAATAATTTTGGGGTAGTATGTAGATTGAGGTACCCCAAAATTTAGTTCCTAGACCTATAAATGCCTCTTTAGACAAAAATCCAATCAAAACGCTGAAAATGGATAGAATAAAAAGAGGGATCGTTAGATACCAAGACCCTTCGTGTGCGTTGAAAGTTATATTTCGTGTACTGTTTGGTTCTGATAAGAAAACTAAAAATAATAATCGAACAGAATAAAAGGCTGTAAAAAATGCCGCAAAAGCTCCTAAATAGTATGCGAAATGTCCAAGCGCGGTATATTTAGCAAATGCAATCTCTAAAATGGCATCTTTCGAGTAAAATCCAGTTAAAAAAGGAAACCCTATTAAGGCTAAAGATCCGATAACAATTACCGCATATGAAAAAGGGAGCAGATTTTTTAAGCCGCCCATACGTCTCATGTCCTGCTCATCAGAAACAGCATGAATTACTGAGCCTGCACCCAAAAAGAGCAAAGCTTTGAAAAAGGCATGATTTGATAAATGAAAAATCGCAACTTGATATGACGAGAGACCACAAGCAAATATCATATAACCTAGCTGGCTACAAGTCGAATAAGCGATGACCCTCTTCATATCATTTTGGAAAAGGCCTGTTGTCGAAGCAAAAATAGCCGTGCAAGAACCAATAATTAACACAAAATTAAGAGCAATAGGGGAAAATTCGAAAAGATATGAGCATCTCCCAAGTAAAAAAACACCTGCAGTTACCATAGTTGCCGCGTGTATTAGAGCAGAGACTGGCGTCGGTCCTTCCATGGCATCTGGCAACCAAGTATGCAGCCCTAATTGCGCTGACTTACCCATGGCTCCTACAAACAGGAGTACACAAATAATATCTAGTGCTGGAAAGGTAAAAGTTCCTACGATAATGCTATGATTTACAAATAAAGGGACTAAATTGAAGATAATGTCGTAGTCTAAGCTATTAAAAGTAAGGTAGATTGTGAAGATGGCTAATAGAAGTGCGAAGTCGCCAATTCGATTAACGAGCATTGCTTTAATAGCCGCTTTATTAGCTTGAATACGTGTGAACCAGAAGTTAATCAACAAATAAGATGATAAACCAACACCCTCCCAGCCAACAAACATCTGAAGAAAATTGTTTGCTGTCACCAAAATCAGCATGAAAAAAGTGAAAAGGGATAAGTAAGACATGAATCGTTGTAAATGAGGATCATATCGCATGTACTCAATTGAGTACAAATGTACTAAAGTAGAGATAAAAGTAATAACGATTAGCATTACTGAAGTTAATGTGTCAAAGCAAAAAGACCAATTAACGGTTAACGAATCCGAGAAAATCCAAAAATCTAAAACAATCTTGTATAACACTTCTCCGTAGAGGATATTTTGGAAACATATTAGGGATAATATTAAAGACCCCAAAATGCTCAAAGTTGTAGTAAAACAAGCTCCGAATCCTAAAAATCTCCCAAAAAGACTCCCACTTAGAAATCCAAAAAAAGGAAGAATCACAATTAATATAAGCATAAAATAGAGAATAAGCCTAGAAGGGATTGAACCTACATTGTTATTGTTATGAGCAATATGTTCTACCATTAAACTATAAGCTTTTTCGATTGTCTTTAAGCAATGATAAATTTCATTGCAATTGGATGTATAATGGCTGTTTAAAGATAAATCACCCAAAACGAAGGTAAATACATTAAAATCCTTCGATTAAACAAACAGAATTAGAAAAGAGATCATTAAAGCAAAAAGGGCTATAGCTTCTGTTAAAGCGAAACCAAGAATAGCTGTTCTGAATAAATCATCTTTTAAAGTAGGATTTTTGGCAATTCCTGAAATAAGTGAAGCGAAAATGGTACCGATTCCAATACCCGCTCCGGCGAGTCCAAAAGTAGAAAGACCCGCCCCGATCTTTTGTGCAGCTTGTAGTAACATAGATTATTGATTATATATAGATACAATAAAATATTCAATTAAGTGCTAAAACAAGAAAATAAAATAGCTTTAGAACTTAATATTTGATTACATATAAAGCGTTAAATATTCTAAATGACACTTTTAATTAAAAAATGTTCCTCGCTTTACTAATTAAAGAGGACGGGCGCGTATAATCTTATCAAATTTAATTTTACTAGCTTAATTAAACAGTAAATTCTTTTTTCTGGGTTATAAGATTTTTGTAACGATTGACAAGAAAACGCCTCCTAGTTTTATCTTTTGGAGTAAATATTTCATTCAAATATTTTTTTGGTCATTCTTTTCTCCCGATAGGCTCATAAGTTAATTTATTTCAAATATTTTAGATCCTACATATTGTATTAACTTTCTTTTTCTATTTAGCTGCACAAGATTCAAAAATTGTTTGTTTAGAGAGCTTGTATAAAAAACCTTAAGGGTTCCACTTTAGTTGCTAACTTTGATGTCTTTACGTAGAGGTGAACTTTAATAAAAAAATTTTACCACACAATCTTCTTTAAAAAATTTAACAATTTATAGAAAATTAATGTTGCAAAATACCCGTAGATAATTTCATATACCAAAGAAGGGACTTGAACCCATAATCGCATAAGAATTAGAACCTAAACCTAACGTGTCTACCAAATTTCACCACTTTGGTGAAATTAGATATACTAGGAATTGAACCTAGGACCTTCAAGTTAAAAGCCAGTTGCTCTGCCTCTGAGCTATATACCTTTTAAAACTATAAGATGAAGACTTGTCGTCCAAGGATAGTGAGAGTTGAACTCACAAATTTGATTTTGGAAATCAACGTTTTACCTTTAGACTACATCCTTCACTAATTCTGGATCTTAAGTTGAACCGTGGACGGCTTGTTCATAAGAAGAAAATTTAAAGTGGATACGTTCACATCCTTATGAACTCGAATAATAGCTTTATAAAATTTGATCTCAAACTGCTCGCGTGCTCGCTTATTAACAAAGGGTGATTTTAATAGAGTTATCCTTTTTTTGGTCGTAGGTAGATTAAATAACGTAAAATTTAAATTTAGTTTTACCAATAAACGTTCAATAAACTTGATATAAACATGAAAGCAATTCGAGTTTACGCTGCGTAGATTTAGATGAAGAGATTTTTTTTTCATGGTTTAGCAAAATTAATAGGGTAAGGTATTTAAACTCAGTAAAAGACAAAAAGTTCCTACCAAATAACTCAAAGAAAGTGGCAAAAAAACTTTCCACCCTAAATTCATCAATTGATCGTAACGATATCGGGGTAAAGCAGCTCTCATCCAAACGAATAAAATGACAAACAAACAAATTTTAAGCCCGAACCAAAAGGATCCGGGTAAGAAACCGAGTACTGAAAAAGGAGGAAGCCAGCCACCAAAAAATAAAATAACATTTAATGAACTCATTAAAAGCATGTTTGCGTATTCTCCGAGTGAAAACAGAGCGAACCCCATTGCGGAATACTCTACGTTATAACCTGAAACTAATTCCGCCTCGGCTTCAGGAAGATCGAATGGGTGCCTATTTGTTTCGGCGAGACCTGAGATAAAAAATATTAAAAATAATGGAAAAAATGGCACGACAAACCAAACATACTTTTGTGATTCAATTATTTCGTTTAGATTGAATGACCCTACGCAAAACACAATTACGATTATTATAAAACCAAGAGAAACCTCATATGAAACCATTTGAGCCGTTGAACGAAGTGAACCTAAAAACGCATACTTAGAGTTACTAGACCAACCAGACATTATAATACCGTATACGCCTAAAGATGAAACAGCAAGTAAATAAATAAGTCCTATATTAAGTTCAGCTAAAAAGCTATACTTATCGTAAGGAATAACGACCCAACCCAATAAGCTAACAACAAATGTTAGAATAGGTGAAAAAATAAAAATTAATTTATTCGAATTACTCGGTAAAACTGTCTCTTTTACGAGCAATTTAAAACCGTCAGACAAAGGTTGTAATAACCCAAAAATCCCTACAACGTTAGGACCCCGTCTTCGTTGAATAGCACCTAATATTTTGCGCTCAGCTAACGTAAAGTAGGCTACAGAAATTAATAAAGGCACAACGACTATCAAAATTTTTATAAAAATTAGTAAAAAAAACATAATTAAGAGGATTTAGTCAGTGGAAAAAGTAGGATTCGAACCTACGATATCTCTGTTGGAAATATTTTGGTTTAGCAAACCAACACTATAAGCCACTCAGTCATTTTTCCAGAAATTATTTAAAAATTCTTAGCTGTCGACGTTTTTTTCTTTTTTTTTTTTTTTGGTCTACAACCATTAAAACATTTTAAAACTTTTAAATAAATAATCAGGTTTTTTCTCTTAATTTTTTTAAGCTTTTCCCTTAAAAACCTAATGATTTGTTTTCGATTCTTAATGGGGGAAATGATTTGAATAATAAAAGAATTGTTTTTATTTTTTAAGTACGAAGAGATATCTTTCAAAAAAAGTTTTAATATCATTTTTGTATTGTATCTTAGTTTCTTTTTTGATGTATTCATTTTGTACTTGCCAGAAGATATATTTAATATCGTCTTTTTATTAAATACATCAACTAAAGTACAAAAAATGTTATTTGAACGAAAGCGCAAAAATAACTTAAAAGTATCTTGACCGAGACCTAGTTTCGAATAAAATAATCTAGCTCTAAAATTCGTAAAATGTGACCGAAAACGGTAGAGACGTCGAAATTTAAAGATTAGACCTTTGAAAAAATAAATTTTAAGACTTTTTTTTCTTCGAGGTTTTCTGAGGTAAAAAGGTTTTTGGATTTTTTGAGCTTTTCCCATTTTTTAATTTTGATTTATTATAGTTTATTCGCTGATAAAACGATTTAAAATTTAGTATTCTAGCTTCTAGAGCTTTACCCGTTAATTTAAATGCATTTGAGCGATTTACAATCTTATTTCTGTGCTTAAGCTTAATGGATATAGAGTTTAGCCTACCGTTAAGTCCAAATCTCTTGAATAAGTTGTAAACTGTATTTTTATTTACCCCAAAATAACAAAGTTCTTTAATAAGCATAGTGGTTAATTTCTAATTAAGTGCTCCAAAATAAGAACTGATTTTGGATTAAATGTAAATTGTTTAAACCTGGACGAAAATTTATGAAAATAAAATTTAATTTAAGAGACACCTCATTTATTCTAGAATTCGATAAAACTCTACTCAAAAACTTGTTTACATCCAAAAATCTACTAAGTTCAATAGAAGAATTATAGATAAACTTACTACTAACAAACTCCTTCTTTAATTGGCTTGAATTGGGTGGGTTTATTTTCGTGCTATTTTCTAAAAAAAATCTTATTACAAACTCATTAATCGAAAACAAATCTCGCAGCGTCGTCTTCAAAAGAATATTCGTCCGTGAAGATTTTATATTTTTTATGAACTTCGCTTTTATGAGTGGAATTGATGAAAATAACAGATAAAACATGAAGAACAATTTTATTTGGTCATTTGAATCAAGTTCATCTAAAGAATGAATAAGAAGCTTGCTCAAATCTAATTTAATAACAATCTTTTCAATTCGGGGACACATTCTCAACGATTCTATATTGTACTTATTCAATAGATCTAATGAGGAAATGTACGAGTTGTGCGCATGATTAAGGTTTGAATTTATTTGATTCAATGACATACTTTAATGAAGAGAAAGAATCGATACATTATAAACAGAAAAATGAATCGGGTCTAGAAAAATGGTTG
>Ga0007751_11478301_pt1 | contig 12422 bp, 17 predicted proteins | sample LauGreSBDMM110SN_FD_61640 | JGI IMG/M metagenome (GOLD analysis project Ga0007751, IMG submission 61640) | Metatranscriptome of freshwater lake microbial communities from Lake Michigan, USA - Su13.BD.MM110.SN (Metagenome Metatranscriptome) | ecosystem: Environmental > Aquatic > Freshwater >...
CTCATTAATAAACAAGTTCCACTCAAAACCCATTTACTTTATTCTTATTCCTCACTCTCCATTTATAAATTTGCAGTAAATACATAAGTCATTCCTCTTAAAGAGGTTACGTAAACTGGACATTCATATTATCCAAGTAATTTCTTATCTTTGGATTTAACTGCAACTACATTAACTACAGGAAGTTTTGGATGAAGTTCTTTAACTTTTTATTCAATTAAATATCCTTAGGTACCTTAACTACCTAATTCCCATGCAGCTCCTTCTAAAAAGAGTCCATGAATATATGATCCTTTTTAAGCTGGACCTGTTACTTCCTCTGGAGTTTTTATTTATGTTATATCAGTTTATAAAATCATATCATCAAGAGGTAAGAAGTCTTATCTTGCTGTATTTTACATAATAGCAGTCAAGAAACTCATTGGATTGAATAAATAAGCAATACATAATGAATTTGGTGTTATTAGATCAGCTGTCCATACTTAAAGTTATGTACATCTATCAATCATATCTGAGAACCAAGCTGATAAAGGTTTTCTTGAGAAATAGGCTACTTTTTCCCAATTGGCTGGAATTTTATTGAATGTCAATGACATTTATAATGCCTCCATTGCTTCTGTAATATTTAAGGCTCCAGTTAATCCTAATTTTAATTCCTCTAAAGAATTTTTAATTTACTCTAATAAAAGATTCATTCTTTCAACTTCTTATAGAGAGACAACAATAAATGGTGTCTTTTCTTTAATTTTTGAATAAATTTCAAAGTAATTGAAATCTGCTGGTGCTCTTGCTTTAAGACCATTGATCATATCTAAAATTCCTGTATCTTTTTTGGATCCTCCACCTCCACCTCCTTGTACGTCTAATATAGTTGAAAATATCATTTCACATTATTGTGTAAGATATCCAATTTCTGCATTTGGATGCATTCCAAACATAAGAGGACTTTCAGCAGGTAATTTTGTTTCAATATATTCTTTATATTATAAATAATTGAATTTATTTGGATCTGGAGATTTAAAGTTTGGTCCAAGTTATAGACCCTCCATTAATTTTGGTCTTATAATAACCTATAAATATGAATTATTAGTTCTTCTATCCCAATTATCGGTAATATGTCCTCCGTACATAATTTCACCATACATATATCTAAGATCATCATATGGCACTGTTTCATTATGAGCTAAATAGTTATGTAAAACATCTGCACATATTGTAAGATCACCATCATTGAAATTATACACTCTAGACCAACCTTACGAACTGAATTTTTTACGTCCTAAAATAATAGCATGGAAGAAACATAATCCAAATAGCACTGCTTTAAATTCATTTCTTCTTGTTTCTGGGCATTTTAATATGAATTCCTCATTGAATTTACTATAGGCACGACGAAGATTTGCTTTTAAATCTTATGGAGCCTCATTTGATACTTTAATACAAGATTAAAGTATAGATTCAGGAATTATTATCATATCTGGTAATGGTGGAGGTTCACTACTTAAGAAACACCTAAAGTTTGGATGAGCACTTGCAAATACTTATTCCATAAATCCTTCTAATCCATTTAATCCATATAACCAACTTTACATTAAATGTAAATTTTACAACATAACCCATGTACCTTTTTTACCTGCATCAAATAATGCATCCTTTGCTCTATTTTCTTAACCTTGTCCCATTGATATATTAACAAAATTACCTTTGCTAATTGCATAGCCGAATTTCTATCCTATACGTTCAACATCTGGAGTAGGATCTACTCCTGGGAAAAGAACAAAGAAAATTGGTGTTATTTTATTAGATTCCTCATAAGTTTATTCCATATTAAACGATTATTAATCGATATAATCTTTACCCATAATTTCTTCAATATATAAAGTTAATGCTGAACTAACTCTATCTGGTCTCATTGCTCTTAATAATAATAATCTATGGAATTTTTTTAAGTCTTTATATGTTTTTGGCAAATCTGCAGTTTCTGCTTTTTCATCATTGTACCATTTTTTCCATTACAATGAATCAGTCTCTAAACTTTAGCAAAGATTTGCAAATTCAGGGAATTATTCAAGTGCTTTACTTGCTGCCCAAATATAATCTGTGATAAAGTTTCTTAGAACCTCTGGCATTGGTCCAGGATTTTATTCGACTTTTCCGATAATTAAATGATTAACTTATGCTTCTGAAAGACCTTATCTGATTTAAATTCTCAAAGTAAGCATAGCAGCTACAATAACTTTATGTTTTTCAAATAGACCTCTTCTTGTACTATTGAATGAAGTTAAAGTAATAACATCAATTAATTAATCGACTCTTTTTTGTAAAGATCTTGGACTTAAAGGTTCTTCCATAGCATCTTCATTACCTTATTTAACGTCTATTTATAATTTAGGTTTTTTTTCAACTTATTCTTCACTTTCTTAGCCTTCTTATCCTTCAGTATTTTATTATTATTATTCATTTTATTCTGTCTCTTATTTAGGTTCTTAATTTTATTATTCATCTTCAGTTTTTTAAACTTTTTCAACTTACTCACTTTATTCACCTTACTCATTTTATTCTTTATTTTAATTATTGCTTTCTTAGTTTCCATCATTATTATTATCATTTCCTTTTGATGCTAAAATATCAGCCATTTTAGTCTCTGAAATAGTATCAATAGCTCTGTGTACATTTACATTATAAGCATCTAATGAATATTTATAGAAAGTATGAATTTTTGCTAAATCAGTAAGTAAGAAATAGAATAGAGCACCTCTTGATGCTGCAGGTCTATAATATTCTGAAGCTTCATTAATTTTAACTTCAGTTTTTTTAGCAATTTCTACTTTTACAGAAATTTCTTAAGAAATTTTTTTTGTAGACTCTAAATTTTCAATCAATTGAATATCATCTAAAATATCTCCTTATGCATTGGCCAATCTAAATAAGAGATCATCTTCTAATGCCTTAAGTTTAATTTTAAAATCATTTTATTATGTAATTAATTCAATTTTTTTCTTAGCTAAATCAGGTCTTTCTCTTCCTACAACTAAAGTTAAAAGTTAATCACCTAAACCTTCTTCTGTTACAGTAAAGTTAATTAAAGTACTTTCTGCTTATATTTCAGGAGGATAATGTGGATTTGATAATTTGGTTTGCAAGAATAATTTGAAATTTTCATTCAATTATAAATCTTTGGTACCGAATTTTATTATCTTTTTACGTCCTTTTACAATAAAACTACGTGAAATAATTGGCATAATAATAGCATCGATTTTTTCATCCATATTTTCTATTATACAAGAATAACCATTTTCAATTGAAAGTTCCATATCTCTCATAATAGTTTTGGATCCTAATCTTACTTATTTTAGATTATTAACCTTCTCTTTTTCTCTTATCCATGTAATTCCTTATAATTATGGATCAATCATGAGAGGATATCTTTCAGAGTTAGTAAGAATTGTTCCGTTTTCAATAGAAACTTGATCTGTTGGTAAACCTTGTTTGTTCCATAAAGCAATTTATGCATCATCTGATAAAATTTTAATAACATCTACATTTTTGGTCATTGGAATTTTTTATTCAACAATGAATTTAGTAAATGTGACTTAAATCATTTATTATCTGAATTTTTTACTGAATGGACCAGCGTAAGAAATAAATGCAGTAGATAATAAAACATCACCTACCACTAATTATATTTAAGCAGATAAAATTACAATAGCTTTTTCCCAACGATCTTTTTCACTTCCTAAAGCTGATACTAATCTTTGGGCTAAATTTAATCTTGATCTACATCTTTCAGCTTCTCTGAGGGCTTCATTTTTCTCAAAAATAGCTTTATCATATTAGGCTTAAAGTTTACCAAGCTTTTCATTCAATTCATTAACTATTTTTTAAACAGCAGCCAATTTAATACCTGCTTCTTCTAATTATTCTTCAGCCTCTTTTAATGCTTTTCTTTTTGGTTCTACAGTTTGAATGACATCCCAATATTTAACAATATTTAAGACCCAAGATGTAAGACCTGCTGCTGCTCCTGATTTATTTTACATAGTTTCTACATTAAATGATTCTTAACTAATATAAGTTGATTTAACAAAAGCGACATTTGTTGGTATGACCATATTTTGATCAACTATTTATTTAAAATCAATTAATCTTTTTAAGAAATCCTCTGGCTTTGCCATCAATTTTAAACAACTCTTCCATTCTACATTCTTTGGCTTTTTATTTTTATCTACATCTATAACTTCATTCCAATGACCTGCCATCATATAACAAACTGCTGCAAAAACTCCATCAACCCCTGCTGGAGGTGTAGAGAATGATTTGGCAGTTTAGAAATCTTGCTTTTTAATAGTATTTAAGGCTGCAATAGCTTATTCAACCAATGGTACAGCATCAGCTAAATCTTTCTCTGTAGATGCTTTTTTTCTCTCAACATCTTATTTAATAACTGAACATTTATCTTGCTCGATATTAGCTTTATCATTTTCAACTTCTACAATTGCTTTTTCTTTTCCTACTATTTCAGCAAATTCATCAGAACTTATTTTTTTCTATTCAGCTTCTTCTCCTTTAATTTTTACATCTTCCTCAATAACAGCGACTAATTCTGCAGTTTCATTAAGTTTAATAAGACCATTTTCATATCTTTCTTTATTTTTTTCAAGAGTATCTTTTTTCTTTTATAACATTGATATATATAATTTTACTAGTTCTAAAAATGTTTTTGGTGTTGTATAAACAAATCTTTTATCTTAATCAAAAACTTTTTGACTAAATTCATTAACAATTTTGAAAGAATATGGCATAAATTTGACAATAGCTAATTTAGTTTCATCTGATCCTAAATCAAGATCTTTCAAGAAATTTTCAGCGACTGAGAATAAAGCATCTTATGGCCATGGATGGAACCAATCAATAACTGTACAATTTACTAATCCTGGGAATTTACGAGCTCTAACTCTGAAATCACCAACTGGTGAGAAACATAAAGACATATGAAGATTTTTCTTTACTTTTCCTATGTAATAGTTCCAGCAATTTTCTTTTGTATCTGGAATACCATCTGATTTTACCTTTGGTCTAATGTTATTAATAATTACTTCTTTATCATCTGATGTATAAAGATCTGCTATTTCACCTGAGGAAAGCAAATCATTTATATAAACTAAAAATTACTCTTTTGTAATTTGGCCTTCAGTGAATAAGAATAATATTCCCTCATCCTTCATACCTGTTTTAGTATATAACATTTTTAAATCTTCTTTCAAATCATTAAGTCCATATGTTGCACTAATAGTAATACTATAGCAAGTGAAATTCATTATATAAGCGGCTAACTTAGATAAACTTTATTTACCAGATCCTCCTACTCCTACCAATAGAGCATGTCCTGATGGAGGTAAAACTATACGTGTTATTCTACAAATGTGTTTCATTGCATCTTCAAACAAGACTAATGCCATTTATGCATTATTATCATTATATTCTTTCAAAGATTCATCTAAATAGAAAAATAATTTATTATCTGGCATTTAATCATAGTTTCTCTCTTATGCTATACCTTATGTAAAATTACAGAATATAAGACTCTCTGGATTATTAGGTTAGAAGAATTTTGAAAAATTATATCTGGCAAAATTTTTCTTCAATAAATCTTACATAATATTCTTATATTGAGCCAAATGTTCTAAACTAACTAATCTATCTCCATAAGTTCTTTCTGATTCATGAATCCAAAGTTTGACTAATTTATCTGGCTCTTAGAATTAAGTTGGTTGTGTAAGAAGTAATCCTTGGAATACATTAGATAAATGTCTAATATTAAATTCATAATGGAAATTGATAGCTGTCTTTCTGAAAGTTGTTACAATAGTAGAATGCAATTAAAGTGCTGTTTTGATAATGAAAGGTCCCTATTCTTATACAGCTTATCTGAATTATTTCAAATGTCCTCCCAAAAAGGTTTGATATATCAAGAATAATGAATCATTATCTGGGAATGGAATACTAACAATCCAAAAATGACGTTAATATCTAGGATTAACAAAGAAAGATCCGGCAGTTGGATTCATTGATGCCATATGTTAACAATTGGTAATATCTTTAATGGATAATTTACCAATATCATACCAATGTTAATAATCAGCATGTTATCTTAAGAGGGCAATAGCATTTTAAGTATCATATGGATCTAATTTAGGCATATTTAAATCATCAATATAATAAATTAATTTTTTCTTTCCGATAGGTCCATATTATCTACCAGCTTTTTTTTCTAATTCTTATTCAAGCATAGATTATAAATTCTAGGCATCAGTATAAAAATTGAATTAAATATTTTAAAATGTATAATTTTCACTATACTTAGTAGTAATTTCTTTTAATACTCCTTTGGCTAACATAGTTTTACCACATCCTGCATTTCCGATCAAAAGAACTCCATGTTAAACCAATAAGAAAGTTTTAAGGAATTCAGCGGTGGCTACAGTCTCTTTTGTTGGAACTGTAATTTAACTCATTTATTAAACATTTGTATCAAAATCAATATTTTCGACTTTTTTAGCCCATTCTTCAAATTTGATTGCATTATCTGATTAATCAACATAGTAATCAAATATGGTACCTTTAGATGGGAATTTTACACTTGACTTCCATTCTGCTTTCCACCAATTTGAAAATTCTTTTCTATAATCGATACCATCTTTTTCTGAAAGAATACCTCCTAATGCCCAAATTAATGCATAAACAAAAATGTATTCAAGGTTTTTACAATCTACTTCAACCAATGGTCTTAATGCTTTACATAAAGAAACAACCATTGCAATTTGTGTAACTGGAACTAAAAACTTTACATTCTTTTTAATGTAAAATAATGTAGGTGGAACATATCTATCAAATAATTTTTAAATATTTTATGCATTTTCTTATTCATTCTATCCAACCCAATTTTTTTTAATAAAAGCTTTTACGTAAGATTACCATTAATAACCAGAATCATCTGAAATATATAAAATTCCTGCTCTTGATACAGTTGCTGGAGTAGCAAATCTTAGATCTCTAATTTCAAATATCATTCTCATATGTGGTTTTAATGGAATTCTTTCATTATTAGCAAGAGTTAAAATTTTGTTATCATCCATTACTGAGTTCATACTTTCAATCCAATTAGCATCTAAATCTCCATCTAATAAAATCCATTTTGTGTTTGTATCTTCCATTTCTGAATAAGTTCTTAAAAGTTTTGATAATAATCCATCTTTCCATTCTTTAGATGGTAGAGTGTAACCATATAAATCTTTTGTAAGCACAACCTTTGGATCTAAATCTACATACATGGTTTTTGATCCAGCTTTTTCAAAAGCTTTTGCTAATGTATACCAGGTTGATGTTTTTCCTGAACCAGGTGGTCCCATAACAAATACACAATGTCTAATTTCCATCAATTCTTTTAATTATACAATTTTTAAAATAAATTCAGCTTCTTTATAGAATAAGCAATCATCGCAAGTTTATCCAATAATTTTTTCAAAATCCATATCTCTTTTTCTAATTGGATCTAATCCTGGGAAAATATCATTTAATAAACCAAAGAAAATATCTAAATCTGCTGAAGTAATTTTAGGTAAATTGAAATCTCTAAGAGCTCTCATCAATAAATCTGCCTCTGGTAAATTAGGTTCAGCTCTTTTGAAAGCTCCTGCTACACACAATACTGATTTAATTGCTCTAAGACCCCAATCATAATGTGCTGCTTTGGATAAAAGATCTCTACTCAAAAAATATAATGTTACAAATTTGTGAGCTAAAACTTTGGCATCTACAAAACCTTCAGCCTATAACATATTTTCGCAAATTAATTCTAAATCAGGAACAACGACTGTAATTGGTCTAAATAATGCTTTTAATCCTTCTGGTAACTCTGCTCTACCTAAATAACCTGGGTTCATAGTAATAAAAGCTCCACATCTTGGATCAAGACTAATTTCACTTTCTTCAATAATAATTCTTTTTGATTTATTTTTTATACCATCTGTAACTGCTTTAAATTAAACTGAACACACTGATAATACTTCTGGTAAAAGTCTATTGAATTCATCAAAACAACCCCAACAACCTGAGGATGCTAATCCTTTGAAAATATTTCCCATAGATTCATAATTCATTTCTCCTGAACAATTAAATACATAACAAGCAACAGCTAAAGCATTAGCTAAATCTTTTGTAGATTCAGTTTTTCCAGTTCCAGCAGGTCCTGCTGGTGCACATCCCATATATAAATGTAAAGCTTAAGTGGCTGTGACATAAATTCTATCAGTAAGAGGTGTAATAACTAGTCTAGGACCATTTCCTAAATATTCATATGTGTACCAAATTTAAGCATCAGCAATATTACAACGGGCATCATCTTTTTCTTTATCCCAAAAAAATTTAAGTTATGATTGCCATTAAAAGGCTTCACTTTTTCTTACATCTTCTTTAATAAGTTTATCAACAATATCTCTTGAATGGGTATCCATAGTAATTAATACCATTACTTTTTATCTCATTGGTTTGGTTAAATCACTTTACGCCATCTTAATAAGATTTGTCAATCCTTCAACACCTATTTTATACTATTCTTTCATAGCCTCTAATTTACCTTCTCCAACAATTTTTCTAAATGCTTCTTCAGTTTTGTTGCACCAAACTAACATATTTACAAGTAAACATACTTATGATGGGTATTTTTCAATCCATTAGAATTTTTCATCTTTAAAGAATGCTGCATTGGCTTCAATGGTAATTTTTTTCAAAGATAATCTCATTGCTTCAATAATAGATATTAAATAAACTTCTACTTTTCCAATAAGTTTGATTGGTTAATAGAATTCAACACTTTCAGTTCCTACACATGAAATCATTTTTGTGGCAGTTGGTCTTTCTCCAGAAGATCCAGTAATTAATGCTAATTTATCAATTGCTTAATATATTTTACTCATGTGTTTATTAATCTTTTCTGGAGTATTACCATTGGATAAAATATCTAATAAATCTGCAACAGAAACGAAATAGAATCTTGGGAAGGCTATACGTTTTTCATCTAAAAATGAATTAAGAGCTTTTTCACAAATTTTCAATTCTTTTTCGATTTATTCTAATGATTTAAGCATTCCCTCTTAGGTACAGAATTTTAATATGTTTATTACTTTAACTCCATCAGCCATTATACTTTTCATGTTGATATCGATTTATACAAATTATCTGGATTCATTTGGAAGTTCTTTTTTTACTTCTTCTGATCCAATAAAAAGATTTTCTAAGAAACTCCATGTTTTTTATACATCAGTTAACAATTAAATTACATCATAAACTGAACCGAGATCTTATTTCCATTTTTCAACTTATTTTTCAAAATATCCTACATATTTTGAAAGTAACATGTTATTAATAAGCATTTGATGTTCTTCAAGCATTTCGAAATTTTCATCAATCATCTTTAAGGTTTAAATACTTGTATCTTTGTGTTTTATAAATTCAAAGTCTACAGTTTTCCATGCTTCAATAATTTTTTTTAATTATTGTTCCATCTTGAGCTCATTTTTAGCTAAATCTGTAATATCTTCAATTGCATCTTTAAAATCAAACAATTTTAAGTCCCAAATTGTTTGTAATATTAAATCTTCATCAATATCAAATTATTATTATACAGTATTTTTGACTTTTTTCCAATGTCTTTTTACTTTTACTATTTTACCATCTATCTCAACATCTTCAGTTTCTTCCATTGCTTTATCTTTTAAATCAGTTAATAAAGGTAAAAAGGTCGACCAAATTTTGATTTCTTCATTAATTCCTTAAAAGGTATTACTTTTTCTATCTAATCCTTTAATGTCCATTAATTGTTTTTTTAAATTTTTAACCTCATCGTCAAGTTCTTAAGTATCAACAATATAATACTTTTGGGTTAAATAATTATTAAATTTCTCTTTGCATTTTGAAATATGATCCCAAAGTTTTGCAATTAAACCTATCTCAAATTTGATTTATTCTAAATTTTTCTCTGAGCCTTATAAAAGTTCAGTAAATTAAAACATTTTTGAAAAATATTAGAATGATTTTAATTCTTCTTCTAATTTAAGAATAACGAGATTAACTGTTTCTAATCTTTCAGTTGCAGCTTCAAATCCTGTTTTGTATTAGTAAAATGGTTCTTTTTTCATTTAAATATAATAATCTTTTAATCTTTCTTCAAATTTGGTTAAATTTTCTTTAGATTTTTCAGATTCTGTTCTAATATTTGTTGCAATATCTTTTTCAACAACATTAGCCATTTTTTATAAATTACCCCAATCATCACGGAATTTAACTGCTCTTTTAACATCATTTTGATTTCTATTGGAATCTCCGTATTAATCTTAAAGAGTTAGGAAAATTTACTCAGTCATATCCAATTTCAAAAATACATCTTCTTTTGTGTCATTAATATTTTATAAATTTTCTTTGACTGATAATAATACATTAACATCATTTAAATCTTTATTTTTGATATTAATATTATCTTTCATTCTTTTAATATTTTCATCTATTTCATTTAATAATTAGATGGCAGTTTATGACAATAATGGCCCTTTTAAGTCATTATTTTTGACATCTGCATGATTAGAAAAAGATGCTGAATAAGGTGATCCTCTTATTTAAACTAAATTATCATTTTCATCTTTATATTTTATTTCTATTATGATATTATTTAATTCTTCTGGACAAAAATAAGATACTAAATATTGACCATTATTAAGATCTTAAATAGTAGATTATATTAAGTTAGATTCATCTTATTCTTAATCTTCAGGTATTTATTTTTTAAATATTTTGACTTCAAAGATATCTGAACCGCTTTTTCTATTGAATCCTTTGGTATCTTTAGCTTAAATGATAAAACAGGTTTCAGCTTAGGTTGAATTATCCAACAATAAACCAGGTCCAAAAGCTATACAGTTTTCAGCTTTTGTGTTATAGAAATATTGAAATATTGCTTTAGTTATACTATAATCTCCTTTACTTATTGAGATCGTAACAGTGACATCTTTTGGAGCTCCGATTAGCTCAAATGATGGAGTTTCGCAATAAATACATTTATCATCTTAAAACAATCCTGATACTTCTGGACTTTATTTATATCCACCATCAAAACGGACATTTATTGATTAATCTCTAAAACCATCTCCGGTTATTTTAATCTTGGTTCTACCTGTTAAAGGACCCATATTTGGTTCAATACTATAAATTGCATAAGGAGGTCCTGTGATCATATTGACTTTAAGGGCATACATATCTCCAATCCAGTTTTATGCCCAGCCTCCAAAAATAATAATTCTAGAATCTGATGAATCATAAAACATAGAAGATTATTCTCTTCCTTTTGGTCTGTCACCTTCAACTGTTATTGTTTACCAATTCATTGATTTTTCATTTTCTATATCTAAAAAATAACATTCATCTGACATTTTTGAGACAGTTCTATTACCTCCATCTTCAAAGTTTCCTACTGATCCTCCGAAAGTAAAATATTTCCATTTTGGAATAGCCGGAACCATAATACCTGTATGATACCAACGAGGAACTTCATGACTTAATTCAGGATCGACCCATGTATCAGTTTCAATCATATAACACCAAGCATCTGAATATTATGATGAATTACTCCATCCTCCATAGATTATCATACAATCTCTATCAGATAGTAAGGCACAACTATGACCTCCTCTTGGAAAAGGTGGATTTCCTTGTGGTTTTTTTTTGGTCCATTCATAACTTTCCATATCTAATTAATAAATATCATTGAATGACTCTCTAGAGTAACCAACACCACCATGACCTCCAAAAATGTAAACTTTTCCTTTATGGTAAATGCTAGAATGATTAGCTCTTGGTTCAGGGGCACCAATTTTTGATTCTGTATTTTTAGGTTCGCCCGATTTTTAATTAGGTGGTTGCATCCAGGTATTATCATTTGGTCTAAATATAAAAGCATCATTAAATCTCAAATTTGATGAATAATATCCTCCAAAGATAAATAATTTATCAAGACCAATAGCACAAGCAGAGTGATTAGTTCTTGGATAAGGGATTTCACCTTTAGGATTAGTAATTTTACTCCAAGTGCATAATTTTTATTAAATTCTAAGAGTATATAGATCATTTTAGGGTTATAATTTCCCATTTTTATTTTTTTAATTATCCAGTCCTCCAAATAGTATATGAAATTTTCCCACAGTAGTTATGGTATGACCAGATCTAGGGGTAGGAACTCCATTAGCATCCCCTTTCTGTTCAATTTATGTCCATTAGAAACTCATTATTATGTATCTAATGAATCAACAAGAATAAAATATAAAGGTTAAATAAAATGATTACTTAAGTTTCTTTTTTGAAAAATAAGATAATCT
>Ga0007751_10076017_pt1 | contig 12390 bp, 1 predicted proteins | sample LauGreSBDMM110SN_FD_61640 | JGI IMG/M metagenome (GOLD analysis project Ga0007751, IMG submission 61640) | Metatranscriptome of freshwater lake microbial communities from Lake Michigan, USA - Su13.BD.MM110.SN (Metagenome Metatranscriptome) | ecosystem: Environmental > Aquatic > Freshwater > Lake...
ATTTTTAATTATAAACAAATTGAAACAATTTATACAAATATATATAATTAATCTGTTAAATTACATAATGCAGCAGTTCCTGCAAGAACATACTGTTGTTCTGTATCTCCTTGACCCATTGGTAGTTCAATTGGAACAACGAAATTTGTACTCATACCTGTTGTACTCAAAACACCTTTACGAACTGCTGTCTTATAAACAGGACAAGCATATGTACCAGCTTTCTGTCTATGACCTGTTTCAGGTTCAAAATGAATAGCTGGTAATGGTTCAAACATTTTTCCAGGTCTACTATCAACTAAATGTCCTTTCTCTTCATCAAATCTTGCTCCTTCAATAAAAAGACCAAATACAATAACACCATCTTCCGGACCTATAGTAATTTGATCAGGACTTTCTTTTAATATTGTAAATCTAAAACTTAATTGATCAATTGCTTCCATATGTTTACGAGCATATGTTTGAAGTGATGCTGTCATAAATCCTTGAGGGAAAAAGAAGACAGGCATTGGAAATGCAGCAGGTTGTCCATTCTTTAACCAAAATCTCATAAAATCAACTCTATAAATTGTATCTGCTATCCAACTTGCTAAAGTTTTTAATGATGCAAATGAAACTCTTTCCCATAATGCTGGTAATTGATTATTAAGAAAAGATGTATACATAGCATCTAAATCTTGTGACATAACAATCATACCACCAATAGCTTTTTTAATATCTCTTAAACTTCCTTTCATTCTTTGAATTAATCTATTGAATTTAATCATTTCTTGTGTTAAACAAATTGCAAGTGATGTTAACAAACCATTATCTTGAATGACAAAGGTAGTTGGACCTGCTTCATCCATATCTAAAATAGCAGGACATTGAGTTTCAAAGTTTGTTGCAAGTTCAATCACAATTTCGTCACTAGATTTACCTCCACCACCACCACTAGATCTTGGTTGAAGTGATAATATTGATGCCATAAGAGCTAATGATTCATTAGTATTAAATGTAACATTTGCATTTTCATGCATACCAAAAACTTCTGGATCATCTCTGATAGGTAACGATTCAAAATATGCCATAGCATCTTGATGACTGCCCTCAACAGGAGACTTATATATACCCGAATGAGAAAATACATAAGAGTCTTCAAGAATCTTAGGTGTCATGTAAATACTCAATATATTCATTATACATCTTCTATCCCAATCATCAGTTACACGACCACCGTAATTGATCTGTCCAGTTGAATAATTGATAGCATCCCATGGAATTACTTCTTGTTCATCTAAGAAACGACGTAAACATGCAATTGATGTTTCAAGATCAGATTCATCAAAGGCATATCTGATATTCCAACCAAGTGGGCCAAATTTTCTTCTCTCTTGAATATTAGCATGAAAGAATCCCAATCCACATATTAATTTCTTCCATTCTCTTGTTTTAATACCACTGCCTTCGAAATCTTCTTCTTTGACAAGATTAGCGAATGATTTAATAAGATTGGCCCTGAATCCTTTAGGTGGTTCATTTGTCATCTTGACACCATTTTGAAGGATAGATACAGGGAAATAATCAGCTGGTGAAGATGTTAAATATAATCGGAAATCAGGATGAATACCTCCTCCACCAGGTTTATTAGCAGACTCTTGTAATTCAAATACTATTCTATCTAATTCAGGCATCCAACTCTTTGCAAGCATACAATTCTGTAAAATAACCCAATCACCTGTTTTTGTACCATTTTCAATAAGTTTTTGAGCAACAGGTCCTTGACCTTGACCTAATGATACAATATGTAGACGATCACCATAATCACGTTTACGAGCAAATCTCAATAACATACCAGTAGGATCAGCACCGGTAGAGAGGACAAAAATACATGGAGTTTTATTGTCTAGATCTTTATAGATATTCTCCATAGATGCACTCTGGCTCTCAGCAAATTGAGGTCCAAGCTTCAATGCAACAAATCCTGCAATGCTTTGTAATAACTTATCTTCCCTTAATGCTTTAACAAGTACTAATCTTTGGAATGGACTAACAGTACCATTTAATGGATCAGGTATTGGTGATGTTATCAATGCAGATCCTTCCATCCATTCATTCCATCCTTTACCATTTCCATATGATGTTTTTATTGATTCACATAATCCAGCGAATGGGAATTCAGATGAATAACGGTGGAAATTCTCCGCTTGTTCCTCTTCAGCTATAGCAGCCTTTTGTTCCGGAGTAAGCTCCCCTTCTGGTAATGGTGAAGGATTTTTAAATTGTAATCTTAACTCAGCTGTTGTTAGAATATCCCACATAGGTCCAGGGATATTGTCAGGATATGGATTAATAGGCTGACCATTACGTTCAACAACACCAGGACCTCTTAAAAATAAATTCCATTCAAGGTCATGAATCTGTTTAGAATTTCTTAAAATTTGAAAGCAAATCGACGATGAGAATAGTAGTTTATCTTTTTCAAAGAGGCCTCTGCAAACATTCGAGTAGATGGTGAAGGTGGCATAATCTAATATATTTTGTAATCTTTTTTCAAGATTTGAACTTTTTTCTGCTTCTAGAATACATCTTTGGAATAATGATGCATAGTACGATAATGAGTATTGATACATAGGATCAATCATGGCAAGATCTGCTATAACGAAATATATAATACTACCTCTTGTAGCAACAGGAATATATTTGCCTCTTGTTTCATTAATTTCAATTTCAGTAATCTCCGCATCAGCAACACGTTCACCAATAGCTATTGATGTTAACTTACTCTCTGACAAGGTATTAATTAAAACCTCGTCATCCAAAATATTACCTTCGGATTCTGATAACATTTGTAATATTTTTGCTTCTAAGATTTGTAATTGTCTTTTATCTTCAGCCATTTGTAACATCAGTGCTACTTTCTTTTCTTCAATATCAGGACGTTCCAATTTCACGACTGATCCTTGTAACTGTGATTCTAAACCATCCATAGTTACAGTAAAATTAATAATAGTAACTTTGATGCAAACTTCAGGTAAGTAATGAGGATTTGGCATCTTAGATGTCATATATAATTTGAAATTAATATCATAATCAACATCTGTATCACCTAATCTTATTAATACTCTTGTACCATTTTTAAAAATAGCCTTTTGAAGTACTGGCTCTAGTGCTGGTTCTATCATTTCACCTAAATCCTCAATTAATAGAGGCTTTCCTAAACGTATACAATTCTCTAAAACTCGTAATAAGTTTGGATCTCTCATTGTTGATACCATTAATCCATTTTTTGCTTCCATTTTACGTAACCATTGGTTCGCTTGCATTTGTGGATCAATCATCAATGGCCATCGTTTACATTTTGCTACTAAAATACCATTATTCACACTAACAGGATCAGTTGGTAATCCTTGTAATTGCCATTCTCTAATTTGCACAGGATCACCTAAAGTATTAGCTAATGAAAATTTCTTTGATGCAGGTATGTTTAGCTCTTTAGCTCTTTCTAACCATAATTCAATCAATTGATCACGGAAACTCCCGTTAAAACCACCATAATAACTAATACACGCACATGATAAAAAGCAATCACCAATTAAGTTGGTTTTTTCTTCAGCTAATGTGATAATATTAGCCTTCCAACGTTCACCTTCAGAATTTAAACCACTTGTTAATTTTTCAGCACGAACAAGACGTTTAGCGGTAGTATCACTTTCTTGTTGCAAACGATTCTTTTCAGCAACAGTTTCATCACAAGTTTTTTGTAATAATGCAACACGATCCATAACCTGCTTTAATTTATCTTGCTTTTCTTTTAAAGCTGCTTTAGTTAATGCAAGAGCACTATTCATTTCTTCCAGACGAGCTTTTTTAGGACCAACTTCTTTTGCTACGTCAGCATAGACATCCATAGCTCTTGCCCATAAACATAAACCTAAACCAGCTTTGGATACTTTAGCAACATTATCAGGTTGCATTTCATCTAAAGGAATATAATTCTTACGCAGAACTTTTAATCTTTTATCAGGAATATTATCTTTATCAAAACCTGTTAACAGCTCCATGAAGTCACTACGACCAAGTACTTTCTTAGCATTATCCCATTGTTCTTTTTCACCTAATAATGTACATACAGCTTCCATTACAATACGAACAGCATTAGGAGGATTAGTAAATGATTTAACTTCAGTAATATCAGCTTTTGTTAACGATTTTAATGCTTTTACGGCACTTTCAAGTGCTGGAAGAGCTCGATCTAAGTCTTTTTGAGCATCAGCAGCAACAGCTTCTGCTTCTGCAGCTTGTTTACCAACAATAGCTTCTTCAACACCAACTTTTTGAGCTACTTCATTAGCCTCAGCACTATCTTTTCCTACCTGTTCTAATAAAGCTTCTGTTTCAATAGCTTTCTGTTTAAGTACAGGTTCTAATTTGATTAACTCGTTACGAAGACCATCAACAACTGCATTAGTTTCATTTAATTTGCGTACACCAACTTTCATTCGATCACTTTTCAATTCAACAACATCTTGTAAACCTTTAAGCATACTCATATATAAGTTAATGAGATCCAAATAACTCTTTGGCGTTGTGTATATTCTACGACGTAGTTCATTAAAGAATCGTACTGAAGTCTTTTCAATAGACCGATGTACGAAGCCACACATTTGAACAACTGACTTACGAATATCTTCTGATGGTAGTTCAAGATCACCTAAGAATCTTTCAGCGACAGAGACAAGAGCTGCTTCTGGCCATCCATGAAACCAATCAATTGTTGTACAGTTAATTAATGATGGGAATTGTCTACAACGAATACGCAAGGAGTCACCAACAGGAGACATACATAAGACAATATGTAGTCTATCTCTAACTCTACTAACGAAATGGGCCAAACAGTTATCACGAGTCTCTGTAATACCATCTGCTTTACAAACTGCAATCATATCACCAACAATTTTATCAGTTTCATCCTGAGGGAAAAGATTAGAAACTTCACCAGTATTTAAAACATTATTTAGATCCTCAAGCATAGTTTCATCAACAATCTGGGAATCAGTAAAGAGGAAAACAGTGTGGTTTCCTTCCACACCAGTTTTTATCATAAACTTCTTAATATCTTCTCTAAATTGTGGCATACCATAACCTCTATTAATTTCAATTGAAAGACAAGCCATACCACATACAAATGATGCCATTTTTGTGAGTGATTGTTTACCACTACCACCTACACCAATAAGCATAGCATTACCTCTAGGTTGTCTTAAAATACGGGCGATTCTAGCTGTGTGTGCAAGTGCATCTTGGAAAAACACTAAATTCATTTGAGTAGGGAAAGTAGCATTGTAATTATCTAATACATCATTAAGTACTGATGTTAGTTTTGGTAAATCACGTACATCCTCATAAAACTTAGGATCAGCATCTGGTTTAAGGAAATCTGCAAATACTATGGGCTTTGCAAATAAATCATCATCACTAAATGGTATTTTCAAATGCCTGCTGCATAACTCAACAGCTAGTTTCTTAAACCAATTTTGATCATCTTCATTAATAAGACGATCGTAGAAGATACGCATACTCTCATGCACCCATAATCTAGCAAATGTCTCAGCATTAGGGCACTTTCTTGGTCTTATCATTAATAAACCTTGAAATACTTTCGATATGTCTCTCAAGTTAAATGTATAATGAAACTTGGCTGGTGTAGGTAGCAATTCTTCAGAAATTTTCGCATAAACTTCTATTGTTGCTAAGACTGTGCCTGAACAGAGCTTTTGGACTTCAGGTTCGAATTTACTTGATAAAAATCCACCTAATATTCCATTAAAGATGAGATTGAGATTTGAATCTGATGCTGGAGGAATACATAAGACATTAAAATGTCTTGTAAATCTGGGTGTAACAACTGCACGACCACCACCTGGGGGAGCTGCTCCAACGAACATCATAACATCGACTATATCTTTCCAAAATAATTTATCACGATCATAAAATCCTTTAAAATCTAAGAATTGTCTTAATAATTCAACAGGAGGTTGAGCACCATAAGTTTCTACGAATGGCATGTTAACATCATCAACAAAGACAACACATTTACGACCTGATGGTGCACCTAATAAATTCTTACGTTTCTTTTCTAGCTTACTTTCAATTGTAGCTTGTGTTACGTCTGATCTTGATTGAGCAGAAAAGTTCATAAAAATAGGAACAACACCCATACCACCATCCATCGGTAATGGTTGAAGACTATTCAAAAGACTTTGTATAGCAACAGTCTTACCTGTACCAGTAACACCTGTAATAAAACATGGTTTATCAACTGTAATCAAAGTCTTCATAATATATGAAAATCGACAAGTATCGGTGGTAGGTACCATTAGACTAAAGTATGGAACAGTATCATCGTACTTGAATGATTCTACGATCTCAGTCCATTCCCGGAATCTATTATCTTTAGTATCAATAAAATAATCAAATGCAGTTCCAGCACCAGGTAAACCTAAATTAGGACATAACTCCTCAACAAGTTCTCTTGAATTCTCAGTAAAGGCTTCCCAGAAAGAACTATCACAAGCACCACCTAGAGTCCATACGTAAGAAAAGAAAAATATTTTATCAAATAAACTTGTCAATTCATTTTGAGGTAAAGAGAAATTGACACCATTTTCTTTGCAAAATAATGATTGCAATAGCTTACACATGGAAATAGCTTGTTGAACATCAGCAGTCTCCACAGGTTCCTTTCCATACTTTCGTTGATAAGTCATTCCTTTCATAAACAATTTTTCGAATAATAGTAAACATCTATCGATTATATATGGTGGACTATCAGAACTTAGTCCTTTTACTGTCCATGTTTGTACATAAGGCATCCAACCTAAATCAGTGGTTGACATAAATACGACACCAATACGAGAGACTGTAGCAGGAGAAGCAGCAGCCAAATCGTTAACTTCGAAAAGGCATTTCATTTCCCATTTAAGTTTGATACGTTGTCCATTAGCTAGACATAGAGTCATATTATCATCAAGAACTGTATTCATATTTTCAATCCATAGAGCATCTATTGGTCCATCGAAAATAGTCCATCTTTTTTCATCACCTTCTTCTGCAACATATTCACGCATGATACTTGAAGCTAAACCATCATGCCATTCCTGAGTTAATGGTGAAAATTCACCATATAGTTCTCCCATAGTAATACACTTTGGATTCAATATACGATACTTCACTTTTTGAAATTCTGGATTAGCAGAACCTTTCTCACGAAGATTTGTCATAAGAGCTGCAAGAATTTGGTAACAGGTACTCTTACCAGTGCCTGCAGGTCCAACTAATGTTGCCCCGAAACGAATATTGAAAATATCAAACATTTGAATAACTTTTCCAATAAATTTAGGAACAAGTTGTAGACCTGCTTTAACAATTTCTTCTTCTAATGCTACTTGTAATTCACCATAATCATTAGATGGAATTGTAACACCAGGAAATAAATCTTGTACAATAGCAGCAAATAATGGTAAATCATCAGCTAAAAATTTAGGAACATTAGAATCTCTAAGCGCACGGATCAATACAAGTTCTTCTGAAACATCAGGATTCGCACGTTTTAAACCACCAGCCATAACTAAAACTGATTTGACAGCTCTTAATCCATAATCATAATGCGGTTGTTGTGATAATTGCTCAGAGCATAAAATATAAAGTTTACACATCTTAACAGACAAATTTTTAGCATCACCGAATCCTTCGGCGAAAAGCATAATCTCAGATATTAATGCATAGTTTGGAACCATCATACTAACTGGACGGAAGCATACTTGTAAATTATCAGGTAATTCAGTACGACCTGCATAACCTGGATTCATAGTAATAATAACATGATGATCAACTAAAGGAATTTGAATGCCCATGAAATTAATAGATGACTTTTTTGTTGTCCGTCCTTCACGAAGAACGAGTAATTGTTGTGCAATAACTGATAACACTTCAATATCAATACGATTAAATTCATCTAAACAAACCCATGCTCCGCCTTGAGCTAAACCTCTAAATAATTTACCCATCATTTTGTAATCAATTTGATCTGAACAATTAAAGACAACACATTGAATTCCAATAGCTTTTGCTAAATCTTTAGATGATTCAGTCTTACCAGTTCCAGCAGGACCAGCAGGTGCAGCACCTAGTTTAAGTGCATACGAACCAGTTAATGTAAGCCAACATCTATCTGTAAGAGGAGTAATGACAAGACGACTTGTTGCTCCCATATATTCATATCCATAAGCAACTTTAGCATCGGAGTGCTTAATTAAACAATCATCAGATGAAAGTTCCCAATAATAACGAAGCTGCTGTTGCCATAAAAAGTCATGTACATGACTAACACTTCTTTCAACAAGTTCATCAATAATATCACGAGCATGAACATCTGTTGTTACTAACGCAACAATAATCATACGGACAAGTTTAGGAAGGGAACCTCGAATTTTAACAATTAACTTTTGTAATTCTGCTTTATAATTACTTGACCATACTTTCATAGCTGCAACTGGATCATCTTGATGAAAAACAGCTTCAGTGTCTCTTGCCCATGTCATTTGAGCAACAGTTGCTACAATTTGTCCAGGATGATAACTAATCCATTCATCTCTAGGTTTAGTATCATAATCAATCAAACCAGCCTTCATGTATCCATGAAGAGACTCTTTCATTCTTTTTTCTACTGCAGTTAACCATTCTTCAACATTACCTCTTGCTTTTAAATTCTTACCGAGACCAACTTTTTCATTTTCACCTGAAAACATGGCTAGAATATCAGAACTTCCTTCTTCAGCACTAAATTCAAGTTTAACTAAATTATCAAAGCATTTACGAAGATGAGGTTGAACTGCACGAGGATCTTTAGCTTGTGATAAAATCTCAAGCAATTCATCATTAGATAAGAAGTAAAAACGAGGAAATGCCATACGTTTTGTTTCTAAATAATCCTCAAGATCTTTTTGAATTTGATCTAAATTAGCATTATGTGATCTAAAAGTCTCTAATCTAAATTTATCATGAGTAACTGCCTTAATTGCATTAGGTTCATCATTCGTTTGTTTCATAATTGTTTTCCATGATTTATCAACAGCCTGAAAAGTTTTTGCTGGTCCTGGTAGCTGTCTAATAATATCAGCTGAACCAAATATAGTTTCTAAATACATCCAAGCACGTTGACAATTCAACCATTCGTCGAGAGTTTCTTGAAATAACATAAGCTTTGCTCTCCAAGCATCAACAAAACTACGAATACCAGCAACATATCTTGAACCAAGTACTGTATTAATTGTAACTAGACTATCATCTAAACTGGCAATAACTTCAGAAGTATCACCAAGAATGTATAAATCTTTAATTTCCTTATATGGTTTAACATCTAAATTCATTGTTTCCCAAATACCAGTAACCTTTGCCATCAATTCTTCAAGAATACTTTCTTGTTGAGCAGATGTCGCTATAGTTTCAATTTCTTCTTGGTAAGTAGGAATACCACGATCGATTATACCACCTAAAGTTAGAGGTTCTTCTAAATGTGGTATATCAACACCAACTAGTGATGTTATTTTTTCCCAATGTCTATCTTTTAAACATGGATTCCTTAAAGCACCTACAACTGGTAAAACAGCATTCATAATATCAACCGATGATTTAAATATAGGGACAACTTTATTCGTTGGAAGGCCCTTACCAGCTAAGAATGTTGTTCGATTATACTTTGTTAAATCTCTTTCAAGTTGAGGAATATCAAGATCCTGAAAAGGTGTTGCTAGAAGCTTCTCTGTTAATTTTGCCCATTCCACTTTATCTGACCATAATTTTAATTTTAAATTTAAATCTGCACTTACCTCCTCTAACATTTCAAATTCATCAACAGGAAGTTTTAAGATACCTTGATATTCTTGTAATTTTTCAGCTTTTGCTTTTAATTTTAAGAAATCAGATTCTTGTGCTGTTAAGAATTTCATTACCTTCTCATCTGTTGCTTCTGGATCTCCAATCATAGCATTATCTAATTGTTCTCTTACTTCACCAACTCGTTTTACTACTTTTGGAACATCTTCAGTAACTTGAACACTAAACTTTTTGCATTCTTCTTCTTCTTTATTTTCAGCTGATTGAATATTAAGTTCTAATGCTGCCATACCATCACGTAACATTCTTGTTAATGCTTTTACAGCATCTGGTGTAGACCATTGATTATCATCCATAACAGCAATAAGTGAACGAATATAATTTTGTCTAGTTTTATATTCTTCTAAGTTTGTAATACCAATATCTTTAGTCTTCTTTTTAGTAACATAAGCTTCGACAGTTGGAGGATCCCCAGCTAAAATTGGATTTATACTTTCAATTTCATTTGATAATTCTTGTCCTTTAAGTAAAGCAAGTTGAGGTAAATAATCTTGTATTGATTTTAAACAAGCAATAGGTGATGGTGCCATTTGACCTTTCATTTCATCACTATCAATAAAGAGTGTACCAATATCAGCAAATCTTGGTATTCCTGCAAATTGTTCTATTTGTGCTTTATATGAAGCTATTGCCTCAACAAATGAATCAATTTCACCACCTGATAAGACTGCTGAGACATCAGAAGCATATGTTTGATTATCAAAATATAATTTTAAATAAGGTTCGAAACTATGCAAGTAATCACGCATTGAAGAAAAAGCATGTCTGAAATGTTTACCAATTAAATCCTTACTATGAGTAAAACTAGCACTAGTTTTAATTGCTGTAGGTAAATCAACAGGTTCTACAGATTCACCTTCACCTTCATCATTTTCAGGCATAGCATACATTTCCATATCCGATGATGACGATACATTTACAAAAGAACTAATAACATCAAGACAATCCATCATAACACCATCAACCTGTCTACTTAATTGCTCTAATGTTGGTGACATTATCATTAAATCCTCACCTTCAACTCCTGATTTTTCTTTCTTAAAGTTTACAACTATTTTAAATAATGGAATTTTTGAGCCAGATTCTATTCTCTTTTTTCCTAAAGCCCTAACATCAATACTGGACATTTCAACTTTTGGTTCTAAATTAGGACAATGCACTGTTTGCTCTAATTTAATTAAACTATCTAGAACCATTGACTTGAGAAAGTTTGTCATCATAATGTCTGTTAAACGTAAGAATCGAGTTAAACGACGACATTCTGCTCTTAATGCAGCTCTTTCCATAAAAGTCATTTTATGATTAGCTGCAATATTATTAGCTTTTAAAAATTGATCAACAACTTCATCACAAGCTAAACGAACACTTGTTAATACTACATTAGATAATTCATCAAATTTACTTCGTAATGATTCATGTACTAAGGTTTGAGTTTTAACAAAATCCTCAACTGTAAAAGCTTCACCTGTTGGTACATGTAAATTAAACATTCCCATTTTAGCTAAAGGTGTTATAGTTTCTCTAACAGTAAATAATGCACGACGAAGTGGAGCACTAAATAAAAATAAATCAGTTTTTAATTTTTCACTAGCATTACTTAATTTATTCAAACGTAGACCTCTTCTCCATACTGTAAATGCTTTCCAACGGTTATATACTCTAAAGAAATTAATTTGTGATATTTGAAAAAATAATTTATATTCTCTCATCCATTGTGATAATGATGTAAATTGCGATACATTATTACGAAAATGTGTTACACCTTCTTTTGATAATGTAAAATAATTAAGTTTATCTATTTCATCTTGTGTTGTTAATTCTAAATCATAAACTGATCCACATCCTACGTCTTGTAAACCATTAGCATTTGAACTTGAATTTCTTATTCTTAAATAAAAAAATGTATTAGCTTTTCTCATTAAATTTTGTAAATCAGTTTCAGATAAACCAAGTGAATCTAAAAAATTAAGATTAATAGTTTTAGTGGTAGGAGAAGATTGTTTAATAGTATCAGTCGGAAATGTTTGTAGCATACTTTCATCCATTGATTCTAAAAATTGTCCATTTAATGGAGAAGATGATCTAGTTAATCCACCTGTACCTGGTCTAGATCCTATTGTCATTAAATTTTTATTTGATGATGATGAATTTAATAATAATAATTGAGCAGATGAAGATGTTGATATAACACCTGTACCTGTAGCTACTTTTGATTTATCTAATGTTTTTAATTTATTATCATCTAGTTGTTGAGTTGATGGTAAATTTCTTAATACAGGTGCTGAAGCACTTGACATCATACGAGGTTTTAAGCCTATTACATTTCTTTTAATATTATCATTACCATTATTATTAATGTTATTAGTTTCCTTTTTATATAATCTATCAGTAAGCTTATTATTATTTAAAGCTGATGATGATGATGACATTTTTTATTATATATTAATTAATTAA
>Ga0007751_11426879_pt1 | contig 12372 bp, 1 predicted proteins | sample LauGreSBDMM110SN_FD_61640 | JGI IMG/M metagenome (GOLD analysis project Ga0007751, IMG submission 61640) | Metatranscriptome of freshwater lake microbial communities from Lake Michigan, USA - Su13.BD.MM110.SN (Metagenome Metatranscriptome) | ecosystem: Environmental > Aquatic > Freshwater > Lake...
CATTGATGATAATAATAATTATTATTATTATTGGACATGTTCATATATTTGACATGCAAAGCATACTAGTACCCCTGCGAATCCAATGATCTTGTGTTTGTGTAGTAGGTATTGGCAATGCTACTACAAAATTAGTTGAATGTCCCGTTGTTGATAGAGTACCAGCTCTTATTGATGTTTTGTATAAAGGACAATTATAAACAGATTGAGGATTATATTCCGATGATATTACAGGTAGTAGTAGTAAACATGGCATAACATCAAGTAAAATACGAGGTAATGATTCATCCATTATCATTTTTTCACGATCAAAACGTCCAGCTTCCATATAGAGACCATATACATATGCTCCAGTCTTTGGAGGTTCTGTAACATCATGATAATCATATGGTGTAATCTCACAACCAATACGTAAAGTATCAACAGCAATATGAAAATCTCTTGAATATGTTTGCTTTACAGCTGTCATAAAACCTTGAGGAAAAAAGAATCCTGATAACCAATAAGCTGGTCTTGGTCCCTCCGTCAACCATTTTCCCATAAAATCAATTCTAGCCATGAAATCTTCAATCCATGATGGTAATGGTTTCAAACATGGATATCCAACTTCCTCCCATTTGGGTGGAGTCTTTTGATAAATAAAACAATTAAACATAACTTCAAGTTCTCCACTCATAACAACTTCACCTTTGATTGCTTTTTGTAATTCTTTTAATGTGGCAATCATTACTTCTATCAACTCATTGAATCGGATCAATTCTTGGCCTAAAAATACTCCTAAACTTGTCACAGCATCACCTATTTTTTTGAATGTTTCAGGATGAGCTTTACGGAGATCATATGGTGATGGCATTCTTTCAGATACACGTTTGGCCATTTCCATAACTCTTGTATCGTTTGATTCTCCACCACCACCTCCTCCACCACCACCACCTCCACATGTAACAACAGTAGCCATTAAATTCATAGATTCTTTCTGTTGGAAAGTAATAGCCGCATTGGAATGAAGGCCAAATACATAAGGTTTATCATCAGTTGGAAGTTGTCTAATGTAATCACGAACACCTTGTAAATCACTTTCAGGAGGAGCGAAGTACAGACCATCTTCTGTAAAAGTATAACTATCTTCTAAGACATTGCTATTGAAATATTTTCTAAGGATTGAGGCAATTGATCGTTTATCCCAAATATCTGTTACACGTCCTCCATAAGTAATATCAGAAACAGATACATTTAATGTTTGCCATGGTACTGTAGCTTGTTCTTCGATATACATTCGAACTTGTGTCATTGCAGCTTTCAAATCACTACTCATCCATTCATATGGAATATTCCATCCGACAGGTCCAAATTTCTTTCGCTCCAAGATCAAAGCATTGAAGAATGCAGTAGCAAAAACCATTTTCTTGTATATAGCTGGTTTTGTTGAACTTTCGTATTCCTCAGGTGATATATCTTGGAATGTTCGAGTCAAGTTGGCTCTTAAACCTCGAGGAGGTTCGTTTGTTACTTTGATTCCATTTTGAAGAACAGGTACAGGGAAATTATTAGAAGGCATAGATGTCAACCATAATCTGAACTGACCATTAATGTTATCTGGTTCATTCTGAGCCTTTTCTACAATTTGCTCTAATTTCTGTAACCATGAGACTGCTAAATGGCAATTCTGTAAGCAAACCCAATCACCTGATCGTTGAGCCATATCTATTGCCCGCTCAGCTATAGGACCTTGACCTTGACCTAACGAAATGATACGCAATCCTCCACTTCCTTTACCCTTAGACTCGGCCAATTGTAATAAATAATCAGTAGGATCAGCACCAGGACTCAGTATAAAAATTAAAGGTGTTACAGCAACTGAATCATTAAAGGCTCCTTCCAAATCGAAGGGAGGGGATTCAGTAAAGTACTCACTGAGAGTCTCTGAGACATATCTTCGAACTGCGAAGACTATCTTTTCCTCTCTTAAAGCTCGAATAAGAATAAGTCTTTGGAAAGTCGATAACTTAGTCTCCCACTGTCCTGGAAGCTTATCAGTTTGAGGGGTATCCGATGTAAAGAAGTTAGCCCAGTCGTCGACTCGTTTGGTGATGGAGTCCTTTAACCCTTCAAATACTCCTCCTTCTTTTCCTAGTTCATTCTCTAACATAACAGCTGCTGCCCAATTGATGTCAGTGATCTTGCTATTCTTCACAGTATCAGGCATTGGAAACTTTTCAATAACAGCATTATCAATTACTGCACCTACTAAGTAAAACTGCCACTCTTCGCCCGAAATTACTTTTGATACTACGTTAATTTGAGATGCTATCATAAACGCATACAGAAGCTTATCCTTTTCGAAGAGACCTCTACAAATGTTGGTGTATATACTACTTGTAATATCTTCTATAAGTAAATCCAGTCTCTCTTGCAATACTTCTTTCTTTTCAGTCTTCTTCAATCGAAGGTTAACTAGATCTTTATAGTATTGAAGAGAGTATTGATACATTGGATCGACTAAAGCAAGATTCGCGACTACGAAATAAATAACACTACCTCTTGTTGCAACGACACGATATCCTTCACGCGTTTCATTAATTTCTTGTGTTGTTGTTTCTGCTTCTTTCAAACGCACACCAATAGCAGATGATGTTGTTTTCGATCTACCTAAAGCATTGATCAACTCCTCATCATCAAGAATATCACCTGATGCTGCTGCAAGCATAGCAAGAATTTGCTCTTCAATTTCTAATAATGATCGTTGATCATTTGCGATAGATACTACCAGCTTATCCTTCTTTTCTTCTAAATCAGGACGTTCATTCTTAATGACATCAACTAGGAGCTGATCTTCTAAGCCTTTCATTGTAACTGTGAAGTTAATGATTGTTACTTTGATGCAGACCTCAGGCATGTAATGAGGATTAGCTAACTTTGTTGTAATGAGGAACTTGAATTCATCACTGTATGGTACATCTGTATCACCAAGGCGAAGCAAGTTTTGACCAGCTCTTTTGAAAACTTGTTTCAATAAAACAGGCTCAAGAGAAGGATCAAGCTGCTGACCAACATTTTCTAATAAAACTGGAGCGCCATATCTAATTCCGTTTTCTAACGTTCTCAAGAAGTCTTTCTCAGTCAACTTGATGATTTGAAGATTCTTAGATGCATACATATTACGAATCCATCTGTTAGCTTGACCTTGAGGATCGATCATAAGAGGCCACCTTCTACCCATTGTTGTGAGTAACCCATTTTCACAACTGAAGTCATCGGCAGGGAGACCATCAATCTGCCACCCTCTTAGAACAACCGGTTCAGCCAAAGCACCTAATAGTGTAAAGTCTGATTTGCAAGGGATACCGAGTTCCTTACAAGATGCCACCCAAAGCTTGACGATTCGTTGTCTAAATTGTGAAGTAAAAGGACCAAGATAGGCTAAACATCCAGCAGCCAAGCACATATCACCTACTAGGTTAACTAATGATAAACTCAATGCAGCTGCACTTTGTTGCCATCGAATTTTTTCTCCTCCTAGCCCTCCAATAAGCTGACCTGCACGGACAAGTTGTTTCTTTGCTTTGTCAGCTTTGGCTTCCAAGTCTGCTTTCTTCTCCTCGGTTTCTCTTAACATTTTCTGCAAACCAGCTACTTTATCTAAGACCTGTTGTAGAGCTGCCTTTTTCTCTGCTAGTTGTCCCATTGTAACAGCAAGACTGTCTTCAGCTGCCTTAAGGGCTGCCTTCTTAGGTTCAATCGACTTAGCAACTCTATCATACACAACCATCGCCCGTGCCCACATACATAAACACATAGCCGCCGATGATATTTTCTTAACCTCATCAGGAACAAAGCGAGGATCATCATAATATTTTTTTACCTGCTTAATAATTTTTGGTTTGATATTGTCCTTATCGTAAACCCTGAGTTTATCCATAAAGTCCATCTGAGATAGCAACTTCTTCGCCTCTCCCCAATCTGGTTTGACCTCTAGTAAGATACAAACGCATTCCAGTGTGAACTTGACCATCTCTGGTGGATTAGTGAATGCTTTCATTTCCTGTACAGACTTCTTATCCAAAGAGTCTAAAGCTTTCACACTAGCTTCGTATGCTGGCATAGCCTCGTCTAAATCAGCTTGACAATCATCTTTGATAACTTTAACCTCAGCAGCTACTTTATTCGCTTCGGCAACATCAACTTCTACAATAGCTTGTTGTGCATCAGCAGCCTTCTGATCAGCTGTCACTTGGACTAAAAGTTCAGCAGTATCTTTAGATGCCTTCTCAAGAACTGGTTGCATTTCTGTTAAAGAAATCTCAAGCTTTGCAACTATTTCTTCAGTTTCTTTAAGTTTTTCTAATCCTATGCGATATCTTTTTTCATTCAAACTAATCTTTTCCTGTTGAGTTTTTAGAATCTCTACATATAACTTAATCAATTCTAGATAACTGGTAGGTGTTGTGTAGTTATATCTCTTCAATTCATTGAAGAAATTTGATGTTTCTTTTTCGACTGTTCGATGCATTTTATTGCACATATTTGATAATGCATCAACGTAATCACCAATACCAAGAGATATTTGCGACTCAAACATTCTTTGTGCGACAGAGAAAAGTGCATCCTCAGGCCATGCATTAAACCAGTCGATGGTACAGCAGTTCACCAATGATGGGAACATTCTACATCTAGTACGGAATCCAGCTCCAATTGGAGACATACATAAGACGATATGCAGATTCTCACGAACTAAATAGACATAGTACTGCAATATTGATTCTCTAGTTTCAGGTTTACCAGCTGCTTTCGCCAACGGCCTAACCATGCCAACAATCTTTTCCAACTCATCACTTGCATATAAATTAGGAACCTCCCCACTATTAAGAATATTATTGATATCTTCAAGGAATGTTTCTGTAACGATTTGAGTATCAGAGAATAAGAATGTGGTAGGCTGGTTCTTAGCACCAGCAGTCATAAGAATATCTTTTAAATTATCGTGCCATTCATTCATACCATAACCTCTTGTGATTTCAATTTGACGGCACTTATAATCAGCCATAAATGAAGCCATTCGAGTTAGTGATTGACGACCTGATCCTCCAACACCTACAAGCAATGCATTTCCTCTTGGTTGACTAAGTACACGAGATATTCTTGCAATGTGATAAACAGCGTCTCTGAAGAAAACTAATTCCATACGTGATGAAAAACTCATATTGTATTCTTCAAGATACTCTCCAAGAACATTTAATATCTTTTGATTATCAGGGAGCTCTTGGTATTCTTTTCCAGTCCTTGTCATGAAATCTCCGTATATGAGATTTTCAAAATCACTCTTCTCCATAGTTGGACATGATAAATTGTTATGCAACTGTTCTAAAGTCGCATCATTAAACCATCCTCTATCATCATCATTGATCAAACGATCTCTAAATACACGTGCACTTTCATGACACCACAGATGGATTACCGAACTTCTTTCTGTCAAATATTTTGGTTTGACCATAAGCATTCCTTGAAAAATCTTCGATAAATCACGTAAATTGAAAGTGTAGTGAGAGCGTAGAGGAGTTGGTAGTAGCTCCTTTTGAATACGGATATATATATTGACAGAACTTTTTACTATAGGTTCCGCAACAGCAGCGATATCAGGTAAGAAGTTATCCATGAAACCTTTCAAGATGCTTGTAAAGATTCTAGACATTGAAGTCTCGGATAAATTAGTTAACCATACCATGTGGAAATGACGCAGTAAACGAGGACTGACCTCATTTCTACCACCTCCAGGAGGTGCGCATGCTGCAGCACAGACAACATCTTGAACGTTTTTGAAAAACAATTTATTAACATCATAGAAACCTCCTTGATCTATCACTTGTCTTAAGAGCTCATTAGGAGGTTGGGCACCATATGTTTCTAATGCTGGCATATTAAGGTCATCGATAAACAAGAACATCTTTTTTCCTGATGGAGGGCCTAGTAAGTTCTTACGCTTCTTTTCTAGCTTAGTTTCCAGTACATCACGAAGATTCGCTGGTTTTGTTTGAGCAGAGTATCCAACAACATATGTTGTAACCTTTCCAGCTGCAACCATTTCATTTAAAAATGCATTAATAACAACACTTTTTCCAACACCTGTTTCTGCCATGAATAATACATTCTTGCCAGCATTCATCAAGACATCAAGTAAGTATCTGTACCTAGTTGTTTCCATCGTTGGTACTAAAATACTAAAGTAAGAAGAAGAGGCATTGTACTTGAATTCGGTCATTAAATTGAGCCATGTTTTAACTTGCTTATCTCTTAAATCAAGTGAGACACCATAAGGATCATCAAGAATAGCACTATACTTAGAATTTAACACAGTACCAAATTTATCCTTGCAATACTGAGCAAAATGAGCCCTACTGGCATCAACTAAGTTAGCTCCGACTGACCAAACCATGCACCAAACTACCAAAGCATTAATGAGATCTAAATCTTCTGCTAGTAGTTTAGGCTCTGGTTCTATCGATAGCTTAGCAGTTATCAAATTTAACAAAGACGCAGTTAGTTGAATATCACTTGTAGCAACTTTTTCTTTGCATTCGTAACGAACAAAATCAATGATTTTATCTAAATGTGTTTCAATAATTGATACTAAATTTTTGGAGTTCTTAGTTCCAGCTATTTCCTTCATTTCAGTTTGACCCCATGTACGTACTAATGACAATTTTCCAACGTGAATTTGTTCCATATAAACCATACCACAACGAGATACTGTTGCAGGAGATGCAACCTTTAAATCTTGAACTTCAAACATCATATGAAGAGTCTTAGGTAGTTTAATACGTTCAGAGTTTGCAAGACATAATGTTTTATTATCATCAAGGACGGTGTTCATATTTTCAATCCATACAGCATCAACAGGACCATCAAATATAATCCACTTTCTATTATCAGATCCTTGGTTACCAGCATCAACACATATTCTAACAAGTTTAGGAACGATTCCATCTTTCCACTCATTAGTCATTTTATTGAATTCACCATATAATTCACCAGCAGTTATAGACTTAGGATTTAGTATGAGGCAGTCAACTATTTTGTAGAAACCATCCTTGTCTATTATTTGCTCTTCATATAAACTAGCAAGTGCTTTAGCAAGAACATTAACATTAGTTGTTTTACCACTACCACTTTCACCGACAACCATCATACCGTGTCGAACAAGTTGCGTCTCGTGAACTTGAATTACTTTCGTTATGAAAGTTGGTACTTTCTGAAGATGCATACTGTCTAAAGTAGCTTCGATGGCTTGTTGCAATTTACCGTAATCAACGAATGGCACCTTGATACCAGGAAATAAATCCATTAGGATACCTCCGAATAATGGTAAGTCTTGTTCTAAAAATTTTGGGACGTTTGAATCACGCATAGCACGAATCAATAGTATATCTTCATTTGTTTCAGGTTCCTTACGTTTCAATTGCCCAGCTGCTACTAACACAGATTTCACTGCTCGCATACCAAAGTCATAATGTGATTGTTTTGATAATTGTTCTGAACTCAACGCATATAATTGAGCCATTTTATTGGAGAGAGGTAGAGCATTGGCAAAACCTTCAGCAAAAAGCATAATCTCAGCAATGAGTCGATAGTCTGGAACCATCATTGCGACAGGACGAAATAATGATTTCAAGTTATCTGGAAGTTCTGTACGACCAGCATAACCAGGATTCATAGTAATGAACACACCAAAAGCATAATTTAATGGAATTATTTTTCCTTCAAAATCAAATTCTTTAGCACGCTTGGCAATAGCTTGTTGAATACAAAGAATTTGTTGAGCAATGACTGAAAGTACTTCAATGTCGATACGATTGAATTCATCAAAACAAGCCCAAGCACCTTGTTGAGCAAGACCAGAGAAGAAGCGTCCCATAATTTTATAGTCAAGACCATCAGAGCAATTGAAAACGACGCAATAAACTGCAAGAGCCTTTGCAAGATCTTTCGTTGTTTCAGTTTTACCAGTACCAGCAGGTCCAGCAGGAGCACCTCCGAGCTTCATATGAAGTGCTCCAGTAAGTGTCATGTAACATAAATCCGTCAAAGGTGTAATTACTAAACGTGGCCCATTTCCAAGATATTCATATCCGTATCTAAAATTTGTATTCGTTTGTCTGGCGAAAAGATCATCTTCTTTTTCATCCCAATAATATCTCAGTTGCTTGGTCCATTCAAAATCTGTTAAGCTACTAGTATTTTCAGTTACAAGTGTTCTTACAACATCTCTAGCATGTACATCTATTGTAAGCATAGCACCGAGTAATGTACGCTGCTGTCCATCAAGTGGACCACGTACAAGATCAACCATTGCATCAATTTGTCTAAGGGAAAAATCTAAGAAATGTTTCATAGCACCCTCATCTTTTTCAATACCTTCATAGGTACCTTCCATTTTCATGAGAGCACCTTGACATCCAAGGGTCCATGTAACTTGATCAATTGCAATGACAACTTGAGCTGGATATGACCACATCCAATCTCTTCGGAAAATACTTCCTTCCTCAGTGGGTGGATAATTTGTATATGCACCTTTACAGTTATCATACAAAGCTGTTCGCATACCTTTTTCAAATGCTAATAACCAGTTCTCAACAGCACCCTCTGCTTTCACACTATCAGTTAAACCAACAACCTCTCCTCCTGGATCAATGAAACCAAATATTTCATTAACTTGCTTACCTTCTCCAAATTTAATTCTTTTAATTGAATCAAAACATTTAGAGACATGAGGTTGCACTGCATGAGGATCTCTTGTTTGAGATAAAATTTCCAAAAGTTCATCATTGGATAAGAAGTAGAATCTTGGAAATGCCATTCTTTTTGTTTCTAGATATTCCTCAAGACTTTTTTGAATACTATCTAGTGCTTCGTTATTCATAAGAAATATATCCAATAAAGGAATCGGATTTTTTTCATCCAAAGGGATCAAGCAATTTAAAACCAAAGGGTTACCAAAAGTTCGACTCATGATCGCCTTCCATGATCGATCAACAACTAAAAATTTTTGAGATTCTGCAGGTAGCTGTTTCTGAATATCCTCTGCACCAAAAATGTTTTCTAAGTACATCCATGTTCGTTGACAGTTCATCCACTCGTCTAAAGTTTCAGAGACAATCGCTAATTTCTTAGCCCATTCTTCAACTCTCTCTTGAACATCCTTAATATACCTACTACCTAACATAGTTTGAAGAGTAACTTGATTATCTTCAAGTAAAACAAATATCTCTTCAAGTGAACCAAGGATGAATAAATTATGTTGATCGCGATGATTTAATACTGCAAACTTAGTAGTTTCCCACGCATCTTGAATTTTTTTGAGAGAGTCTTCTAATTGTGCTTCTCCTGATGCTGATGCTGAAATTTCACCTATCTGATCTTTAAAATTCATAATTCCACCTTTAACCATAACTGACAGTGTAAATGGCATCTCAGGATAATAATTTTGATTTATTAGTTTGAATAGCTTGCCAAAGTGTCTGGCACGCATATTTGGATTACCCAGATCAAGTACATTTGGCATTATAGCTTTAAAATCTGCAACGCTATCTTTCAATTTCTCACTAACTTTAGAATTAACTTTCTTATGAAGATTAAAAGAATCTTTAAAGAATACTTGAACCTCCTTATCAATATCTTCCACTTGTAATTGTGTAAACTCAGACTCATTCCAATTTGTAAATTTCTCATTCCAAGAATTTACTGTATTCCATAGTACTCTTGTAGCTTCTAATTTTTCTAATCCTAATGTTAATTCATTGCTTTCAAATACTGGTACACCAAACAGTCTTTGATAGCCACTATAGGTATTTGATAGCTGTTCTGATGCTTCAAATTTTTGACTTAATTGGTTTAATTCTTCTAATGCTTTTCCTGCATCGTAGAATAGCTCTCCATCATGAAACATAGGATCTTCTAAACGAGCAACTACTCCACCAATTTGATCTTGTAGTTTTATAATATTTGATTCAACGTTACTAACCATTTCTTGAAGCTTACTCTCTTTATACGTCTGAGCACCTTCAATTTCTTTTCGATAATTCGCCTGCCTTTCATGTAAATCCTCATGCAATACAAGATCCTCTGATGGTATAACAACATCATACTGTTGTAAAAGATTATACATTTGATCGACTTGTGAAGTTGCTTTGAATAAAGATTTTTCATCCTCTCTCATACTCACAATTGTTTGAGTTTGAGAAGCGAAGTCTTTCAAATGTGTTGGTTTAACTGATAATTTATTCAAACAATCCTTATAATGTTCTAATAATTGAGTACAACGTACACGAGCCAAATCTTTTATATATCCCTTGATTTCTTCCAAGCGTGCTTCTCTTAAAGGATTGAGCTCTCCTTTTAAGCGTTTACTATCAACTTCAAGAACACCTATTGGTTTATTACGCAATTTTTCAAGCTCTTTATTCCAATTACTAATCAAATCCATCATTGATCTCAGACTTGCCATATCATGCTGTTCTGCAATGTAAGCTTCATAATTCCATGTTGCATTAAAGTCGTAAATAGGGCGAACAGAATCGTATGTTTGAGCATGTTCATCTGCACGCTCAAAGTCAGCAACAACACGATCACGAATATAGTCAGAATATAATCTAAACATTCTACTTTCTTTTATAATATTTTGAATATTAGGAGGATTACTACTAATGTTAGTTCCTCGAAGATTAATGTAGATAACTCTATTAATATTACCCACAGTTTGTATCATATTGGCAAATAATTGATCAAGAACATCTGTAATTTCATTACAAGTAGGGCTAAATGTAGTTCCATCAGCAGTAAATCTTACCATTGTTTCAAATATACCAGTTTTACGTGGTTTTACAAATTCATCATAGAATGCCTTAACAATATCAACAGCAAGTGCAACTAAAGTTTCAACAACTAAATAATCAATATATCGAATAAAATCAGGTAAAGATTGATACTCATATTTAGCTCTTTGTCGCATTAATTTTCTTTCAGCTTTTTCCTGTTTAATTTTTGCTAATGATTTGGCTTTTTCTGGAGCTGCATCAGCAGAATAATTGACTGCATTTGAACTTGGATCTGACTTTGATTGTGAATGCATGTTATTAACTTCATTTATGACAGCTTGTACTTCATGCATAACTTTACGCATTGATTCCTCATATTGAGAACTAGCTTTATTACATTGAATAGTTTGAGTTTCGACAAATACATCTTTATCACTAGTACGCAAATCTAATTGTAAAAGTCTAACATTTTGAACTTCCATTAAATGTTGTCTTATTAATAATATTTGATGATTAGATGTCTTTCTTGTTAAAAATAATCTATCAGAAACTTTAGCTCTTTGTTTAGCAAATAATTGAAATTTTATATGACTTCTCCATGCTGTAAAAGCTCTCCTATGCACAAAATATTTATAAAATGTAATATTTCTTAAGATATTAAAAAAGATTCCTTGTCTAGTCCATGATGATAATGGTGTACATTCAGATGGTTCACCTTGACACATATGAACAATACCTGCTGGTGACATTGTAAAATAATCTGTTGTAGTTTCCTTTATTTCTGCTGTAACAAGATCATATGGTCTAAAATTCTTAGGATCATTTACTTGAACTAAATGAATAAATTTAACAGGTGTTTCGTATCCAAATCTAGCAAAGAAATTAATAGCATCATCACCTGTTTTAATTTTTTCCATAATAGCAGCTACTTCATCTAATGCTGGATTTACATTAGCAGTTGTACTTTCTTTTTCATTCATTGTTGTATTTTTAGATTGATCTAATTTAGAATCAGCAAATGTATCTAATTCAATATCTGCTTGTTTAGATATACCTAAAGTTGTTGATAAAAAACCGTATTGTTCAACAGCTTTTTCTTGTGTAATAGGTGCTTCTTGTGAAACACCAACTTTAACTTTTTTAGTAATTTTAGCAGATCGTTTTGATTTTTCAATACCAGGTACAACATGTTGAATATCTGGTTTTCCAGGTAAAGAAAAAAGATCAAGAGCATTTCTATCAACACTAAACATAAGTTTTTCTTGTGATTTTCTTAATTCAGATTCTTCTTGTCTTTTTTTCTCAATTTTTTTTAGTACACTACCTAATTCTTGTTGATCTGTAGTTATTGATTGAGCTAATAATTCTTTAACATATTGTCTTTTCTCTTCTTTTAATGTTTCATCTGTAACACCAGCATCTCTACCATTTGGTTGTTTAGTTCTTTCTGATTCAGGTAAAAATCGAGGTAAATTACTAGATCGATCTAAAGGTAATGCTTTTATTCTAAAATCCATTATTATTATATTATAATCAAGTATTTTTTATATATCATATCATATAT
>Ga0007751_10094125_pt1 | contig 12187 bp, 10 predicted proteins | sample LauGreSBDMM110SN_FD_61640 | JGI IMG/M metagenome (GOLD analysis project Ga0007751, IMG submission 61640) | Metatranscriptome of freshwater lake microbial communities from Lake Michigan, USA - Su13.BD.MM110.SN (Metagenome Metatranscriptome) | ecosystem: Environmental > Aquatic > Freshwater >...
AAAAAAAAACTATTCAATAACTTCACCAATATAAGCTGCAGCTAACGTTGCAAAAATAAGGGCTTGAAGAGAGCTAGCAAATAATCCAAGCATCATGATAGGTAAAGGAATAATTAAAGGAACTAAAGAACAAATTACAGTAACGGTTAACTCATCTGCAACAACATTTCCAAATAATCGGAAATTTAAAGATAAGGGTTTAGTAAAATCTTCTACAATGTTTAGAGGTAAAAAAAATACTGCCGGTTTAATATAACGTTTAAAGTAACCAATTCCTTTAATTTTTAACCCAGCAAAAAAATAACTAATAGATGTTAAAATTGCTAAACAAGCTGTTGTATTAATATCATTTGTTGGTGCTGCAAATTCTCCGGATGGAATTTCAATTAATTTCCAAGGAATTAAAGCTCCGGATAAATTTGAACCTAAAACAAAAAGAAATATAGTAGCAATAAAAGGTAAAAATTGAGAATAGTATGAAGGTCCCATTTGGGTTAAAGCTATGCTTTTCACAAGTTCATAAATAATTTCTACAAGGCTTTGTAATGGATTGGGAATTCTTTGCAAATTACTTGTTGCTAATGCTAAAAAAATTGAAAGTCCAGCTACTACTAAAGCCGAAACAATAATTGTTTCTCCATGAAGATGAAGAGTTTCACTAAAATTAATATAGAAATGAGATCCTACTTCAATTTTTGATAAAAGAACGGTTACCATATAAATTTCTTTTAGTCTTTTAAAAATTTTTAAACAATGGAAAGAAAAATGCGAAAGAATTTTTTTGAATATAAAGAAAAATCTAACGCTTAAAAGAATAAACAAATTTCTTATCTCTTTTAAAAGAGAATTTAATTGGAAATTTCATTTTTATTTCTAATATTATATCCCGTTAAAATTCTATTCACTAGATAATTTAAAATAAAATTGATTGAAGAACTTGAATCATCATTTGCTGGAATTGGATAAGGAATTAAATCTGGATCGCAATTTGTATCTACCACTGAAATTGCAGGAATTCCTAAACGTAAACATTCTTGAATAGCTAAAGAATCCTTTAATTGGCTTGTAAAAATAACAATATCAGGAAGTGAAGTCATATTTTTTATTCCCTGAAATAATCTTCTAAGCTTATCAATTTGTTTACGTTTTCCACTGTATTCTTTTTTTGATAAAAATTCAAATTTTCCTTCAGTTTCTTGTTTTTCTAATTCTTTTAAAAGTTCAATTTGTTTTTGAACTGTTGCCCAATTAGTTAACATTCCACCCAACCAGCGATAATTGATATAAAAGCTATTGCAACGTTTTGCTTGTTTTGCAATAATCGACGAAGATAGTTTATTTGTTCCTACAAAAAGAAAGTTTCCACCTTTTTCAGCTTTTTTTTCTAATACATTTCCTGCAAGATGCAATAATTTTGATGTTTTAACTAAATCAAAAATATGATATCCATATTTTGCACATAGAATATATGGAGCCATTTTTGGATTCCATTCTTTTGGGCTATGGCCATAATGAACTGAAGCTTTAATATATTGCTTTGCGATTTCTTTTTTCTTTAAAATTTCATTCATAAATTTTTATTTTTTTCTTAGCTTTTAAATAGATAAATATTATCTAAATAATTTTTATAATTTAAAAAAGCAGATCCGGCAGGACTAATTCTACCAATAATAACGCATTCTTTCAATCCTCGTAACCAATCTGAAGAACCTTCAATCGCTGCTTTTGTTAATACCCTTTTGGTTTCTTGAAATCCTGCGGATGATAAAAATCCTTCTTTTGTTAATGAAGCATTTGTTGATGATAACAATAAAGGTTCAAATTTTGGTATTTTAAAATGAATTTTTGTATCAGCTTTTTTTAAGCAATCATAAATATGATAAATTAATGAAAAACGTATCATTTCTCCTGGTAAAAAAGCTGTATCTCCTCTTTCTTTAATTACTACTTTGCTTGTCATTTGTCGAACAATTATTTCTATATGTTTACTAGAAATATTAACACCTTGAGATTGATAAATAGATTGAATAGAATTTACTAATAATAATTGAAATTTATGTAAACTTTTCAAACATCCTATCATTATTCCATCAAAAGTTGAATGATATTCAAAAAGAATATGAAGTAATTCATGAATATCAATAATTCCTTCTGTAAAAGGTTCACCAATATCAATAAAATTTCCTGGTGAAAAAATCGATTTTGCACTTAATGGAAGCTTGTATTCAATCATGGGATTTAAATATTCTAAATATACCATTCCTTTTTCCTTGGTAAAAACTATTAAATCTTCTTTTTTGTTTTTATAAATAAGCTTATTTTCTTTAAGATTTGCCCAATAGGATAAAGCATTGTTATTATAAAGAAAAAGATAATTTGTTTCTTCATCTTTTATTGAAGATTTAATTCCTCTTATTTTTGTCCAAGAAGAAAAAATAGATTTTCCTTTCATAAGTAATGAATCACCATATTGATTAACGAGTAAATACTGTTCTTTTTTTGCTGTAATTTTTCGTTTTAAATGAAAAGGCGATGGGATAAACGAAGCTTTAAACATTCTATTTTGAAATACAATTAAAGAGTCTTTTATAAAAAAGCTATGAATAATAGAAAAAATTTGTTTTTCATATTTTGCTTTTTTTTCCGGTAATCTATAATTTTTTTCAATATGCGTAAAAAAAATTATTCCATTTTCAAATGAAGGTTCAATTGCATATTTTTGTTTTTGATTTAGATCCAAAGATGCAGCAAAAACGCCAGGACGAATTGCTAAATATGATTTAATTTTTGGTTTTCTGGCTTCAATTAATTCTTCAATTTTTGGTAAGCCTTGAACAATATCTTCGGTTTGTTGAGTATAATTAACTAAATTAGCTATTATTTTTTTTTTAAAAAGAAAATCTCCTTGTTTATAATTCAAAATAGTTCCACGACTTAAAAAAATGGGAAAAGCTAATTGAAAAATCATTTTTAGCCCATCTTTTTTTAAAAAAAAACCAGCATTTAAAGTTTTTGAATTACTATTAAAATTTGTCCCAGAACGAATGACACCTTTTTTTTTCTTGATAAAATTGATAGTCATTTACTTGATCACAATTGATTTTCCATATATCTTTTTCTGTAACAATAAAAATTGTTGTTTTATATTTTGAATCTTTTTTACGAATTAAATAAATTTTTCCTTCATAATTTGCAAAAAAATTTACAACTCCTAATAGAGTAAAAGGATCGACATATTGATAATTTTTTAAAAATAATGAAATTTTTGCAAATGTATTCTTTGTTTCAATTTTTAATTCGTTTAAATTTAAAGAAAATTTCTTTTTTTCAGTAAACAAAATTAATTTTTTTTCAAAAAATTTAATAATTCCTTTAAATGGAAAAGTAAAATGAATTGAAGCAAAGGGTTTTTCTTTTGATAAAGAATTTAAAAACCCATATTTTGCTTCTTTTGGTAAAAGAAAAATTTCTCCTGAAGAAATCCATAAAATTCCATCATCTTGATTTACCTTAATTGTTCGTTTTTCACGAAACATTTTTCTTACTAAAAGATTTTCAAAACGAACTTCTCCAGATAAAGGGGAAAGAATTGGTTTAAATTTTCTAGCTCCAGGTAAAACAGATTGATTCATAAATTCAGCAATTAATTGATTTTTTTTAACAAATGAAAAAGAACTTGTATAAAAAAAAGAATCAATATCTAAAAAAATTTCTTTAACTTTACCCTGCCAATTTATTAATAAAATAGAAATTTCTTGTTGAAGTTTTAAAACTAAAATACCATGAGATGTTCGATAAGGAATTGTTTTTAAAGAAGTAGGAAAAACAATTTTTCCAGAAAATGGAGCACGAATTTGGCTTAATAATTCCCCAGTGAAAATTCCTCCAGTATGAAATGTTCGCATAGTTAATTGTGTTCCAGGTTCTCCAATCGACTGAGCTGCAATGATTCCTACAGCTTCACCTAATGAAATTAATTTTCCTTGAGCTAAATCCCAACCATAGCAATTTTGACAAATAGAACCATTTAATTTACATGTTAATGAAGAACGAATGTTTAAAAGATTAGAGCTTTTTTCTTTTAAAATATTTAAATCATTTTCCGTTAAAATAATGTTTTCAGGAGTAAAAGAGGATCCTTCAATCAAGTTTAATTTTTTTGAAATTAAAAAACGACCAACTAAATTTTTTATATTTGTTTTTTTCTCTAAAAAAAAAAGAACTCCTTTTTTTGTTCCACAATCTTTTTGTCGAATAACCAAATCTTGTGCAATATAAATTAATCTTCTTGTCAAATACCCTGAATCAGCTGTTTTTAACGCAGTATCAACAATTCCTTTTCTAGCACCATATGAAGAAATAATATAATCAATTGAACTTAATCCTTCACGAAAGTTAGCTTGAATTGGTAAATCAATAATTTTTCCATCTTGATCAGACATTAATCCACGCATTCCAACTAATTGACGTACTTGAGACATATTTCCTCTTGCTCCTGAAAAAGCCATAATATAAAGATTATTTGTTGGATCATAATTTTCATAATAATCAATAATTCTATTTTTTAATGACTCAGTAGCAATATTCCAACTATCAATAATAGTTTGAAATCTTTCCGTATCTGATAAAGCGCCATTTTGCCATTGATGACTTACTTCATCAATTTCAAAATTCGCTTGTTGAATAAAATCCTTTTTTGAATTTGGAGTCTTTAAATCTTCAATATTAATCGAAATACCGGCTGATGTAGCATACGAAAATCCTAACAGCTTTAAAGAATCTAGTAATGAAGAACAAGTAATTTTTCCAAATTTAGAAAATGTTTCATGAATAATATTTTCTAATAATTTTTTTGTAATAGTAGCTGTAAGCATCATAGATTTTGTTTTAAAACATTTTTTATATTCCTGCTAAAAAGTAATCTGCCAGAAGTAGTTTCAAGAAATAAATCAGTTAAAAAAAGTATTTTTTTATTATTTTCTCTTAAAACAAAAACACCGAGATTTGTTAAAACAAAATATTTTTTGAGACCATGAGAAGAAAAAGGAAATATTTTGGAAATCAAAATTTCTTTTTTACCTAACTTAAACTGATTTTTTGTACCAATAAAAATAAGTTTATGATTCTCTAATTTCATTTCAAAATCCAATAAACGATATCGAACTAAAATAGGAGTATGCAATTCTATTTTTTTTTGATAAAAAGCACAAAGTGCATCATTTTCATTAGGAAACCATTTTTTTATTAAAAATGAATGATTTTTTATCATTAAAGTTAAATAATAACATCCAATGACCATATCTTGAGTAGGTTTTAAAATAACTTCTCCATTAGACGGAGAAATAACATTATATGAAGGTCTCATTAATACTTTTGCTTCAAGTTGACTTGATTCATATAAAGGAAGATGAACAGCCATTTGATCACCATCAAAATCTGCATTAAATCCTGTACATACAAGAGGATGAAGATGAATAGCTTGGCCTAAAATTAATACAGGGTCAAACGCCTGAATTCCAAAACGATGTAATGTTGGAGCACGATTTAATAAAATAGAATATTTTTTAGTTAAAGAAGATAAAAGTAACCAAATAAAAGGCTTATTTTTTTTAATAATTACATTTGCCAATTTTGTATTATGACTAGGAGCTTTAATTTTTGTTTTTAAAAGTTCATTTATTAAAAAAGGTTGAAAAAGTTCTAGGGCCATTTCATAAGGTAAACCACACTGATTTAAGCGTAAATTTGGACCTACAATGATAACTGAACGTCCAGAATAATCTACCCGTTTTCCCAATAGAGATTGACGAAAACGTCCTTGTTTTCCTTCTAAAATTTCAGTTAAACTTTTTAATGGACGATTGTTTAACGAAAATATTTTTTCTTTCGGTAAACGTGCATTATCTATTAGAGAGTCAACGCTTTCTTGCAATAATTTTCTTCCATGAACACTAATTATATCAGGAGCAACATAACGATACAGAAAATCGAATAAACGATGATTTCGTGTAATAACTAATCGATAAATTTCATTAATATCAGCTGCCACTAAACGTCCACTATCTAATTCTAATAATGGTCGTAAATTAGGGGGTAATACTGGTAAAATTGTTAAAATTAACCATGAAGGATCAATTTTTGTAGCAAAAAAACTCTCTAAAATTCGAATTCTACGAATTAAGGATTTTTGAGGAATAAGAGAATATTGAAAGTTTTTTTGACAAATTTTTGTAATTTTTTCACGACCTTCTTTGATTTTCATAGGAATATCAATTGATTCTAATGCTGCTTTTAAAACTTCTGCCCCAAATCGTTTTTGAATTTTCCAACTTTTCGTATAAAGTTGATTTTCATCAAATTTCTTAGAACCTTTTTTATCTTTTTTCTTTATTTGATTAGATAAAAAAGATTCTAAAGGATTTGAACTTATTCCATTTTCAGGATAAAAAAAAGAATGAAGAGGATTTGTTGAATCAACAATTCGTTCTCCTTCTTTAAAATAAACAATTGTTTCAAGTTGAGAAACTTTTAAATCTTCATCAAAACAACGCAATAAAATACATAAATAATTAGGAATTCCTTTCAAATACCAAAGATGTGTGACTGGACACGTTAATTCAATATACCCCATACGATATCTTCGAACACGCGCCTCAATAATTTCAACATTGCATTCTTCACAAACTTTATCAAGAGCAAAGCCATTATATTGACCACACTTACACTTCCAATTTTTAATAGGACCAAATATTTTTTCACAAAAAAGACCATTAAGTTCGGGTTGATGTGTTCGAAAATTAATGGTCTCACCTTTTAATACCTCTCCAACAATCTCCCCACTTGGTAAAATACGTTCAGCCCAACTTTTCATTCTTTTAGGAGATGCAACTGTAATTCTTAAATAATCAAAAGAAGCTTGCAAATTTTCAAGTTTTAATAAAGATTTTTCTAATTCTAAAATGTCTTCATTTTTTTTCATAAACTTTCTATTTAATTATTAAAAAAAGAAGATTCTTTTTTAATTTCTTTTTCATATTTCTCTAAAATTTTCTTTTTTTCACTTATTTTTTCTTGAAAATTTATTTCATTTTTTCCTACCAATGTTACTTTTGAAAATTGCTCAGCTTTTTTTCGGGAAAGAAGAGCACGTAATTTGAGACGATTTTCCATATCCTCAAAAATTTTTTTCTCAGTATCTTTCAAAGTAGTTAGGGAATAAAATCCACCTTCAAATTTTCGTAAAGAAAAATCTAATCCCAGTGCATTTAGTTCTCTTATTAGCGCTAAAAAAGCTTCTGGAATAGATGGACTAGGTTTTTCATTTTGTTTACGAACTAAAATTGATTCATACATATCATTTCTACCATCAATATCATCCGATTTAACTGTTAATAATTCTTGCAATGTATTAGAACATCCGTATGCTTCAAGCGCCCAAACTTCCATTTCACCGAAACGTTGACCACCTTTTTGAGATTTTCCTGCTAATGGTTGTTCGGTAATCATAGAATAAGGTCCAGTAGCTCGTGTATGTATTTTATCTTCAACTAAATGAATTAATTTTAAGATATAACTTTTTCCAACTAGAATAGGATTATCAAAATACTCTCCAGTTCTTCCATCACGTAAAAACATTTTACCAGGATAAGCTGATTGAAAAATCCAGGGAATTGATTTTTCTTTTGCAACTTGTTTTAATTTTTGATTGATTAAAATACGAGAGGCTTCTTTTCCATAAAGTTCATCAAAAGGTGAAACTTTATAACGTTTGCCTAATTTTTCACCAACTAAACCTAATAACGATTCAAAAACTTGTCCAACATTCATTCGAGATGGGACACCTAAAGGGTTAAATAAGATATCAATAGGTGTTCCATCTTCCATATATGGCATATCTTGTTTACTTAATATACGTGAAATTATTCCTTTATTTCCATGACGTCCTGATAATTTATCTCCAATTTGAATTTTTCGAATTTGAGCAATATAAATTCGAACAATTTCACTTGCAGTAGATAACGAAGGTTCATCTTTGCTTAATAATGTAGTAGAAATAGTTCTAACATCTATCACTCGACCTTCTACTCCATGAGGTACACGCAAAGAAGTATCCCGATAAGATTTTTTTGGTTTTCCATATAAAGCTTGAAGTAATTTTGTTTCCGGAGAAGAATCTTCTTCACATGGTGTAAATTTACCAACAAGAATTTCCTGTTCTTTTACATATGAACCAACTTTTACAATTCCAAAAGGGGTTAAATGTCTTCGTATATATTTTGTAAAATGAGGAAGATTATTTGTAATTTTTTCTGTTCCATTTAAGCAATAAGTTAATTGAGTTTCATGTTCTTCTATATGAACTGATGTTAAACAATCTTCAAGAATCAAGCGTTCATTAATTACAATAGCATCTTCATAGTTATAACCTTCCCAAGGAATATAGGCAATTGTTAAATTTTGTCCAAGTGATAATTCCCCATCATTAGTACTTGGTCCATCTGCTATAATTTGTCCTGAAAAAACTTTTTCACCATTCCAAACAATGGGTTTTTGGTTAATACATGTTTCTTGATTTGAGCGAAAATATTTTTTTAAATAATAATAAATAACTTGATTTTTTAAATCTTTTATTTTAATTAAATTAGAAGATGAAGATTCAACAAATCCTTCACAATAATTTTTAATCACCATTTCGGAATCTAAAATTGCAATTGTTTCTAAGCCTGTTCCGACAATAGGTTTTTGAGTATATAGTAGGGGAACAGCTTGTCTTTGCATATTTGAACCCATTAAAGCACGATTTGCATCATCATGTTCTAAAAACGGAATCAAAGCTGTTGCTAAAGAAACAATTTGTAAGGGTGACGTTGCAATAAAGTTAATATTTTTTGATTTTTGAAGTGAAAAAAAATAGTTTTCTTTTGCCGATATGTATGAGTCAATAATTTCACTTTTTTTATTAACAGCAATATCACAAAAAGAAACTTTTGTTTGAGATTCTTGCTCAGGATTTAAATAAAGTGCTTTTTTTTCTGAAAATATTTTTTGATTTTCCATAAAAAAATAAGGAGTTTCTATAGACCCTAAAGAACTAATACGAGCATACATTGAAACGGAAGCAATCAATCCAGCATTTTGTCCTTCAGGAGTTTCAATTGGGCAAAGTCTTCCATATTGACTTGGATGAATATCACGAATAACTGTACTAATATGATCACGTTTTAATCCATTTGGGCCAAAAACACTGATTCTACGCTTATGTGTTATTTCTGATAATGGATTAATTTGGTCCATAAATTGTGATAATTGACTTGTTTTAAAAAATTCTTTAATAGAACTTGTTAAATGACGCGGATCAATAATACAGTCTTCAGATTCAGTATAATTTTCTAACTCAAAACTTAGTTTTTGTGGATTATTTGTAGCGGAATTATATGTTAATGTTTTTTTTAATCGAAATAAGCCACTTCGAATTTGATTTTGTAAAAGCTCTCCGATACAACGAATTTGTTTATTTTTAATATCATCAATATCATCACTTGCTCTGTCATAATATTTTAATTCAATTAACCCATCAATAATTCGAATAAAATCTATAGGAGTTAGGTTTGTTACATTTTTTGGTAAATTTAATCCTAATTTTTTATTCATTTTATAACGTCCAATTTCACCAATTGAAAAACAACCTGAGCGCTGATTAAAAAATAGTTTATGAATTAAAAAAGGAACTTCATTTTCATGATTTCTAGTAAAACTATATTCATGATTTTTTAAATGAAGTGGATATTTTAAAGTATCAACAATTTCTTCGAAAGTAATTCCAAAATAACGAATTAATTCGTAAATAGAAAGCTTATTTAAATCGTCTTCTTCTTTATTTGGATAAGAATTTTTTCCTTTAAAATCGTTTAATTTAATATAAATTCGTTCAATATCAGATTTTATATTTTTGGTTTTTTTTATTTCTTTTTTTTCAAAAATAAATTTTGTCCATAATCCTTTATTTGAAATAATCGTTGCACTATAAATAGCCTTACGAGAACTATTAAATTCTTTTCTAAAATAGATGCCGGGACTTCGAATGATTTGACTAATAATAACACGCTCACAACCGCTTACTATAAAAGTTCCTTCTTCTGTCATTAAGGGAATTTCCCCAAAAAAAATATCCTGAGAAATTTTTATTTTTTTACCACTTAAATTTTTGGATACTTGTTTCGTAGAAGAAAACGTATTTTCAATTTTTTGTTCAATTGAGTATATATATTCACCTGGTAAATAAATTTGAATACAATAACTTAAATCTCGCTTTAAACAAGTATCAATAGAAAAATTAGGACCTTTTATTTTCATTTCATTTGGATAAAAGTAAACAAAACAAGGAATTCGCTTTTTTCCAAAAAGGCGTATTTTAGCTAACAAAGGATTAGAAAAAGTGTTAAACTCTTCACTAATCCCAAAAGCTAAAAATCGATAAAAACTTGCTCGTTGTGCTTCGACTAAATCCCCAAAATTGTTTACAAATAGTTTGTTCATTCTCGATTTTTATCTTTTTGAATTAAAAAAGGATTCAAATTTAATAAATTAAAAAAAATTAAAGATTTTTATATTTATTACGAATTAATATAAAGGCGAGAAATTCTTGATTTTTTACGAGCCGCTGTATTTTTATGAATTACATTTTTTTTTACAGCTTTATCAATAATACTATTTAATTTTGGTAAAAGAGATTCTTTTTCATTTTTATCTTTACTTAAATTGAATAGTTTAAAAAATGTTTTAATTGTTGAAATATAACGTCTATTTATCATTCGATTTCTTTTATTTTGGGCGATAGTTTTTCGATTGCGTTGTTTTTTACTCATTGTTTTTTTTATGATTTTTCGTTAAATAAAAAGAAGGAATATATAATTTTATTTGTATAAATTCCATAGTAACAAATTTTTAAAGAATAAAAAAACTTTTAAAAAAATCATAGGAAAGAATTCTTTTTCATGTTATAATAAAGAGGTGCTCTAGTAAAAGCTAGAGATTATGAAAAAATGCTCTTTAAAAGCTTTTGAAATTTTTAAAAAAAGAAAAATAGTATGGCGAAAAATAAAGGACCTAGAATTGTTATTACCTTAGAATGTACTAAATGTAGAGTAAATCCAACGAAACGTAGTGAAGGAGTTTCTCGATATTTAACAACAAAAAATCGTCGAAATACTCCAGAAAAAATAGAGTTATTAAAACATTGTCCATACTGTAATGAACATACAATCCATAAAGAAATTAAATAAAAAAAAATATGAGTTATTGGAACAAAGATAAAAAAAATTCTATTCCTTTTAAAAAACGATCAAATTGGAATCAAAGTTTGCTTTCAAAAAAAGCAATAAAATCAGAAAAAAAAATTAAAAAAAGCTTACAATATTTATTATTATTAAAAAAATTTGAAAATGTTATTGATTATAAAAACATTAAACTTTTAAAAGCATTTTTAAATAAATATGGAAAAATTCGTTCACGTCGTAAAACAAGAATTCCTGTTCAAAAACAACGTGCGATTTCAAAAGCAATTCGTAAATCAAGAGCTTTTGGATTAATACCTTTTACATGTAATGTAAATTCTTAATGAAATATGAGAAAAGCAAGAACAAATAACAACTTTATTGATAAAACGTTCACTATTATTGCTGATGTTATTTTAAGAGTTTTTCCTGCAAGTCAACAAGAAAAAAAAGCATTTTCTTATTATTTAAATGGTTTATCCGCTCAAGATGAAGGAGAATACGCAGAAGCTTTAAATAATTATTATCAAGCCCTTCAAATTGAAGAAGATTTATATGATCGAAGTATCATTTTATATAATATTGGATTAATCTATTCAAAAAATGGAGATTACTTAAAAGCATTAAAATATTATTATTTTTCTATTTTTATTAATCCACGTTTTACTTCAGCACTGAATAATATTGCAGTTATTTATCATTACCAAGGAATTAAAGCAACCGAAAAAAAATGTTATATTTTAGCGGAATCCTTATTGCAAAAAGCTACTTTTTATTGGACAAAAGTTGTAAAAATTGATCCAAATTCTTATATTGAAGCTTGGAACTGGTTAAAGACAACACAACGTCTTAAGCTTTAATTTTTTATATTTGAAACCCGCTAAATTCTTAAAAGTTATCGATGATAGAAAAAA
>Ga0007751_11469063_pt1 | contig 11662 bp, 1 predicted proteins | sample LauGreSBDMM110SN_FD_61640 | JGI IMG/M metagenome (GOLD analysis project Ga0007751, IMG submission 61640) | Metatranscriptome of freshwater lake microbial communities from Lake Michigan, USA - Su13.BD.MM110.SN (Metagenome Metatranscriptome) | ecosystem: Environmental > Aquatic > Freshwater > Lake...
CCTTCTACAGCAACATTGGGTTTAACAAAAATGCGTGTTATCGTAGCTCAATACAATTATGCTCAAAATCCTTGCGAACAATTTAGTTATGGCGAAGTAGAAGATTATGCTGTGATGATTGAAGCGCCAGCTAACAGTGGGTTACCTACGGGCTACTGCAAAGATTTTATTGTTCATGAAAAGTACGAACATATTAATTCGGTTAGTTTGGGTACAATGAGCAATATGCAAACAGAAGATTGCAGCAAAGGATATACAGATTATTCATACACAGTAACTGCTCCTACCTTGCGTAAAGGAGAAGTGGTACCATTTTCTGTGTTATCAGACCAATGTGTAACAAATCCTCCAAGTGGTTATAGTGGGATGTCAATATATATCGATTACAACAGAAATGGTAGTTTTTATGATGTTGGAGAACAGGTTTATACCACTTTAGGAAATTTAGGGATAACTGCCGCCCCCAACAACCGCGCTGGTTCCATAACAATACCAACGAATGCTAGTCTTGGTATGACCTTGATGAGGATTGTGCTAACTCAAAATGATCTTTCACCAGCTCCTTGTTATGATGTTTTGGGAGAAGTAGAAGATTATGCTGTGATGATTGAAGGGCCATCTGCAACTGTGATGCCAAATGGTTATTGTTATGCCAGTGCATCTAACATGGCAGATGAACAAATTTTTGCTGTTAGCTTCGGCACAATGAGCAATACGCAAATGGAGAATTGCACAACTGGCTTTACTGATTATTCTACAACCATTAATGCTCCTGTAGTGCGTATTGGTGAATCAATTCCTTTCTCAGTAACAACTGATGAGTGCGATGGACCTGCATATTACCCAAGTGGGTTGTCTATATTTATTGATTACAACCGAGATGGGGTTTTCAATGATATAACCGAAAAAGTATATACATCTAACGATGTTACAATGTCGCCCAATACCCGCTCTGGAAATATCATCATTCCAGCAGGTGTTTCTCTGGGACTAACGAAAATGAGGGTGGTTGTTTCTGAAAGCGTTTCCTCACCTGGATCATGTGGTGAATTTGCTTTTGGCGAAGTAGAAGATTATGCGGTGATTATAGGAGCGGCATCTTCTAATCCGTTGCCAACTGGTTATTGTGAAGCAGCATCAACTGATCATGACTTTGATCAGATCTTGGGGGTTAGTTTAGGAACAATGAACAATGATCAGGAGGGAATAGATGACTTCAGCAAAGGGTACACTGATTATTCTTCTTCAGTAACTGCTCCTGTTATCCGCCAAGGTCAAACAGTACCATTTACAGTAAAAAAAGGAATAATCAATGGTGCATCAAATTATCAAAGCGGTACTTCTGTTTATATCGATTATAACAGAGATGGTGATTTTGATGACTTAGATGAGCGGGTTTATACGACCAATGGCACAACACCTTCTCAAGGTACACTTTCAGGAAATATTATCATACCAGGAACAACATCAACGGGCTTAACAAAAATGCGTGTTGTTGTCTCAAATTGGTATTGGGTTCCAGTTTCTTGCGGTACCAACTTGGGCAATGGTGAAGTAGAAGATTATGCGGTGATGATTGAAGCGGTGTCTACTACTGCGTTACCAGCCGCTCCAACCATTTTTGATGACGAGCAGATATTGTCTGTTAGTTTTGGTTCAATGAGCAATGTACAAAGCGACAACGCCAGTACAAACTACACCAATTTTGCTTCCACCATCACTGCCCCAACTATCCGCAGAGGAGAAAACGTTCCATTTTCAGTGTTAACTGATGAAGTGGATAAAGAGCCTTATTATGGAAGTGGCATGTCAATCTTCATTGATTACAACCGCGATGGTGATTTTACTGATGAAGGTGAAAAGACTTATACCACCACCCAAACCACATTGTCACCCAATACCCGTTCTGGCGGTATCCAAATACCTGCAAACGCAACACTTGGCTTGACCAAAATGAGGATTGTAGTTGCCGATGGCGAAGCATCTCCAAATTCATGTGGTAGTTTTAACTATGGTGAAGTAGAGGATTACTCTGTGATGATTTATGATTCCATTAAAGTTCACAGTGTTTTTGAAGAAGAACAAATAGATGCTGTGAGTTTTGGCACCATGAACAATGTGCAAACAGAGAATAGCAAAACCAATTACTCCGATTATTCATTGTTGGTAAAAGCACCAACGGTGGTCATGGGACAATCTATTCCATTCTCGGTTTCAACGATTGAGCAAGATGGTGCTCCTTATTACGCCAGTGGGATGTCAATCTTCATAGATTACAACAGAGATGGCGATTTTGATGATGTAGGTGAAAAAGCATACACATCTGATGGCATAACAGTCTCACCAAATACACGCACTGGAAACATCTTGATACCTACAACAGCAACAGCTGGTTTCACCAAAATGAGGGTTGTTGTTCAAGACTCTGTGGCATCGCCTGGTTCTTGCATCACCTTGGGTTATGGAGAAGTGGAAGATTACTCAGTGATCATTAGTCCAGTTGTCAGCATTTTCGATGAAGAGCAGATTTCTGCTGTAAGTTTCGGAACAATGAACAATGTTCAGACTGAAAACTGTGCTACAAATTACACGGATTACTCATCAACAGTAACTGCTCCAATTGTAACAACAGGAACATCAGTTCCATTCTCGGTGGCTACCACTGAGTGCGACAATGCACCATATTACGCCAGTGGTATGTCAATTTTCATCGACTACAACAGAGATGGTGATTTTGAGGATGAAGGAGAAAAAGCATACACCACAGATGGCATCACAGTTTCACCAAATACACGATCTGGAAATATCAACATTCCTGAAAATGCAACGTTGGGACTAACAAAAATGAGGGTGGTTGTACAAGACAGCGTGGCCTCACCAAACTCTTGTATCACCTTGGGTTATGGAGAAGTAGAGGATTATGCCATCATGATTCATAATGTTCCACCTGTTTACACCATTTTAGATGACGAACAAATCAAAGCCGTAAGTTTCGGTACAATCAATAATGTGCAAACCGATAATTGCAGCAGCAATTATACAGATTACTCAAGTACAATGGCCGCAGCATCAGTAACATTGGGACAATCAGTGCCGTTCTCAGTATTAACAGATGAGTGCGATAATGCTCCGTATTATGCGAGTGGTATGTCAATTTTCATTGACTACAACCGAGATGGTGATTATAACGATGCCGGTGAAAAGGCATATACCACCAATGGAACACAAATTTCACCAAACACAAGAACTGGTAATATCATCATTCCAGCGAATGCAGCACCGGGATTGACCAAGATGAGGATTGTGGTAGCCGAAGGGGTATCCTCTCCGGAAGCTTGTACACCAATGGGGTATGGTGAAATAGAAGACTATGGCGTCATGATCAAAATAGCTGACTCAGCTACGATCTGTAATGAAGCAAATATAGTATTGTCAGCCAGTGATAAAATCGATGGGCTTCCTGTAACTACATACCAATGGAAGTTGGGCAACAATGTTGTAGGAACCACTAAAATGATCAGCGTGAACCAACCTGGTGTCTATTCCTTAAAGGTATTTGCTGCCAATGGATATTCATCTGTGGCATTGCCAATGACAGTTAAAGATGGCATAAGCCGTTCAACAGAGACAATCAGGGCCATTGAATCTTACACATGGCACGATATTACATATACTGAATCAACTACAACGGCTACCTGGAAAGGAATCAATGCAGCAGGTTGTGATTCGATTGTAACCTTGAATTTAACAATATTGCCTGCATGTGAGCCAATCTTCAAAGAGGTAAATATTGTTGCCTGCAACAGTTACACATGGCATGGCATGAAATTCACTAAAACAATCAGTGGCGTAGAGTGGACTACAACCAATTCATTGGGATGTGATTCAACAGAGGTTTTGAATTTGGTGATTAAGCCTGCAACAACAAAAACAAGCACTGTAGCAGTATGCTCTAACCAATTGCCATACCAATGGAATGGTGTGAATTATAGTACTGCAGGAACTTACACAAAAGTGTTGCTAAATGCAGCGGGTTGTGATTCAACCGATAAATTGGTATTGACTATTAAATCACCAACAACCAGCAATACGTATTTATCAATTTGTCCAGCTCAATTGCCATTTACTTGGAATGGACTAACCTTTAACTCAAGCGGAACCTATACCAAGACATTGGTAAATGTTGCAGGATGTGATTCAACCGCTACTTTGTATTTGAGTATAAAAGCAAATACAACGAGTACAACAAGAATGGCTGTATGTTCAAATCAATTCCCGGTAACGTGGAATGGGGTAAGCTACTCAACGCCAGGAACGTTCACAGCACATTTTACAAATGCAGCAGGTTGTGATTCTTCAGCAAATCTTGAATTAACACAAAAGCTGACGAGCAGCTTTACGGAAGTTATAGAGGCTGTGGGAGAGTACACATGGCATGAAACAACGTATACAAGTTCAACCAATACGCCAACATGGAAAGGGGTGAATGCAGTGGGTTGTGATTCTATTGTGACGTTGAATTTGACGATATTAACAGAATGCATAACAACATATGCTACGCTCAATGTAACTGCATGCAACAGCTATACTTTCAACGGAATTAAATTGAACAGTTCCACCAACCTTGAGTGGGTTGGGGTAAATAGATATGGATGTGATTCTGTTGTCACATTGGATTTGACAATTATCAAACCAGTGTCAACTATTTCCGTGATGGGAAATACATCTCTGTGTATCGGTGATAGTGTCAAGTTGAGTGCCAATGCAGGAGCTACTTATTTGTGGAGCAATGGAAAAACGACGCAAGATATTTTTGTTAGTACGGCAGGACAGTATACCGTTAAGGTCACAGATGTGAGTGGATGTTTTGCAACATCGGCTGTAAAAAATGTAACAGTAACCAATTTGCCAACAGCGGAAATATCAACAAGTGGAAATACCACATTCTGTTCAGGCGGAAGTGTTAGGTTGCAGGCCAATGAAGGAACAGGGTTGACGTATTTGTGGACTCCGGGCAATGCCACAACATCCAGTATTGATGTAACAAGCACTGGTAATTATACGGTTAGGGTAACGAATGCCAATGGTTGCTCTGTTACTTCTCAAGCAACTTCGGTTACGGTCAATGAATTGCCAACGGCAACCATTTCTTATGCATCTCAATTGTGTGCAACAGGAATTGCCAGTGTAACACAAACCGAACAAACAGGTGGAACATTCAGTTCTACTGGAGGATTGTCAATCAATGAAACTACAGGTGAAATCAACTTAGGGGCAAGTACTCCTGGGAATTATGTGGTGAAATATACCTTCAGCAATGCAAATTGTTCAAGTGAAGTAACAACCAACATAACCATCAATCCAATGCTTACGCCATCTGTAATCATTGAGTCAAATGCAACAAACAATGCGATATGTGCAGGTACTGAAGTTGTGTTTACAGCCTTGGCAACAAATGGAGGAAATGCACCAACCTATCAGTGGAAATTAAACAACAACAATGTAGGTTCGAACAGTAATACTTACATCAATTCTTCGTTGTCAAATGGAGATGTTGTGACGGTGGTGATGACATCCAATGCCGCACCATGTTTAACTGTTGCAACAGTTTCATCAAATGAAATCTCAACAACCGTAAATGCGAACAGTTCTGCAACTGTAAGCATTGAGTCAAGTGATCTCGACAATACAATTTGTGCAGGCACAGATATAACATTTACGGCTACACCAACCAACGGAGGCTCCGCACCGACTTATCAGTGGAAGCTAAATGACGTTAACGTTGGAACAAACAATTATCAATACAGCAATGCATCACTAACAAGCACCGATGTTGTAAAAGTTGTAATGACTTCTAATCAAGCAGGATGTTTGATTGGATCACCAGCAACGTCCAATGGTATAACTACAACCGTGAATGCAAACCTTCCAACTACAGTAAGCATTGCATCAAGTGCAACGAACAATTCCATTGGAGCAGGCACCAGTGTTACGTTTACCGCAACACCAATTAATGGAGGCGTAAACCCAACCTATCAGTGGAAACTCAATAATGTCAATGTTGGATACAACAACAGTCAATACTCCAACAATGCGTTGTTGAACGCAGACAGTGTTAAAGTGATCATGACAGCAAGTGCAGATGCATGCTCATCAGGTCCGACTGCTGTTTCCAATTCAATTGTTACGACAGTGACCAATCAGTTGATGGTACCAACGATTACAGCAAATGGACCATTGACATTCTGTGAAGGAGAAAGTGTGGTACTAACTGCCAGTGGAGGCAACTCGAGGTATGCGACTTCAGTGTTAAGCTTTAGCTCGCAATATGACGAATGTGGATTTGATTTTTCATCATGTCAGATTTTGGGACAGCCAGATACGTATCCATTGTATACAAATGAAATTGGAACTGCATGGTCTCCACTAGAGGAGGACAATGCCAATGGCGAATTCATCGAACTTGGTTATGATGCTGCAACTGCTTCACCAATCAATTTTATAGATATTTATGAAACCTTCGGTGCAGGCAGTATTGTAAATGTGAAGGTAAAAAATCCGAGCACAGGGCAGTTTGTGTCTGTTTATACAGCAACAGCAGCATCTGTGGGGGACGTGTCTAGAAAGCTTCACATTACATTCCCGCTCACAACATTCCCTGTTAATGAAATCCGCATTGAGATGAATACAGCTGCAGTTGCTGGGTTTAACAACCTTGATGCCGTTGCGATAGGTAAGGATGTGGTAGGGCATACCTACCTTTGGTCAAATGGTGAAACAACCCAAGAGATAGTGGCCAGTACTTCAGGAGAATACACAGTAACTGTTTCAGACAACATGGGACAGTCTAAGACAAGCACAGTTACCTTAGTAACGGTAAAAGCCAAGCCGACTGCAGCCTTAACAATTGTTGGAAGCTCAACAATATGTTCAGGTACGAATGCAAGTTTGAGCATTGCCATAACCAACAATTCAACAGGTCCATGGTCTGGAGTGTTGTCTGATGGAACTCCGTTCAGTGGTTCTGTTAGTCCAATTATAGTGCCAGTTAGTCCAGCCATTACACATGACTATTCAATTTCCTCGCTCAATGCAGGATCTTGTTCAGCCATTGCTAGTGGATTAACAGGAACGCAAACGATTACGGTGGTAGAGTTTCCAACGGCAGAGATAAGCGGAACAATTGAAATCTGCAAAGGAACGCCAGCGAATCTAACTATAACAATTACCGGAAATGGTTCTGGGCCTTGGACAGGTACGTTGTCAGATGGTACTCAGTTCAGCGGTTCAGAGAGTCCAATCTTAGTTTCTTTATCACCATCATCAACAACAACCTATCGCATTGTAAGTCTTGCTGGTGCATACTGTTCAGCAACCAGTTTGGGCGATGAAGCAACTATTACTGTAAATGAACTACCAACTGCTACAATATCGTATGTATCACCAGTTTGTGCCACAGGCATTGCCAGTGTAAATCAGACAGGAACATTGGGTGGCGTATATAGTTCAACACCAGGGTTGGCTATCGATGCAGAAACAGGCGACATCAACTTAGATGGAAGTGAAGCAGGAATTTATCTAATAACCTATACTTTTGGTGATGGGATCTGTTCAAATTCAACAACAGCAAGCATTACCATCAATGCATTACCAAAAGCAACTATTGCTTATCCAACGGATCTTTGTCCAATCGGCACTGCCATTGTAACAAGAACTGGATCTGAAGGCGGTGTTTATAGTTCTGGTGAAGGGCTTGTGATAGATGAGAATACGGGATTGATAGATCTTGCGGGCAGCGTGCCGGGTACTTATGAGGTGATGTATAGTTTCACTGTAGCGGGATGTTCAAATGATGCTTCAGCAACTGTTGTGATCAATGCCTTACCAGATGCTACGATATCATATCAAGATCCAGCTTATTGTCCGATCGGCACAGTGAGTGTTAATTTGGAAGGACAATTGGGAGGAACATTCAGTTCAACAACTGGCTTGGTGATAGATCCAAGCACAGGAACTATTAATTTGGAAAGCAGTATCCCTGACACTTATGAAATTGAGTATCTGTTCAGTGAAGGTGTGTGTTCAAATACAGCCAGAACAATGATTACTATTTATGAATTGCCTTTGGCTGAGATTTCTTATGGATCAACACCATATTGTAAAACAGGAATCGCCAGTGTAACACAAACGGGAACAACGGATGGTGTTTACAGTTCAACGGCAGGGCTTGTTATTAGTGCAATTACGGGAGAAGTTAATTTGGCAGCTAGTGCTCCAGGAACATATACGGTGAGGTATGAGTTTACAAACGGAAACTGTGGAAATGTTGCCACAGCCAGTATTGAAATCACACCCCTATCTTCCAAACCAACCATTGAAGCAAGTGGACCAACCACATTCTGTGTAGGAGGAAATGTAACGTTGACTGCCAGTGATGCGAATGCATATCTATGGAGTACGGGTGAAACCACAAAATCTATTACGGTGGGTACAGCTGGAACATATAGTGTAAAAGTTCAGAAAGAAAGCAATTGCAACAGTGATACGACTCAAGTTCTTGTGGTGGTTAATCCATTGCCGGTAGTACCAGCGATTGTGGGAGCAAATGGAGTGTGTATTGGATCTACAACGGTGTTCACGAATACAAAGGGCAATGGTACATGGTTTAGTGCATCGCCATTGGTAGCAACGGTGAGTGCAACTGGCGTGATTACTGGTTTAACGTCAGGAACATCAGTGATATCGTATACTGTTGTAGAGAATGGGTGCAGCACGATAGTAACAAAATCGATAACGGTCAATGTATTGCCAGCGGCACCAGCGGCTGCGGGAGCAACCATCTGCGGATCTGGTTCTGTTACGTTAACTTCAACGGCACCTACGAGAGGCACTGTGGCTTGGTATGATGTTGCCACATTGGGCGCAGCACTTGCTACGACCACCAGTTATGTAACACCGGTTCTTACAGCGAGCAAGACATATTATGTAGAAGGCAAGACAACTTCAACAGGATGTATCTCTGCTACAAGGACTGCGGTTGTTGTGTCGGTTACAGCTGGTCCAGCCGCTCCTACGCTTACACCAGCGGGAAGATGTGGTGCAGGAACTGTTCAGTTGACTGCCACACCACCAGCAGGAGCAACGGTAGCGTGGTTTACCTCGAGCACCAGTATTACAGTATTGTCAACATCAGAAACGTATACTACACCAATCATATCTGTATCAACAACTTATTATGTTGAATCAAGGATAGGCGCAACTTGTGTATCTGCTAGGGTACCGGTTGTTGCGACGATAGCCTCAGCCCCAGCCACGCCTACTTTACCAGTAAATGGTTCTGTATGTGGATCGGGAGTTGTTACCTTGAAAGCCACTGCACCAGCTGGTGTTACGGTTGATTGGTACGATGCAGCAACGGGTGGAAACTTGTTGCAATCAGGCACAGTTACTGGTGTAAACAGTTACACCACAACAAGCTTAACTGCCACTAAATTGTACTACGCACAAGCCAGGAATATATTAGCGGGATGTTTGTCTGTCAGCAGCTTGACAGTTACAGCTATGGTAAATGCCTTGCCAGCAGCACCAACTGCAACTGGAGCCACAAGGTGTGGACCAGGAACATTGTTGTTGACGTCCACTGCACCAACTGGCGGATCAGTTGCATGGTATGATGTTGAAGTTGGAGGAACAGCCTTGGCAACAACTCCATCATTTACGACACCGAGCCTCAGTGCTACTAAGAATTACTATGTAGCTTCTAGGATAACGGCTACAGGTTGTGTGTCTGCTACCAGGACTTTGGTTACTGCGACGATAACTGCCACACCGTTACCTCCATCGGTAACTGATGTGGCGAGGTGTGGAACGGGTACTGTTCAACTGACAGCTACACCACCAACAGGCGCAACGGTAGCATGGTTTGCAGCAGCAACTGGTGGAACTGCGTTGTCAACAGCCAGTCCATACACCACAGCGAGCATCAGCACAACTAGAAACTACTATGTGGAGTCAAGGTTAGGAACTACATGTGTGTCTACAACTAGAACAGCTGTCTTGGCCACAATAAACCCGATCCCAGCCACCCCAACAGGTGTAACAGGAACAAGGTGTGGACCAGGTTCAGTAACGATATCAGCGTCAACTGCGGTTGTTGGGGCTACGATTGTGTGGTATGCTACGACTACGAGCACAAATGAGTTGGGTACAGGCAATAGTTTTACAACACCGAGCATCACTGCCAACACCACGTATTATGCAGCAGCGAGGTCAAGCGCTGGATGTTTATCAGCCCGCAGGTCTGTAGCAGCCACCATCAGTCCATTGTTAGCAGCATCTGCGTCCATCACAGGAACCACGTCGGTTTGTCCAATTGTTGGAACAGCAACCACGACAAACTACACGGCGGCTATAGTGACCAATGCAACGAGTTACAAGTGGACTGTGCCAGCAGGAGCAGTGATAACATCAGCTACAACTAGCAGAACGATTACTGTTAGGTTTAACACTGTTGCTACGGGTGATGCGATTAAAGTGCAGGGCGTAGCATCCAATGGATGTGCCGGCAATCTAAAAACGCTTGCTTTGAACACCACAGCTTGTGCAACACCGGTTCTGCTTTCTTCAGCCAATACCAACAAGATAAAGGCTGTGCCAGTGGTGGAGTCGTTGACGGTGAAGGTGTTCCCGAATCCGAGCAATACCTTGTTCAACTTGAATGTAACATCATCAAGTACTGAGAAGGTGCAAGTAAGGATGATGGATGCACGCGGAAGCATACTTAAAACAACAACGATAAACCCTTCGAATACGTTGAGAATAGGCGAGGAGTTAAGGCCGGGTGTTTATATGTTTGAGGTAAGGCAGGGTGCGAATGTGAAAGTGGTTAAGGCGATTAAGTTTTAATAAAATGAAGAATGAAGAATGAAGAATGGCCTTCGACAGTCTCAGGCACCGGAACAGCCGTTTTTCGCTAGATTCAAAATTAAGACAGTGCGATTTTTATCACCGTCTCCAACAGGGGGCGGTGATTTTTTATTTTTTCATTCATACCGAAGGAATCATTTCCCAGATGCATCTATCTTGTGGAAACTTTGAATGAACAGGATCTTATACATCAATTAAAGCTAGGAGATGAACCCGCTTTTGCGTTTCTTGTAAACAGTTACAAGAACCGTTTGTATAGCGCTGTGCAGAATATTTTGCAAGACAAAGACGATACGGAAGATGCATTGCAGGAGACATTCATTCAAGTACATGAATCTATAGCCATGTTTAGAGAAGATGCTTCTCTTTTAACTTGGATGTATAGAATCGCGGTGAGAAAGTCGTTGGAAAAGTTGAGAAAGAGAAAAACACGTCAAAGAATTCAGTCGATTGTTCCTTGGTGGATGCCGAAAGAAAAATCTTCTGATGCCAACCTTCACCTAAATGAGGGAATTGAAGTTGAGAAAAAAGAGCAGGCAGAGGCTTTGTTTAAGGCCATCAATTTACTTCCCGCAAAACAAAAAATTGCGTTCACACTTATTCAGGTTCATGGAATGAAATATGAAGAAGCCTGCGATGTGATGCAAATGGGGGTGAAAGCCATTGAATCGCTCAACAGCAGGGCCAAAGAAAACCTAAGAAAAAAGTTAGCAGCATATTATAAAAAATAAAAATT
>Ga0007751_10066437_pt1 | contig 11641 bp, 1 predicted proteins | sample LauGreSBDMM110SN_FD_61640 | JGI IMG/M metagenome (GOLD analysis project Ga0007751, IMG submission 61640) | Metatranscriptome of freshwater lake microbial communities from Lake Michigan, USA - Su13.BD.MM110.SN (Metagenome Metatranscriptome) | ecosystem: Environmental > Aquatic > Freshwater > Lake...
TTAATAATTCAATAATTATTATAATAATGATAAATCTAATTCAATAAATAATAATAATAATGATTATAATAATAGTGATAATAATGAATGATACATAAAAAATGACAATGATATGATATAAATATAATGATATGATATAAATATAATGAATCAATCATTGGAAGTGACTCTGGAATCAGAGCCTCAACGAACTTCATTCAATCGTGATACTATTATAAAACAATTAATATTTAATGATTGTTGTAAAACAAAACCATTAACATCATCATTATTATTATCATCAAATAAAGATAATTATAATAATAATATTAATCAAGATGTTATATTAGAATTATCATTAGGTGTGTGGTGTAATTATATTGATGAAAAATTAATAGTATCAATAACAAATAATTATAAATATATTGCATTATCATTAAAAGCAGGACCAATAATAACACCAGAAGTATTATTATTACTATCAAAATATGTTAGTCCAAAATTAGTTGAAATAGCAATAATTGACTGCACACATTTAACATGGCAAAATCATGTCAGAAAAATATTAGAACCAGCTAGTTTTGTAGAAATTATTAATTTACAGAAGAATACTTGGGTTGATGATTATGTAGTTGATCAACTTTCAAATAAATTTGCTAAAACATTAAAAGAATTAAATTTTGAATTTACTAAAGTTACTGATAATGCATTGTTTCATGTTGGTCGTAGATGCATGAATTTGAGATCATTGACAGTCAATTGCTGTCCTCAGATATCTGATACAGGATTTAAAGAATTAGCCAGAAGAATTCATCTTTCCAATATCAATATAAGTCATAATGTTCATATAAGTGATGCTAGTGCTGAAGCTATTTTCTCTACCTCTCATAATTTGAAAACCTTGAGTATTAGTAATTGTCCAAAATTAACAAATAGGAGTATTGCGGCCCTTTTTGAAAAAGTAGTGTCTTGGGGGAAAGCGAGAAACAATAAAACCTTTACATTGACAGATTTAGTTTTGAATGATAATGAGAATTACACTGTTCAAATAATAACATATATCTCAACAGCTTTGCCGAATGTAACAAAGCTGGACATGAGAGACTGCCCTAACATCAACCTTTCGAAGTCGATGCAGCTGATGGAAAATATGAAATTTTTAGAACACTTATATTTAGGACCTACGAATATTAAAATGGATACAGAATTGTTTGTTGAAGGAATGCTTTTTCACTCTGCTAATCTTAAGACACTTCATTTGATTGGATTGTCGGAGCTTAGTGATGAAGATATTGGAGAAATAGTAGAAGCATCATTATTATTAAAAGAATTATCGGTATCAGAAATAGACATAGGCAGTACAACGGTCGAGGCTCTTTGCAGTCATGTCCCAAATTTTGAAATCTTTTCATTAGCTGGTAGCAAGTGTTTTTCAGACGGGGACCTGCGGATTCTTACCTCTATTTGTAAGAAAATTAAAGAATTGAAGATCCAACGATGTCCTCTTGTGACTGATGAAGGCTTCGTGAGATGCGTATCTTTAAAAAGACTAAGTGCTTTAGATGCATCTCATTGTTCGAAGCTGTGCAATGGTTCGCTAATAGCATCTCTCACCCTATGCCCCCTTAAGTCGCTTCAACTTAATGGAATTAATTTTCAACCTAAAAATGAATTGTCTAAAATGTCAATTAAAACAAAAATGAATATATTAGATCTCTCATTTAAATTCTGCTCATATGTTAATGCTGATGATGTTAGCTATATGCTAACAGCGTTTCCTAACTGTGTTATTATTGACCTAACCGGGTGCAGTCAGCTGAACGCGGTCCTAGAAAAGCTATGGAATCCCCATCCATTCCTGAAGTTTACTAGAACTAATGAATTTTTTGGCTATAAAATCCCTTCTGAAAATAGAAACATACATACTATGCATTGGTCTATTATGGACTTGATCAACCAACACAAAGCTGCCAAAAAAATACAAAAGGTCCGCCGCCACTATAACAGGTTTGTAAAAGAGCTGGAGAGGCAGCGGGCGATACTGAGACAACTGTTTACAGAAAAAATGACAATAAGAATGCAAACTATGATGAGAATGAGATTAGCAAGGATACGTGTCAGACATTTACTAAATTCCGGAAGGCTGATTGTAAGAGGAGCAAGATGTTGGCTGAAATTCCGAGAACATGCCAAAATTAGAAGGGCCAAAGAGTTTTACAAAATGAAAATCAAACGAATTTTATTTGAAATTGTTAAGAGCAACGTCCCAATCTCACTGGAAGCGTTGACTGTAAGAGTCGATAGAGTTACCCCATTTATTAATAGGCAATTGTTAATAAAAACTTTCGCATTTATTAAGAAATACGACCTCGAGGTTAGAACAGAGCACTATGCTAATAGTGCTGCCATAATTTTCGAGGATAAAATCATTAGGCAAATAATGAATTGTTGGAAAACAGTCAGAGGACACACGTTTAAACGAAAAACCGCCCTAGTCCGGGCGTTCATGGTAGCAGCTGATATCAATACCCACAATTCTTTGAGACAACTCAGTAATTATAATATGGCCAGTAGTTTTCGACTAAGACGTATAATGATATTAGCATGGCAATGTTTCAATGACGATTTCATTCGAAGTCGTAAAGCGGAACTGTTAATGCCTAAAGCCAAACGTCATTATGATGCAACTTTCTTCGGTCGTGTTGTTAAAGCTACTTTTGGTCATGATCGTGGTATGGGTTACATCACCGTCCACCCTTTCTATGCTGGTGGATTAAAATATTATTGGACATCTAAAAAAATAAAGAAGAAGGCTTTGATATCCGCAGCTAAACTATACTGGAAGAAAATGGTACTAAAAGGGTGTGTTGCTTTGGATATCGAACAAAGACGTTGTGCATTATTAAAACGGTTTTATAAAATTGGATTACCTCAATTCGGGGTATGGTGGACTCGTTTTGCTCTTAAAGATCGATTTAAGACTCAAGTCAAATACCGAAAACATGTTCGGAGAGTCGTCGGCGTGGTCGATGAGTTTATTTACAAATACAAGACTAAGTGGTCGTGGCCATACCTTATCAAGGGGATTATATCTTCAAAAATGATGCGTGAATCAAATGCCATTGCTGATTCTGTTAAACTTAAAAAATATTGTGGAATGGTCATGGGAGGATGGAAGTACTTCATGCAGATCTGCAAAAACCTCGATGCTTATTACTATAATTGGTATTTGATGCAGCTCTGTAAACGGATAATGATCAATGGGTTTAAAAAGTATAAAGATGATATTCAAAGGTATCGAAAAGAAAAGGAAGAAGAGTTAAGACAAAAACTAGGCAGAGAAGAAGCTGTAAAAAATGCTATCCAAGGATTGATCAAGGCACAGGCTAACATCAGACGCTATTTCACAAAAAAGAAATTCGATGAAAGAAAAATACAGGTCTTTTTTGCAATACAAGTACTTCAAAATAATATTCGAAAAGGGCTCGCTATACTTAAGTATAAAAAGCTTCAGAAAAGTTATAGATTAATGGAAGCTAAGGTCATGGATACGGAGAGGGATTTGATGTTCCAAGAAGAGAAGGATATGAAGTACTATATGGTTCTTTTCAACTCAGCTATCGAAATCCAAAGAGTATATAGAGGATACATGGGTCGTATTAAGGGGGCTATTAAAGCGAGAGAAATATCATTAGATAAATCCACAACATTCTACATGAAAATGCGTCAATTGAGAGAGGGTCATGAGGCCCAGCTTAGAGCTCTACAAGCTGCCATTCAGGTGAAAAATGATGCAGCTGCTAACATTCAAAAAATTGTACGTGGAAGAATTGCTCGAAAGAATTTTGTGAAAGTAAAGCAACAGGCTAAGAAGACCAACTGCACCATAAGAGTTCAGACCGAATACAGGAAGAGGTTATCAGGGATGAAGCTGGCGGCACTTCGTAGAGATAAAAACATGATACTACGGTATCGAGCTGCTAAAAATCAACAGGGTATAATTCTTCGACTAATGGGGCTAATGAAAAGAAAGCAACAAGCACCAATGCTCAAGTTCCTAACTCAAGTTGGCCTAGATCCATTATCATTCAATTATCGTATAAATGAAATAGTTACCGATATAAAAACTGATCTAGTAATAGCATTGAACCTTTTATTCAGAGAAATCCATTTGTATAGGACCTATTGGCGGACCCCTAGATTAGTGAATTCCATGAGGCTTCAAGGCATTATAGACGCTAAACACACAATCAACTTATATGATGCAATCAAAATAATCGATTATAGCCATCCCTATTGTGGGTTTACAGGAATTGTGATGTCTATCGATTCCACTGTCCCAGGCCTTCCTCTTCATGAAATTAAACTTGATTTCAATGGGAAGATGACATTCTGTACCATGACTGCTGATGCCATTCAGTTCTATACAAGGCCCCAACCTGTTGGCAGAATCGAGAAGAAACCAACTTTGGTAGGATTTAATCAACCGTTTGTCATATATGGAGTCAACGAGGAGGATCCCCTTTTTAAAAGTAACAATGTTGATGCTGCCTGGGTTATCCAACGGGCCTTTAGAGTGTATCGGTCTAGGAAACTAGTTGCTCGAAAGCGTTACGAGGTCTGGGTTAGGTCAAGTGCTGTTCAGGCTAATCTATACAAGCAACTATCTGAAACCAACACATTGACTACACAAGGGCATAATGCAACGAAGGTTATGGGAATGAGACCGGTTAAAGATGTCTTTTTTGATGAAGTCAGACATCCAGTTCTACCGCCAAGAATGATCAATACTGTCAACAAGCTAGCTGAAGAAAAAGCAATCTTGCTTGAGGCTGAGGAGAAAATTAAAGCTCGTAGTTTTTATTTGGAAAAAGCCACGGTCCTTGCTCAACAAGGAGTGATCTACACTGGCTTTGAAAGGCTCACAAAGTATAAAAAGTTCAAGCTTCTCTTGAAACGTCTGAGTGGATTGTTTTTCAAAAAAGATGTACGGCTTAAAGACGTCTCTGGTCCTCGCGGTGCCAATAAATTGGCTAAGAGTACTGTGGAAGGAACATCTACTTATCGTTCAGCACAGTTTCTAAACTCTCCTCATGTTAGATACTCCAAACAATGTATATACCAAGGGGAATGGTCAGGAATACCAATGGTGACTAAATTGCGTCCACACGGACAAGGACTACTCGTTTTCATGGATGGTTGGGGATACACTGAAGAAAACAAAACACTTTATCTATCGATTCTGCGATGTCGCAACCTTGTCATAGCAGATGTTACGACAAGTGATCCTTATATCGATATATTCTGCAACGGATTGAATGTGCAGACATCAGTAAAGTGGGAGAACCTGAATCCTGACTACTATGAATCGTTCGAAATCGATGTAACTAATCCGGTTGGCAAGGTTCAGATAATTGTCAAGGATAAGGATTACTTCGGCGCCGATGATTTTATGGGGCAACTTCTATTGAATTTAGCAGACTATGCTCATGGTAAGGAGGTTACTGAGACACATCTCCTTCGTGGTGAAGATCCTACATTTGAAGATGAAGTCGATAGAGGCACCATCGAGATAAGAGTTAAATGGGCTATCAAGCTGTTTGATGATGATATCAAAAAAGCAGAGATTCAAAGACTAAAAGCTATCCGCCTTCAAGCTTGGGCTCGAAGAATAGCAGCCAAACAAAGATCAGCTAAAATCAAAGTAGAAATCGAAAACCTATTAGCTATGGTTCGAGCAAAATCTATAAAGATTACAAGTTTTATTCGAATGTATCTAGCGATTAAAAGGCGTCGATATCTCAGTAAGAGAAGAAGAGCAGCAATAAGAATACAGAAACGTATAAGAATCTATTTCGCTAAAAAGGTTGTTCGAGAGAAACGAAGATACAAATTTGCAGCAATTAAGATTCAAAATCAAATCCGCTCTTTCCTAGCGAGAGCTTTTGTGAAGAATATAAAGATTCATAAAAGAAAGATGCTCGAGAAGCATGTGCAGACTATTCAGAAATGGATTAGACGGTTCTTAGGACAATGCGTAGCTTATCATATGATAAAAGCAATTGAAAAGAAGAGAAGAGAAGATGCCGCAGAGCAAGACGAAGAGGAGGCATCTGTCATCAAAGAACCTGTCTCAAGCTGGATTGGTTGGTATGGACGAGATCCGGAATTCGGATTGAAGAGAAATAGACGTTTGAATACCCTTTATTTCAATCGCATGCTTAAGCTAAGATACATAAGGATTCTTTCTAAGTATGGTATCGTGTATGTCAATAACTATCCTCCGAAAATCTCACCAGAAGACGAACAAAAGTTGAAGAATGGTGAAGAGCTATTGACTAAGAGGGAGGAGTATATCGATGTGTTCTTTCCTGGATTTAAGCCTACTTTATTCCACAGACCCGATGCAGTCAAGCTATTGAATACTCAAAATCATACTGCAATTCTTCATCTTGCATCATCAGTATATGAAAGAGAATCCGTCCACTTCACTGTTACTACTATTCAATGTAGAGTAAGACAAATATTTGCAGAAAAAGAAAAGAAGAAGCTGATCCGTTGCAGTAAGGCCATAGCAAAGTTCCAAAGAATATTCCGAATGAGAAATCAACGGCAGCAAAAGAGTGCAATGAAAGTAACTAGCTTTTTCCGTATGATCTTCAGTAAGAAGAGAATTAATAAAATAAGAAAAGAGCAGCGATCCGCACTCATCATTCAATGCGCCTTTAGGATCTATCGGGCTTTATATAAAAAGTTTGATAAAAGATCAGTTGAAAAGTTATCTGTTTTAAAATGTTCATCATTTGTTGAGAACCACGGACCTGAATCGGTTCTTGCTCACAGAAGCTCTTCATTTTGGTTAGCTGAGTCCAACCTAACGGCTGAGATCAGGATAGAGCTTGGAAAGCCCGAATGTGTCACCGAGATATGGATTCAAACAGCGATGAACCACGCATCTCCTCAAAAGGTAAGTATTGGAAGAGTATTAGACAAAACTATAAAGAAATACGATATCCTTTACAAGGACGTCCCATTACCTTTTACCAAGGGGTTACGCTGGTATAAGTGGGAAATCGAGCCGGCCATCTCCAAGTTTTTTAAATTTACTTTTTCAAATAATTATGGTGATGAGCATCACATCGGGGTGAGGCAGATCAGACTGATACGTAGTAAAGAGAAAACAGTAACTATATTAAAGCAACCTGAGCATCTAATACTGACAAAGGGTCCGGTGCAAGGGACGTCTCAAGCTGTTATCCTGAAATGTGATGCAGACGGCTGGCCTAAGCCTAGCTTCCAATGGTATAAGAATAGAAAAAGGATCCCAGGGGCCACACAGGCGACTCTAGGGCTCACTCTCAAATGTGAACTCCATAAAAAATTCCGTACATATCGTTGTGCAAAATGTAAGATGGTTTCTAGAACGGTACCGAACAATTGTTATCATGTGAAGTGCAGTAATTGCAGTCAACACTTTGTATTCAAGGAGATCAAGGAGTACGATGACTTCATTGAGACGCTTCACAAAGGAGAGGAGGAGCTGATAGAAAACAAGAAGAAATTGGTTGACAATAAAATACACTTGACCTCAATGATAGGAAAGAATGCCAAAGTGGCGACCATGATCGATGAGATCGTTACTAGAATCCAGCAAACTGATAATGATTTGCAATCAATGAAAGAGGCAAGATACACGTGTAAGAATGACTTGGATATCACTAATAAGTTCTCTGATGAAGGGATATACCACTGTGAGGTATTCAACTATCGTGGAGGTACAATTAAGATGATGAAAGTATCAGCTAGAGTTGTCGTTGCTGTCGAGCACTCTATTCCATACACTGCCCAGTGTCAGCCTATTTATGTTCCTCGTCCACAAGGTGTCCGTAAGAAGTGGACTTTCTATTCATCGATCAAGGGTTACTTCAACAAGGGAACATGCGAAGGGATCGTTGTCATTAACTATAATGATGGTAGTTTCTACGAAGGTCCTTACGTTTCAGAGCACTTCATTGATTCCAAGGGAAGAGTATCCGCCAAGCTAGCTAGAGGTCTTAATCACTATGGGGTTTATAAATGTCCTGATGGTCGTGTTTTTGAAGGTGGCGAGGTTGATAACCACTTCGATCCCTTGAACTTACAGTCGTTCTATCGATTGACACTTCCTAATGGTGAGATCTACGAAGGGACATTTTGCGATGAATACTATCACGGTGTCGGCATGTATACTTATGCTGATGGATCTATTTATGAAGGCCAGTGGCATAGGGGAACGCAGTATGGTCATGGTCATTTCCGATCAGCTGAGGGATGGACTTACGAGGGTTTCTTCGATACAAATAGAAAGCATGGAGAAGGCACCATGATCTGGCCAGATGGATCATGTTACATGGGTGAATGGTACTTCGATAGAAGAACTGGTTACGGAATTTACCTCTCCCCTCTACGTGATCAATATCGAGGTCAATTTCTTGATGACTCGTATCATGGATATGGCCAACTAATATACTCCAACGGATCGGTTCACTTAGGGCAGTTCGTTGAAGGGAATCGGCAGGGAAAGGGTCTGTTCACTATGGAAGATGGAAATGAGTTCTATGGTCATTATGAAAATGATGAATTAACAGGCGAGGTTATCGTGAAGAACATCATAGGTGTTGAAGAGCCCGGCCAGGATCATTATGACATCCGAATAGCGATATTCGATGACGGTGAATTCGTGAAGTATAAGAGTAAGTCCAGTCATCCCATCATCACCAAACAGTTCATTGAGCTGTTCAAAACAAACAGAGACATGTTCGATTCCGTGTATTCGATGATTTTAGCGAAGAACTTACCGAATCTACCCGATGGTGTTGATGCTACTAATGAGGATGTCAAGGCAATCATCTTCAAGATTCGTAATGAAGCTGGATCACTGCTTGGTTTAGGTGCTTTGAATCAAGCTCAGGCTCGAATAGATGCCTTATTGAAACCAATTAAAGAAAAGCACCAAGAGATAACTAATTTCAATAAAGCTATCGAAGACACTCGATTGAAGACCATCCATCTCGATAAAGAGAACGCTCAGCTTAAGAAAGACTTCTCTAATATGTTTTTAGCAATAGAAAGAGAGGAACAAAAACTGGAACAGTACTGGATAGATGAGCCCACCCATTCTAGAGAAAAGTTCCTGGAATGCTGTAGGGCATTAGGTGCGTACACCTCTGACCAGTACTTCATGTTGAAGAATCATCGCGTGCCTCCGCCAATGACGAAGAGAATATTCAATGCATTGTCGGTACTACTATCGTGGCCGATGGACTGGAAGAAGCAGCAAATGATAGTATCTGATTACAAATTCAATCAGGTGCAACAAGACGAGGATGCTTTAAGGTTTCAATACGACTGTAAACTCGTCCATATATTGACCGCCTACAACGTCTTTAATTACTTGAAGTGTCTGGATAACCCCGATGCCATGGCTCAACTAGATATCATATTCGCCAATCCCAGATTTCGTCGTGATAGTTACTATATTGAAAGTTGTGGAGTGTGTGCCCCTGCTTTAGTGGACTGGATCCGTGCTAATTATAATTACCTAAAGAAGGCTATGGTAATCCGACCTCAGCTCGCCATCATTGAAGAGAAACGAGTTGAAGCCTTCAGATTAAAAGCGATATGGACGAAGAAAGTAGAAGAACAAGAAAACCTCATGACCTTTGTTGAGACATTTAAAAAGAATCTCGCCGATGCTAATCACGATCTAGAGGACCTGGACAACTCTCTTGCTAAGGCCAAAGACATGATGGGTTTCATTGCTGAGAGCTTCCGTCAGAGAGATGCCGAAGAAGGCAAACTTGACTACTACCAAATGCTCGAATACAAAATCGAAGAGTTGAAGGAGAAGTTCACCCTAGAAGCCGTTTGTGAAGGCCTCATCCAAGGAGTCGAGGCTAACATCATGAATGAGAATAACAGGAAAAAGAGAGATGCCCAGGCGAGAGGTGTGGAATGGGTCGAAGAGAAAAAGGTAGCTCCTAAAATTTACGAGGTATTGAAGATGGACTTACTAATAGCCCAAGAAAAGATCGAGGAAGAGGGCAGATCCTTGGGTTACTCGTTCCTTCCATCAGAAGGGGCCCTGACTAAGGAGGAGTCTGCTATGAAGATAGACCTATGTGTTGATGGGGTCGTTGATACGATCAATGAGTTCATGAATGAAGAATCGCAGGTCCGATTATGGCGATCCAACAAGGGTCGTATCATCTCAATCCGCTTCCTTTACGTATACGCATGGAAGATATGGAAGGATGAGGCCGTTATGAAGGAGGATAAGAAGTCAATTTCTCAATGGGAACAACAGATAACTGATCCTGATGAACAGGCTAGACTAGCTATTGAAGCCAAGGTCAATCCGTTCATGTCGTCACTGGCTAGAGAGCAGGGACGCGTCTGGGCTAAGTATCATCCTAAGGAGATCGGCATGATGGAGACTCTATTGTCGCAGCAATTCGAAGAAGACTATCCCGAGGAAACCGGTAAGAATGCCCTTGAGATATCTCTACAATTTGAATCGGGAGACATCGATGCAGCCATCAAGGCCAAGTGCGTATCATGGATAAGGCTTAACCCTGAGGCCATCGGCCAAGCTAGAGATGAACGAAACTACTTTATTAGCGAAGAGTTCTCGAATAAGTTTTCCAACGAAACTGGAGAGGTCGCCTACAAAATCATCAATGGTCTATCCTCACAGGAGGAGGCTCAATGGTATGAGTATGCGCAACATTGGATCTCCTTCAACTCTGAGGCCTATGCTAAAGGGTCAAATAAAGTGGTTGATACAATGGCAGAAGACTTTGCTGCCGAGTTCCCTAATACCAATCTTGCTACTGAAGCGTGTAGGGTCATTGATAGTGATGTCCTATCTCGCTATACTGAGGACTCTGAACTTTTAGCAGAGATTCAACAAAATCCAATAACTGTTAATAACGCTCTTTGCTGGGGTCTACGTAACCAAGGCCTGCTGCGAGGAGCAAGTGAAAATAGACAAGCTGAGAACCAGTCCAAGTACACGAGAATGTGGATCGAGATAACAGATCAAACTGAGGAGTTTACCAAAGGTTGTTATAACTTCGTCTCTGATCCTTCACAAGATCGTTTCAAGGGATTCAGAGAAAGATTGAAGACAAGATTCGCATGGCTACATGCATATCTATTAAAGATTCAAGACGAGAAACTGAAGGATATGGAGGGAATGGATTCATTCGATCCAATGTTCAAAGTACATCATAACCTCCGTCCTTCCGAAGCTGAAAAGATCATCAAACGAGAGGAAATGACATTCTTTGCATTCAAAGCGAAGACTGAGAGGGTATTGGCTGAGACTATTTTAAGACTATCCTATTGGAATACGTACTTTGGTGTTGGTAAGGAAGGTGAAGATGGCCTCGATGTAATAACAGGATCTCAAACTGCTGAAGAAGTAGATGCTAATAAAGAAGTGTTTGCTGATGATAATAAATCTGTTGCGAGTGATAGCAAGTCAGTGGCATCAAAGTCATCTCAAAATAAAGCAACAGATAAAACTAAAAAAACTACTAATGACACGAAAAATAAGAAAAAATAAAAAAGTATATAGTTTGTGATTGATTGTAATTATAGAAAAAAACATATAATAGTG
>Ga0007751_11494041_pt1 | contig 11637 bp, 16 predicted proteins | sample LauGreSBDMM110SN_FD_61640 | JGI IMG/M metagenome (GOLD analysis project Ga0007751, IMG submission 61640) | Metatranscriptome of freshwater lake microbial communities from Lake Michigan, USA - Su13.BD.MM110.SN (Metagenome Metatranscriptome) | ecosystem: Environmental > Aquatic > Freshwater >...
CTAGTTTCATCTTATTAAACAGTCCTTTCTATAGCTTTAAAGAAGAAGAAATAGAATGCCTCCAATGAATATTGATACATATGATCAATAATATTAAGTTAAATAATTAAGAAATAAAGCATTGCTCCTTCAGCTGCAACAGGTCTATAGATTTCACGCAAGTTATTGATTTCAACTTCAGTAACTTTTGCGATAGCAGTTTAGTTTATGATTTCTATGACTGTTTTTTTAGTAGTATCCAATTATTCAATAAGTTCTTTATTTTCTAAAATTGTATTTGGATCAGCCTTAGATAGAGTTTCTAATAAATCTCTCTCCAATTTATCTAATTACACTTTAAATTCATTTTAAGCTTTGACCAATTCTTATTTTCTTTCCTCAATTTCTGCTTTTTCTTTGTTTACAACAGCGGCTAATAGTTAATCTTCAAGACCTGATTCTGTGACAATAAAATTAATAATTGTACATTAAGCTGCAATTTCTGGTCTAAAATGTGGATTAAACATCTTTGTCATTAAATATAATCTGAAATTAATATCATAATCAATTTATTCTCCTCCCATATCAAGTACATAATTATTACCGTTCTTTTTAATAGATCTAGAAAGTAATGGATCTAATGTTGCATCAATATCTTATTGAAGTCCTTCTATCAATACAAATTTACCATTTCCTATTGCAGTTGTCAATAAATTTAAATATTTTGGTTAAGTAATCTATATGACTACTAAATTTTCAGATTGTGCTGATCTGATCCAAGTAGATCCTTATAATTAAGGATCAATAAGTAATGGCCATCTCTCACATGAATTTACAATGGTAGCATTTTCAAGTGACATTGGATCAGCTGGTAAACCCTCATTTTTCCATTAAGCAATTTTAGCTACAGTTGTTAATACATCTAATGGAGATCTTCCTTCTGTAATTGGAATTTAGAAACTATTAATATTTTTAATCCATCCCTCTTATATTTCAGCTCTTAATTTAGAACTGAATGGTCCAATATATGATATGAATGAGGAGGCTAACATTACATCTCCTATAATAGATTTGGTATTTTATTTAAGAATTCTTACATTTTCGCTCCATCTTTTATTTTCATCGGCTAAACCATTGACCAATTTTTCAGCAGCTCCTAATTTTTCCTCACATTTTTATGCATCATCCTCGACTTTTTATTTCTTAATTACTGCTTCTTATAATTATCTATTTAATTCAGCTACTTATTCAGTGAGTTTTCTAACAACTTCTCTAACTTTTTCAAGTTAAGCCATTTTTTCAGCTAAATCAGTCTCCGCTGTTTCTTTTGCTTCTTACAATGGTTTTACCATTTTATAGATTCTATTGAAATTAATAATATTTATTAACCATGAACACATCATTGCTGCTGGAGTAGATTTTGATAACATTTTTTCTTTTGTCATTTCATCTCCATATTAATCAGTTATCTTCTTAACATTATCTAATTTTGATTAATCAATATTTTTTCCATCAAAAGCATAAAGATTTGAAATAAATTATGCTGGATTATTCAAAAATATTTAAGCTTTTTTCCATACTTTTTCAATTGCTTCATTAATTGGAACTTTTTCTCCAAACATTAACATAACTGCGTGAGCAACGACAACAACCATAGGTGGTGGAGTTGTTAAAGTTTTCATATTTGAAATATCGTTCTTTTAAATACCAGCAATAGCTTCTTCTGCAGCTTTAAGTGCTGGAATAGCTTCTGCTAATGCTTCCTCTGCAGTTTTTGCAATTTTACCTGCTTATGCAGCAGCTTCATTAGTTTTATCTTCTTCAATTTATGCTGATTTTTATTAAACTTCTGCAACAGCTGATGCTTATCCGACTTACTCAATAAGAACATCAGTATTTGCTCTTTCATGACCTACTTAAACCATTTTAATAGCAAGTTCTTCTTTTAAACCTGTTACTTTTTAAGATGTATTATCTAAAATATCTAGACCTCTTTCATATCTTTCAATATTTCCTTTAATTTGAGTTACATTATCAGCAAATACTTTTTTATAGAAAGATATAAGTTCTAAGAAAGATTTTGGAGTTGTATAATTAAATCTTCTTTCATTTTTTAAGAAATTAACATTAGCTATATCAATAGATACATGTACTTCAGCCATGTTATTTGCAAGTCTTTCTTTTATAGAATCTTCAATATCATCAATATCTTTAATAAATTTATTTGCTACACCTTAAAGTGCATCTCTAGGCCAACTATGGAACCAATCCATTGAACATGCATTAATAAGACCAGGGAATTTTCTTGATTTAATACGCATATTTTCACCAACAGGAGAAAAACATAAAATGATTTTCATATTTTTTCTCATTTTTTCTAAGAAAAATTACCATAATTTATCAGCTTAATCTGGTATACCAGCTGATTTGGCTTCATTTCTAATATTACTTATCATAGCTTCAACATCTTCTTTTGGGAATAAATCAGAAATCCATCCTGAATTAAGAATATCATTTATTGGAATCATAAAAGATTCGTGTTTAATTTATGTATCAGTAATCATAAATATAATTGGTGGAGCGTTTGGTTTGGCAATTTTTTTATAAATTTCTTATAAGAAATTTCTAAGATCATTTAAATTAAATGAGGCTGTAACAACTAATTAAGTAACATCATATCCTACTATAAAAGAAGCTAATCTTGATAGTGATTATTTACCAGATCCTCCTACTCCAATTAATAAGGCATGTCCTTATGGGAAATCTAATATTCTTGCAATTCTAGATATATGACCCATAGCATCATTGAAAAGTACCAAATTCATTTATGCTTTTTGATCATTATACTCTTCAAGTTTTTCTTATAATACTTTATTCAATTCTACCCAATCATATGAAAAATAATTTTTTTCATTTCCCTAATGTACTGAAATAAAACTGTTAAATAAATTAGGATTTTAAGGATCATCCTTTACTGCATCAATAAATTCATCAGTAAGAATTTTTTATACAGCTTCATATTAAAAATCTCTAAATTTCTTACCATCCTCTTGATTAATCATTCTATCTTCATATACTCTTCTTTATTCATGAATAAATAATTTTACAAGATTTAGAGGAACACTTTTATAAAATTTATTATTTGGATTACTTAACATAGTTCCCTCTATAACTTTAGAAAGTTCTCTCAAATTGAATTAATAATGGAATCTTCTTGCTGATGGAGAAAATTAAGTATCTTTTAATAATTTATTGAAAACAAAAATGGTTGCTTCAATAATTTTTTCTCCTAATTTTTAAACATTTGGATCAAATCTTTAAAGATGACCATCTAATATTTTGCTGAATATTTATTTGATAAGATCTTAACCTGGAGTAAACATTGTGAATGCTGAAAAATGTCTAACCAATCTTGTATCAATATTAAACGATCCTGCTTTATGATTCATTGAACCAAAGAAAAGTAAATCTTATAAGAATTTACGTTCTTCTAATTAATCTCTATTAAAAACATGAGTATGATCTTATATTTATCTCAAAAGTGCAATTGGTGATTAAGTACCATATTTATCAACATATGGCATATTCAAATCATCAATGAAATATATTAGAGTTTTGTTGGTTGCACTACCAAAATTTTTACCACTTTTTTTTTCAACCATAGTTTCAATATTTTTTTATAAAGCTAGACTATCAGTAAAAGAGTTGAAATTTATGGTTCTATGAGCTATCAAATCAGAGTTAGTAGTTTTCAAATAATCTTGAACTACAGCGGTCTTTCCTGATCCTGCTCCTCCAATGAATAAAACTGGTTTATTTCTTTAAACATGTAAATTAATCAAAAAGTTGAATCTAATTGTAAACATAGTTTATACATAAATCTTACTGAAAGTTAATTCTTCATCATGTTCATAATTTGGAACTTATCCAACCCAATTTACCCATTATGGAACTTATCCACTTGCTGGATCAACGACTTACCAATAATAATCGAATACAAGTCCTCCTTCAGGATATTTTATTTTTGATATAGCTCTCCATTAAGAATTAAAATCTTTTTAATCTTTTTCATCATCTTAACCTCCTCCTATAGATCCTCCGATAGCCCACATACCAGCGAATTAAAACATAGCTTCATAAGATGTTCTTTAAAGATCTTCTGTTGGTAAGTTAAGTACTTGATCACCATAACGGGATAATAATGCATCTAAAATTGTGCATAAAGTTTAGATATACATAATATCTACAAATGGACAAATATGTCCTGCTTTAAAGATATCTGCATTATTTTCAATATATGTTTAGAAACATCTATAAAAAACATTTTTTGCAATTTCACCTATATCATGACTAGCAAACTTTTCATTGAATTAATCTTTTAACAAAATTCTTTATCTTTTCTCTTGAGATCTATCCTACCAAGATGTCATATATGGAATCCAACCAATATCAGTGTCATTGATAAACAATACTCCTGCTCTTGATACAGTTGCTGGAGTTGCATTTCTTAAATCAGCAATTTCAAATAATAATCTCATTGGTCCTGTTAGAGGAATTCTATCATTAGAGACCAAAGTCAAAACTTTATTATCATCCATTACAGTATTTAATGATTCAATCCATTCTGGATCAATATCTCCATCTAAAACTGACCATTAATGAACTTGAGATTTATTATATCTTGGTTATTCACATTTACTTTAAGCTTTCATTATGCATGATAATACTCCATTTTTCCATTCTCTAGTTTTTGTATATGCACCAAACAACTCATCTGATGTTACAGCTTTTGGATTAAGAATATCATATATTACTGATTATTTTAAATATTCAGAATTAAATGTATTAGCTAAACATTTCCATACTGTAGTTTTTCCAGATCCTGGTGGTCCAAGAATAAAGCAACAATGTCTAACTTCTAAAATTTCTTTAAGTTATATAACTTTTGTTACAAACATATCTTCAGCAATATCCAAATAAAGACCCATTTCTTCTTTACCAACTTTTTTTATTATACTTTTAAATTCAGGATCACTTTTGCTTTCAGCTTCCATTCTTGGGAATAAATCTCCAATCAAACGTAAGAAAATAGGTTTATCATCAGTAATAATTTTTGGAATATTAAAATCTTTTAAAGCTCTCATCAATAATAAGTTTTCATCCATTGTTGGATCTTTTCTTTTAAGACCTCCTGCTTGTCTAAGTACTGATTTTACTGCTCTTAAACCCCAATCATAATGTCTTGCTTTAGAAAGTAATTCTTTACTAAGTTGATATAAAGATACGAATTTTTTCGATAAAGAACGAGCTTGTTAGAAACCCTCAGACATCAACATGTTTTCACAAATCAATAATAAATCTGGAACAACCATTGCACATGATCTGAACAATGCTTTTAGATTTTCTGGTAATTCAGTTCTTCCTGCATAACCTGGATTCATGGTAATGAAAAATCCTACTGTATCTTATAAAGCAATATCATCAACATCGGTGAATCTGAATTTGGTAACTTTTTCTTTCAAGGCATCTAAAATACATTTTACTTAAGAACTAACGACTGAAAGCACCTCAATAGAAATTCTGTTAAATTCATCAAAACAACCCCAAGATCCAGATTGAGCTAGTCCCATGAAAACTTAAGCCAAAGAATCTTTTGTCATTTAATCTGAACAATTAAAGACGACCACATAAAGACCAATACCTCTACCTAAATCTTTGGTAGTTTCAGTTTTTCCTGTACCAGCAGGACCTGCTGGAGCTCCTCCCATTATTAAATTTAAGGCTTATGTTAAAGTAATATAGCATCTATCTGTAAGTGGAGTAACAACTAATCTAATTTCATTACCAACATATTCATATGAATAATATCTATACCAATCTACGATTCTCACAATACATTTATATTAATCTTTATTTTTTTCCCAATTATATCTTTTAACTTATCTTACATCACCATCTTTATTATTCCATTCAAATTTTAATTAAGAGAGCCATTAGAAAGATTCAGGTTCTTAAATTTTTTAAATAACAAATTTATCAACTGTATCTCTTGAATGTACATCAATAGTAATAATATTAATAATTTTATTTCTCTCTAAGAAAGTAAGATCTCCTCTTACTTTTCTAATCAGAGCATCAATTCTAGTTTCTATTAATTTTAAGCAATCTTTCATTGCAGATTCAGATCCTCCAGCTAAATCTTCAAAAGCTCTTGTAACATCCTCAGTCCAAACAATTTAAGTAGCTAATAAACTTATTTAAGCTGGATAGTCTCTTACCCATTCTTCTCTTTTTTAACTTTATTAATCTGTTACATCCCACATTTCTGATGTAGCTTTTGCTTATTCTAAAATTTCATACAAACTCTCTCTCATTTTATATTCTAAATCACATAACCAATGTTCTACTTATCCTTCAGCAATAAAATCAGTTTCTCCAACTGCTGATATTTATCCATATTTAAATGGATCATCGATTGGACCTGATGGGACCATATGTGGTAGACATGGGGCATCTTTACCCATTCTAAATATGATAACTTCATTATGCTTAGATGTCATAGCATATGCTCTTTTTGAAATATCTTTTCCTGGTTCACATTTTCTAAATAATAGAGTTTTAAATTAATCAAAACAATCAGCTAAAAATTCACAAACTTTTGGTGGATTTGTTCCATTAGATAATATAGTAAGAAGAGATTGATTTGAAAGGAAATAAAATCTTGGGAATGCTTTTTTTTTCTACTCTAAATAATCATTTAATGATTTTTCACACTTTTTAATATTTTAATTCATAGCTGTTAAAGTAGCTAGTTTATCAACAGTACAACTTTCAATAATGAGTGGATTTTAACTGGCTTCTATCATAATATCTCTGAATTCACGATCTACTCCTTCAAACAATTTAGTTTCCTCTGATAATTAAGCCTTAATATCTTCAGATTTTAAAAATATATTGACCAATTAACGCCAATCTTTTTAAACTTTGAGCCACTCGTTAACTACTAAATTTACAATTTCTAAATTTTGTCTCCAATATTCGACAGTTTCTTTGAAAAATTCTACATATTTTCCTTAAGATTTCATTCCCATCAAATCAAGAGAATGAGCATCATTAATTTCCATCATCTCATCTAAACTTTAGAAAATTAATGTTTCATTGCATTCTTCAAATGTGAATTTTTAAACTTGCCATATACTTTCAATAAGTTTTAATTTCTTTTCAATCTTAGATTCTTTTTAAGCAACATCAACTATTTCATTAACTTAGACCTCATATTTATGTAATTCCAAGGATAAAATATCATCAAAATTGAATGTTGGACTAGTATGATCAAATTAAGATTTTGTTAAATCTTATAATTGTTGCCAATGTCTTTTTACCATAAATTCTGAATGTAAAGCTGTAACTAATGGTAAGACTGTACCCATATTTTTGGTAATATCTTATAATGGATTGAAGAGTAAAGAGAAATTTTTAATTTCTTTTGGTAAATTTTTGATTTACAATTACATACTTTTATTTAACTCTAGTAATTAATCTGCTTTAATACTTCTCCATTATTTAGTTTTCCAGTCTTTATACATATATAATACCATGGAAATGTTATCCCACATAATTTTTAAATTCTTCAAATCTTTCTTACATTCTTTTATTTATTTGTAATCGGTTTTTTCCAATTCAAATAACTTTTCTAAATCGATGAAATCTTAAGCTTCTTTTTCTAAATCTAATAATTTTTACTAGAAATCTTGAATTTTATCATAAGATTTATTAACTTCAGTCAAATCCATATCTTTATTAAAATTGAATGGTAATTCATCTTTGAATTTATTTCTAAATTCAACAACTGTTAATTTAAATTTGTCTATCTTAATTCTTAAATTTTTTTATTCTTCATTTTATTATTTTAAGATTTAGGATTTTATTTTTATAATCATTTAGTATGTTTCTATGAATTATGCACTAACATTATCAATTGCCTAAAATGGCTCTTCTTCTCCTTTATCTTACATTTATACTCCATGTTTTTTTAATTTGGTAACTATTTCTTTCATTCTTTTTATAATTCCATCAGTTTTTGGTTCAACATCCTTAATGTTGGAGATTATTTTCATTACATCCATCAATAGTTTTTTATCATTTAAATTCTCTTCAGCTGATGGGTTTCTTTAAATTCCTTTTTAGGTAGCATCTATAAAACTTTTTACATTCTTCAAAATTATTTGATATTGATTTTTTAGGAAACTAGTGTAAACGTTAATCCAAAGAATAATTTTAGTATTTAATGCTGATTTTAATGGTTAAACAGATATTTTAAGCCAAACAATATTTTTTTCTGGTTCAAGTTTTGAAACTTCTTATTAGGTGTATTTCAAATTTGTAATTTTATCATCGAATAAATCTAAGTTAGGAATCTTAGCTCTTGCACCTTTTAATAATGGATTTTCTCTTTTTTATCTTTATTCTTAGCCTTCTTTTTAATCTTCTTCATCTTCATCTCCTCCTAATGCAAGTTCATCTTCTTTTGGTTCATTATCTAATAAAAATTATTAGAAGGTAGTATTAGGATCTTTTGTCCATAAGTATTCATATGGCATGAATTACTCTTTGAATTTTCTTGTTTCAATTTCAATAAATTCTAAATTAGTTGTAATTTAGGCTTAAATATATTTTATTTCAAAGTAATCTCTCATTTCTTATAAATAATCAGATGGTTCTGATTTATCTATTCTTTAAATGAAATTAGATAATTAACAGAAATCTGAAATCCATCCTTTGATTGTATTTGAAACAGTTGATTAAATAACTTAAGATTCTTCAATGATTGGTTCATAGTTAATACTCTTATCATTTAAATCTAATCTAATTTCAAATAAAGCAGCTATTCCCATTCTTTTAATATTTTCATTATCAATTTAATCATTCAAAAATTTCAAAGAAGTTATGATAGCTTATGCAATACCCTCTAAAACAATTTCATTAACATAATCTGAATATGCCTTCCATATTGGGGTCTTTTTATCAACTTTTACTGCATCATATACCTCTTTTAATTATTTATGAATAAGTGATCCAGCTTCTTTAACTTATCCTTATCTTTGCACAAAATTAGCTCCGTGTTACAATTAAAAGTCATCTGGAGTAGTTGGTCTATTTTTTCTCTCTAAGATTGGTTTATTTATAGCAGCTAAAGATGATTAAATTTTATCAATGCTCTCTTTCATTTTTTAAACTACCTCATTTGTAGAATCAACAATTTCTTTAGTTTTACCAATAAATCTGTTGATTTAATCATATTAATTCCATTTTAATTCATCAAGACCGGCTTTTAATTCATTATCCATCTTTTCAATTCTATCTTTAATAAGTGGTTCTTCTACTGGATGCAAACAGGTTATGATATTATTGTAATTTCCAACTATCAATTCTAATTAGGTAATTTATTCCCTGTAGGTATCATTTTTTTGATAAATACTCTCAGCTTTTTCAGGTACTTTTTAGTCTAATAACTTAAAATACTTAACCTCTCTTAAGAGTCTAACTAAGGCTGGATCAAAATTTACTTTTAATTTACCATTTTCATTTTTTGTTAATAAATTTTAGTTAAGTTTTGCATCTGATTAAGCATCTACATCTTTTTCCCAAGCTAATATTTTTTCTTTACCGTAATTAGTAATTTATTTTGCGATAGATTCATTAAGTTTTAATACATCTTTATATTCTTCTCTCTCACTAATAATTTATCCGAGAGACTTTAACTTTTCTAATGGTTCTGCAATACGTTGCTAAAGACCTTATGACCAAGTTTAAGCCCCAGCAACAGGAGGCATATTATTATATATTGGTGCATATTCTAGATTATTTGAATCGATCAGAGTTTTTCCCTACAAAAATATACTTTGAATTTATTTCAAATCTTATTTGTAAGTATCTAATAATATAATATGTTTTTTTTCTAATTCATCTTAGATAATTGGACGGGTTAATAATCCTTCAAAACTATCTAAAATTTTGAATCTTCCATAGATGGTATCCATATCATCAAATGCTTAAGTAATAATAGAAGCAAGACGTCTTTCTAATTCTTTGATTTTTGATCTAAATTTATAAAAATCTTCATCAAATTCTTTTCTATCAATATCGATAATATCATATTATCCTTCTCCAGTTCCTTAAACTTAAGTAAATTCTTTTACAGCTTCTTCAAATTCTCTAAATATTTAATTGACAGATTCAGTCAATGTTTTACCTTTAGTACCTCCTAATTCTATTCTTTCTAATTTTTTGAATTAAACTATTGTATAAGTTAAATGATAGATATCATGAGCTCTTTCAAGGAATGAATCAAGTCTTACGAATAATGCATTTGTAGTTAATTTCCATTCTCCTTAAGCTTAAGCTTTATATTCAAAATATGTTTCTTTGAATTTGGTGCAAACATCTATTGCTACTTAAAGTTTTTCACATGCTTCAGTAGGTGAATCATTTGAAATAAATCCAATAATTTCTTCTCCTGAGATATAAGATTTTGCTTATTTGATGATGGCATTGCAAATTTCTCTAATTAAAACTACTAATCTTGGTGGAGTTTTGTAATATTTTGAATTTTTCCAAATTAACAGAAGAGTATGCATGATTGGTACAAATAAATCATGAAGATGTGAGAATTCAGATCCGTTAATTAAGTCAGAGAACAAATTGCTTAAAGTTTTTAAATATTTATAATTACTATTTGCCTCAATACGAGCCTCTTTAACTTCTCTCTCTAATTTAGTAAATGGATTTGTATAAGTAGATTTTGTAGTATCTAAGAATCTTCTTATACTTTAAACCTCAGTTGATTAAATTTGTTCATAGATTGAATTCAAATTTTTAGCTTTATTTTCCCAAAAACTAATTTCTTCATCGGGACCTGGGTCTTTTTTTTGTTTGAAAACCATTTCTGGTTCAAGTTTTAAAACATTCTTGATTTTTTTTGACCAAGTGATTATAGAACTTTCAAAAATATGTGCTTTATCTTTATCTGGAATATGTTGATCATTCATTATTTTTTAAGATGGAATAGGAAGCATAGTTTTTCCTTTTTATAGACCAATCATTACATAAATTTAGGCAATATAATTATTAAATTTTTCCATGAGATCTTTTGTTACTAAATCAGTAAATCCTGATTAGTTTTAGGGATTTTGTAAAATAGGTGCAAGAATTTCATTTAATAAAACATATTCGTGATCTAAAATAGTTTTATTGATTTCCATAAAAACAAGTTCTTTTTATACATTTTTTATTTATTCATTAGTGGTTTTGACCATAAGATAAACTTTTTTCTTAAAGTTTTAAAATGACATGGTTTCAATTTCAATTTTAAATGCTTCTGCTGTAGGAATAATGAATGCATGATATACATCACTTCCTTCTTTGATTATCATATCGAAATTTTTTTTATTCATGTCATCATCAAAAGATTTTCTTAATTTTTAAATAGAATCAGCTTATTTTTTAAGACCGAATAAACTTTAAATTTTTAGGAGGAAAGCATCTTGAAGCTCCTTACTTTCATCTTTTTTCTGATCCTTTTATTATTCTTCAGCCATAATATATATAATTTATAGTAAATAGAAATGAAATTTAAATTTATCAAAAAGTTATTTTTCG
>Ga0007751_10102209_pt1 | contig 11275 bp, 11 predicted proteins | sample LauGreSBDMM110SN_FD_61640 | JGI IMG/M metagenome (GOLD analysis project Ga0007751, IMG submission 61640) | Metatranscriptome of freshwater lake microbial communities from Lake Michigan, USA - Su13.BD.MM110.SN (Metagenome Metatranscriptome) | ecosystem: Environmental > Aquatic > Freshwater >...
TTTTTTTGTATGGAATTACTCCAGATTCATAACGTTCTGATTTAATACGTGTTCTTTCTGATGCTTCACTCATGTTATTTAATCTCTTAAATTTTTTAATACATTTCTGGAAAACTGAATATTTCAATTAATCCATATATTAGATGCTAAAGAAAATGTTAGAATATCAATCTCTTTAACCTCAAACTGTCTAAAATATAATTATATTCTATATATTATATATTATAATGTAAATAATATATATAGATATACGAAAATTATCTTGAATAATATTCAACAACTTTTAATTCATTTACTCTTACCAATACATCTTTTCTTTTAACGGTAGATAAAAATTTACCAACTAACGTTTCATTATCAACTTCTAGATGAGAAGGTAGTAAACTATGGAATCGTGACTTTGTTAAATTTACTCTTTTCATTCTTCTTTGAATTAATCTTCGTTTTTGTTGTTGGACTTGAAAATTTTCAGAAATTAAAGTTTTTGATTGTGTTTTTTCTTTAATAGAAATTACATCTCCCGCCTCGCATATGAAACTTGGAATATTAACTACCCTATTGTTTACTAACACATGACCATGATTAACAATTTGTCGAGCGGAAGGAATAGTGGGTGAAAAACCTAAGCGATAAATTATACAATCTAATCTTGACTCTAATAATTCTAATAAAATTGAACCAGTTGATCCTGGTCGTCTCTTAGCTTCTTTAAAATATGATACTAATTGTTTTTCAGTCACACCATAATTAAAACGTAATTTTTGTTTTTCAAATAAACGTTCACGATAATCATCGGATAGAGAAGAACGTTTCGTTTTTGTCAGAATGATTTTGCCATGCTGACCTGGTGTTTTTGATCTATTTTTTATATTTTTTCTTGTTAAACCCGGTAATAGACCTAAACGTCTAATGATTCGAATTCTTGGACCTGTATATCTAGCCATTTTTATTAATATATTTATTTATAATTATATATATAGATAATTAAATAAAAGATACCAGTGAAATAAACTTACGTCAAAAAACATAATTATTTAATTTAAATATCATTTTAATTTTAAGGCGAATGACGGGGATTGAACCCGCGAATGATGGAGTCACAACCCATTGCCTTAACCACTTGGCCACACCCGCCTACTACAAATTATACTGTAATAACAATATTATTATAGTTGATTAGAATACCTACGAGTATTACTAGCTAATATAGATATTTTCACCTCATCTTCTAGAATTTCAAAAATATTTCTTTCTAAAGTTTCAATTACTAATAAATTTCTAAAGGTTGAAACACTTTCTTCTAATAGCCTTTTATGCAATAATTTTTCAAATTCGTTATCAGATAATTGAGTTTTAAGTAAATAGCCAAAATAGTGTTGATTTTTTGATATTTCACTCCTAATTTGAACTTCTTGATTATGCAACTTTTTAAGAATTTTATATCTTAGAAGAAACCATTCCGTTTCAGTTTTTAATAATTTTTTTAAAAGTTTACCACCTCGACTATTTTTCTCCTCTAAGATTGTTAAAAGCAAAATTTCTGCAGTAATTACTGGGCTTTTAAATCGGTTTAAAGCATTTTCGCAAGCTTTTTCAAAAATTTGGTTTATTTCATAAGAATATAATAAATTTTTTTGAAATATGACTTTTTTTTGCAAAATTTCTTTACGAAAATTCTGAAAAAAATTAGAATTATCTAGTTTTTTTTTTGTTTGCTAAAAAAATGAGCTCTTGAACAGTTTGAAAAGTAATTGAGTGAATCTGTAATAATTTAGAAATTTCAGAATTGATTTCTAAAAGGGGTAAAATTAAAAATTCGCTTGTAATTTCCGTTTTATTAAAAAGTTGCGATAAGTATTTTGATTTTTTTGCAATTTTGAAAGAATCTTTTGAAAAAAAATCAAAATAACTAATTGAAGAGGTTATATAATTTAAAGCAGAATAAGCTTGATAACGTTTACGTTTTTCAATTCTAATTTTTTCTTTTATATTTAAAGGAGAGAATAAAATATCTGAATTTTCCATTATTTATAAGATTTATTTACTTTTTTTTTAAATTTCTATTTTTACGAAAAAACTTGATAAAATTTAACTATTGTAAAACAAAGACTCTTTATTTAATCTTTAATATACATTATTATAATCAATAGAAGATTTTTTAAGTATTTTAAAATGTAATCTACCAAACATTCTCAAAATTAAAAATTATGACAGAAAATGAAACTAATAATAATCTATTAAAAGAAAAAAATTTAAATTTAATTCAAAAAATTGAATCAAAATATCTTAAAAATTTAAATAATCATCAAGAAGAATCAGATAAAATAAGTGTAGGAAATATAATAAGAATTGCTTATACAGTTCCCGAAGGAGATAAAGAAAGAATTCAATATTATGAAGGTTTAGTAATTGGAAGACAAAATCGAGGATTGGGTCAAAGTTTTACTATTCGACGTACCGTTCAAGGAATTGGAGTCGAACAAGTTTTTCTAGTGAACTCTCCAAAGATTGTTTCAATTACAAAAAAACAAAGTTCAAAAGTAAGACGTGCAAAATTATATTTCATTCGAACTTTAGTAGGTAAAGCTTTAAAATTAAAACAAAAATTATAAAGATTTTTTAAAATGCATCTGACTGGGTTTGAACCAGTGACGTTCTTACGAAAATGGATTATGAGTCCAGTGCCTTCAACCACTCGGCCACAGATGCAAAATGGAGCTGGTGGGATTTGAACCCACGTCCATCTTATAAGGATGTCAAATCCAGAAAGCCCCTATAATAAAATTGTATGATACAGAATGTATTATACAATTTTATTAATTAATGTAAATTCTACTTTTTAATTATTTTGTTAATGTTTCTGCTTTCGCTAAAACATCTTCAATTCCACCAACTAAATAGAAAGCTTGTTCTGGTAAAGAATCTAATTCACCTTTTAGAATCCTTTGGAATCCTTCAACACTATCATTTAATGATACATATTTTCCAGATAAACCTGTAAATACTTCAGCAACAAAAAATGGTTGAGATAAGAAACGTTCAATCCTTCTTGCTCTTCCTACTGTTAATCGGTCATCTTCTGATAACTCATCAATCCCTAAAATAGCAATAATTTCTTGAAGTTCTTTATATTTTTGTAATGTTTGTCGAACTTGTTGCGCTGTTTTATAATGAGCAGCTGAAACAATACTTGGTTGTAGCATTGTTGAAGCTGATTGTAATGGATCAACTGCTGGATAAATCCCCTTTGCTGCTAATTCACGTGAAAGTACTGTTGTTGCATCTAAATGTCTGAATACATTTGATGGTGCTGGATCTGTTAAATCGTCTGCAGGAACATATACTGCTTGAATTGAAGTAATAGAGCCTTCTTTCGTTGAAGTGATTCTTTCTTGTAATTCCCCTACTTCCGTCGATAATGTAGGTTGGTATCCAACTGCTGATGGCATTCTTCCTAATAATGTTGATACTTCTGAACCTGCTTGTACAAAACGGAAAATATTATCAATGAATAATAAAACGTCCTGTTTATTTTTGTCTCTGAAATATTCCGCCATAGTTAAAGCTGTTAAAGCAACACGCATTCTTGCTCCAGGTGGTTCATTCATTTGTCCATATACTAAAGCTACTTTAGAATTTTCAAAATTATCTGCATCAATAACTTTTGATTCTTTCATTTCTGCGTATAAATCGTTTCCTTCACGTGTACGTTCTCCTACACCAGCAAAAACCGATACTCCACCATGTTCTTTAGCAATATTATTAATTAATTCCATAATTAATACAGTTTTTCCTACACCTGCACCACCGAATAAACCAATTTTACCACCACGTCTATAAGGAGCTAATAGATCAACTACTTTAATTCCTGTTTCAAAAATACTTGGTTTTGTTTCTAGCTCAACAAATTCAGGTGCGGGACGATGAATTGAATAAGATTCAGTATTTTTGCATGCTCCACACTCATCAACTGGTTCTCCTAAAACATTAAAAATACGTCCTAAAGTTTGTTTTCCAACTGGAACAGTAATTGGAGATCCAGTATCAACCGCAGTATCACCACGTTTTAAACCATCTGTACTTGTCATACAGATTGCACGTGCTTTGTTTTCACCAATTAAATATTGTACTTCCGCAATAATTACTTCTTTATTAATACCTTTTGTTACTTTTAATGAGTTATAAATTTTTGGCAATGCTCCTTCTGGAAATTCTACATCAATAACGGGACCAATAATTTGTGTTACAAAACCGTTCATAAAAATTTTTTAATTATAAAATAATGATTTAACAATTAACCGGGTTTCAAAATTAAACGGATAAATTTAGATTTTTATCCTTCTAGTTGTTTTCAACCAATTCCAGGCTTCAATATATGAATTTGGATCAATTTTAACCACTTTTGTCCAATAAAAGCTAGCTTTTTGTAAAAGAGATTCTGATAATGTATAACAATTCTTTTCTGCCGCTTTAATACCTTGATAATGATAAATTACCGCTATATTATTTAAAGCAGAAGTAAAACGTGGATTAATAAAGATTGAGAAATAATAATATTTTAAAGCTTTTAAATAATCCCCATTTTTAGAATAAATTAAACCTATATTATATAGAATAATACTCCTATCATATAAATCTTCTTCAATTTGTAAAGCTTGATAATAATTATTCAAGGCTTCGGCATATTCTCCTTCATCCTGAGCTGATAAACCATTTAAATAATATGAAAAAGCTTTTTTTTCTTGTTGACTTGCTGGAAAAACACGTAAAATGATATCCGCAATAATTGTAAATGTTTTATCAATAAAATTATTATTATTTCTAGCTTTTCTCATTTTTTGAAATTTTATACTTTTACATCATAAATAAATGGAATAATTCCAAATGCTCTTGATTTTCTTATTGCTTTCGCAACTGCTTTTTGCTTTTGAACTGAAATTTTAGTTTTTCGTCTTGGACGAATTTTTCCATATTTTGTTAAAAATGCTTTCAAGAGTTTTACATTTTTATAGTCAATTACATTATTAAACTTTTTCAATAAAAGTAAGTACTGTAAACTTTTTCGAATTCGTCGTGGTTTACTTGTTTTTGTCGTTGAACGAAGACTTTGATTCCAATTTGTTCTTTTTTTATCTTTTTCTTTATCTTTATTCCAATAATTCATCTTTTAAATCTATCAATTTATATTTATTATTTAATTTCTTTATGAATTGTATGTTTATTACAATAACGACAATACTTTGAAATTTCTAGTTTTTCAGGTGTATTACGTCGATTTTTTGAACTTAAATATCTAGAAACCCCAGGTGAACGTTTATTTTCACTTTGTCGGCATTCCGTGCATTCTAAAGTTATTACAATACGTGGTCCTTTACTTTTTGCCATATTCTAAAAATTATTTTGTTAATTTTTTTATCTACTCAATATATTTTTGTATATTAAGTAATGATATAGTATAACACTAAAATTAATTGTTTACTAAAACAATTAATTTTAATGGTAATTTACAAGTTATTATGTTATCTTTAATCTTATCAAATATAAAAAGAAATATTAAAAAAGAAAAAAATGAATAAAAAACAACGAAATAGAAAGTTAGTAACTCAAAACAAACGTAATCGTATAATTAATCGACGATATACTTCGACTTTAAAAACTTTAGCTAAATTATTTCAATTCAAATTAAAATCTTTTACAGATAATAATAATGATAAAAGTTCATTAAAATTAGAGATATTTAATATTGTTAAAAATTTATACAGTATTATTGATAAAGCAGTTAAAAAAGGTATATTACATAAAAATACTGCTTCTAGAAAAAAATCAAAAATTGGAAAATTATATTTCAAAATTCAATATTAAAATTATGATATAGTTATATCATAATTTTAATATTTTTAATTAGTTCTTATTTAGAAATAAAAGGATACAATTCAATAATGAACAAAATATTCGTTAACAATATTGGTGATTTATCCGAAGCGCAACGTGCTAGTTTTTATCGTTTTCTAGCAAACGGTATTAGTGAAGAATTATTAAATTTTCCAAATCCCTTTTTAGCAAAACTTAGAATTTTAGGTGGTAAAAAACAACAATGTTTTGTTTATTTATATTTAAATGATATCAAATTAAAAGGACCAAATTACAGTCTTGAAAATTGTTTAGAGCGTGATATGACTTACTCTATTCAATTGTATATTCCAGCAGAATATTCATATCCAATTGATCAAGTAATAGATTCAAATATTCGTGAAAATTTTAATGAAAAAATTGTAAGACAAAATAAAATACGAAAATTAAGAATTAAACAAGATATTTTTTTTGGAGAAATTCCTTTAATAACGGAAGAAGGGACGTTTATAATTAATGGTTGTGAAAGAATTGTTATTAGTCAAATTATAAGAAGTCCTGGTGTTTATTTTCGTAAAGAATATTTAACAAATCGAAAAACAATTTATACCGCGACAATAATTTCGAATAAAGGGCCTTGGACAAAATTTATTCTCGATCAATCGCAATCTAGTCAAAAAGATGTATTGTACTTTAAATCCAATGATTTTCGTACAAAAAATAGTGAGCCAAAAGAAAAAGATATTGAATCAGATAATAGTACAATTTTTATTTATGATTTAATTCGTTATTTTGGATTAAGTATTGAAGAAATTTTTGATAGTTTGAAATACCCTCTTCATTTTACAAATATTTCTTTAAAAAGTCGCGATAATTCCGCAAATTTAAATGATAAAAATACTGAGGATAAAAAAAAGGCCGTAAAATTTTCTTTTTTTGATTTACAAATTAAAAAATTATTTTTTAATCAACGATCAGGATATTTTTCAATAGGAGAAATTGGAAGATATAAAATTAACAAAAAATTAGGAATAAATTTACCAAGAGATATAACGTATTTAACTGGTCATGATTTAATTGGAATCTTAGATGGTTTAATTGAATTAAAATATTATGATCGTGTTAATGATGATATAGATGATATTAGAAACAAACAAATACGATGCATTGGGGAACTTTTACAGAATCAAATTCGTATTGGAATTTATCGTTTACAAAAGAATTTAATTGAAGATTCAAATTTACCAAATTCTCAAAATCTAAATTTTGAGCTTGAAACTTATTCAAATGCGGATGAATGGATAATTGATCCGCGAGCATTAACTAGTGCAATTAAAGAGTTTTTTAAAACCAGTCAATTATCCCAATTCATGGATCAAATTAATCCATTGTCTGAATTAACACATAAGAGAAGAATTAGTGTTTTCGGTCCTAATGGTTTAAAACGTGATCATATTAGTACAGTAATTAGAGATATTCATCCAAGTCAATATGGAAGGCTGTGTCCAATTGAAACTCCTGAAGGTCAAAATGCAGGTTTAATTACTTCCATGTCCTTATATGGTCGAATAAGCTCATTAGGATCAATTGAAACTCCATATTTTTTAGTAAAAGAGGGAACTGTATTTTCTGAAAAAAAAGCAATTTTTCTTAGTTCAGAACAAGAGTCGGATACAAAAATTGCAGTCTGTGATATTAGTTTAAATAATAAAAAAGTTATTAAAGAAAAATATATTTCTATAAAGCAAAAGAATTTATTTTTATTAGAAAAATCAAAAGATATTAATTTTATAACAACCTCACCTTTACAAATAATATCTTTAGCAACTGCTTTAATACCATTTTTAGAACATGATGATGCAAATAGAGCATTAATGGGCTCAAATATGCAACGTCAAGCAGTACCTTTAATTTATACGCAAAAACCTATTGTTGGTACAGGTTTAGAAGCTATTTCTATCTTAGATTCTTCAATGGTTATTAAAAGTTATTGTGAAGGAATTGTTAAATATTCGTCATCTTATGTAATAAAAATTGAAGACTTACTAAATCAAGAGATCAGTTATTATCTTAAAAAGTATTATCGTTCAAATCAAGAAACATGTATAAATCAACGTCCAATAGTATGGTCAGGTGAGACTATTTTTTCAGGTCAAATTATTGCTGATGGACCAAGTACAAATGATGGAGAATTATCGTTAGGTAGAAATTTAACGATTGCTTATATGCCTTGGGAAGGATATAACTATGAAGATGCAATTGTCATAAATGAACGCATTATTTTAGAAGATTGTTTAACTTCTGTTCATATTGAAGAACATGAAACAACTTTAACTTACTGCGTAAATGGGAGTGAAAAATTAACAAATAAATTACCTAATTTAAGTAAACATATTCGACGACATCTAAATAATGATGGAATAGTAAAGGTCGGTTCCTATGTTAAGGAACATGATATCTTAGTTGGGAAATTAACCCCTTGTGAAGAAGATTCTTCTCCAGAAGCTAAGTTATTAAGAGCTCTTTATGGATTAAAAAATGAACATTATAGAGATACTTCTTTACGCGTTCCCCATTCGACGGAAGGTCGAGTAATTGATGTTCGAATAATTTCAACAGCATTGTTAAGTAAAGATGAACCTTCTTTATTTACTTCTTGCGATATTATTCGAATTTATATTGCACAAATTCGTAAAATTCAAATTGGTGACAAATTAGCGGGAAGACATGGAAATAAAGGTATTGTATCAAAGATTTTGCCACGTCAAGATATGCCTTATTTAAGTGATGGAACCCCTATTGATATTATTTTTAATCCTTTAGGTGTTCCTTCACGTATGAATGTTGGTCAAGTTTTTGAATGTTTATTAGGATTAGCGGGTGAAAAATTAGGGAATAGATTTAAGGTTTCACCATTTGATGAAGTTTATGGAAAAGAAGCTTCACGAATTTTAATTAATCAAAAATTAAAAGAAGCATCTCTAAAATCTAAATCCAAATGGATATTTAATAAATATTATCCTGGTAAAATTATGCTTCGTGATGGTAGAACAGGTGAATTTTTTGATAATCCGATAACAGTGGGAAAAACGTATATTTTAAAACTAATTCACTTGGTTGAAGATAAAATTCATGCGCGTGCAACTGGTCCTTACTCAATGATTACAGAGCAACCTTTAGCAGGAAAATCTCAAAAAGGAGGTCAGAGATTTGGAGAAATGGAAGTGTGGGCTCTCGAAGCATATGGTTGTTCAAATACTTTACAAGAATTATTAACTATTAAATCTGATGATATTGATGGAAGAAATGATATTTATGAATCAATATTAGTTCGTAAAGATACTGAAAAACCAAATCCATCTATACCTGAATCATTTTTGGCACTTATCAGAGAATTACAAGCATTAGGATTAGATTTTTCAATAAAAAAATTCGAAGGAGGATTCTATTCTACAACATCAAGTAAAGAAGTTGAGAAAGATATTTTTCATGATTTAGAATCCCGTTTAAAATTACGAACATTATTATCTCGTAAAAAAGCAGAACAATTTGCAAAAGCAAATACTTTCATGGATCAAAATGACCTTCTTTTCTTTGAAAAAACAAAAGAAAAGACAAAACTAATTGAACGTCTTAAAAATAGTGAATCCCTAAGAATAATTTCAAAAGAATTTAATTAAATTCTTTTGAAATTATTCTTAGAACACAAATTTAATTAATTAATTTTTAAAGATCTTATGAAATCAAACGAAGAAATTTTAGAGTTAGAAAAAAACCTTTCAAAATTAGAAAATTTACATGCATCTTTTGATTATTTAAGAATTACGATTGCATCACCTAAACGTATTAAAAGTTGGGCACAACGAGTTCTTCCAGATGGACAAATTGTGGGAGAAGTATTAAAACCTGAAACTATTAACTTTCGTACTCATCAACCTGAATTGAATGGTTTATTTTGTGAAAAAATTTTTGGACCTATAAAAAATTGGAAGTGTAAATGTGGAAAATATAATGGCTTTATATTAGATAAAGTTTGTGAAGAATGTAATGTGGAAATTATTGAAGCTAGGGTTCGAAGATATCGAATGGGATATATTGATTTAATTTGTCCAGTAACCCATTTATGGTATTTAAAAGGAATTCCAAATTATTTATGTATTCTTTTAAAATGTATTGCGCCGGAAATTACGGTCTCAAATATTGATCAAATTGTCTATTTTAAGGAAGGTGAAAGAATTATAAGTTCTGAAAATCCATTATATAATTTTTTTTATCCTGAAAATGATTCGATTAAAAATGAATTAAAAATAATTTTAGGAAAAAGTTTTACAAAAGAAAATGAACCGAAAATTAATTCAATAAATTCAAGTAAATCTGTAAAATCGATAAAAGTAAATAAACGTAGAGGTGCTGAAATTATAAAAGCAGCATTAGAAAGTATAAATCTTGAAATTGAAATAAAAAAAGCACGCTCATTGGTAGATAGAAATGCATTAAACAATTTAAACTCAATTTTTATTCAAGATAAAACGATCATTCGAAGAATCCGAATACTAGAAAGCTTTTTAGCTACAAAAACTGATCCAAGTTGGATGATTTTAACAACATTACCTGTTTTACCACCTAATTTACGACCACTTTTAGAATTAGAAAGTGGTAGATTGGTAGCAGCAGATGTTAATGAAATTTATCGCTTGATAATAACTCGAAATCAACGATTACGTGACTTTATGTCCTATTTTGTTGCACCTGATTTAATAACTGTTCATAGTCGTAAATTATTACAAGAAGGAGTTGATTCATTAATTGATAATGCTAGATTACCGAAAGAAAAAACATTTTGCTTAAATAATAAAGCTTTAAAAAGCTTAACCGAAATTTTAGAAGGAAAACAAGGGCGTTTTCGTCAATCTTTATTAGGTAAACGAGTTGATTACTCTGGACGTTCAGTAATTATTGTAGGACCAAATTTAAGATTAAATCAATGCGGCTTACCTTATGAATTAGCAATTGAATTATTTCAACCATTTTTAATTAATGAATTGTTAAAAACAAAAATTAAAGCACCTAGTCACAATACTAAATTGGCTCATATAATTATTAAAAAAAATAAACCTTTTATTTGGAATTTATTAACGACTTTAACAAAACGTCATTCAATTCTTTTAAATCGTGCACCAACATTGCATAGGTTTGGAATCCAAGCATTTGATCCCTTAATTATTTTAGGACAAGCAATTCATTTGCATCCTTTAGTTTGTACTGGATTTAATGCGGATTTCGATGGAGATCAGATGGCCGTTCATTTACCATTATATGATTGTACTCAATTAGAAGCAAAAACAATGATGAGACCTTCATATAATGTATTATCTCCTTCAAATGGAGAAGTTATTGTGAAACCAACACAAGATATGGTTATTGG
>Ga0007751_10200992_pt1 | contig 11266 bp, 4 predicted proteins | sample LauGreSBDMM110SN_FD_61640 | JGI IMG/M metagenome (GOLD analysis project Ga0007751, IMG submission 61640) | Metatranscriptome of freshwater lake microbial communities from Lake Michigan, USA - Su13.BD.MM110.SN (Metagenome Metatranscriptome) | ecosystem: Environmental > Aquatic > Freshwater > Lake...
TTTTTTCTTTTCTTATATTCCATATTATATCCAGTTAAAATTCTATTCACTAAATAATTTAGTAAAAATTGGATCGAAGAACTCGAGTCATCATTCGCAGGAATAGGATAGGGAATAAGGTCTGGATTACAATTGCTATCGACAATACAAATTGTAGGAATTCCTAACTTTAAGCATTCTTGAATTGCTAAAGAGTCTTTCAGTTGATTTGTAAAAATAACCGCGTCTGGCAAACCTGGCATATCTTTTATTCCTTGAAAGAGTCTTCTTAATTTGTCGAGTTCTTTACGTAACGAACTAGAGTCTTTTTTCGAAAGCCCATCAAGAATACCTTGCTGTTCTTGTTGCTCTAGTTCTTTAAAACGTTCGATACGCTTTTGAATTGTTGACCAATTTGTTAGCATTCCGCCTAACCAGCGGTAATTGATGTAATAACTATTGCAACGTTTTGCTTGCTTTGCAACAATTGAGGCCGATAAGCGATTGGTTCCTACAAAAAGGAATTTTCCTCCTTTTTCTGCTTTTTTTTGTAAAACATTGCCTGCTAAGCGCAAAAGTTTCGAGGTTTTTACTAAATCAAATATGTGAAAACCGTACTTTGTATAAAGTAAATAAGGAGCCATTTTCGGATTCCACTGATGAGGTGGATGACCATAATGAACCGATGCTTGAATATATTCTTTGGCAATTTCTCTTTGAATCGTTTTTTCAGTAGAAGTCATGAGTAAGTTGGTAAAAAGTCTTGAAAATGATAGATCTTATCTAAATAATTTTTATATCCTAGAAAAGAAGTTCCCGCGGGTATTAGTCTACCAACAATAATACACTCTTTCAATCCGCGTAGCCAATCACACGTTCCTTCCATGGCAGCTTTTGAAAGAACACGTCGTGTTTCTTGAAAACCAGCGGGTGATAAAAAACCTTCTTTCGTTAGGGAAGAGTACGTAGCAGACAAAAGACGAGGTTCATATTGTGGAAATTGAAAAGGAGAATTCGCTAAGGAAGCAGACTCTAGCGCTTCACATATTTGCTCCATCTGTGAAAACTCTAGGTATTCGCCAGGTAAAAGTGGAGTAGATCCTCCGGATTCAACCATAACTTTGGCTGTCATTTGTAAAACAATAATTTCAATGTGTTTTGTTGAAATAGTAACTCCTTGCGATTGATAAATGGATTGAATCGAATGAACCAAAAGAAGTTGAAATTTCGTTAAGGATCGTCTTGTTCCTTTTCTTTTTCCGTCCAGAACAGAATGATATCGGAAGAGAATTGTTAATAACTCATGCATATCAATAGAACCTTCTGTAAGAGGTTCTCCTAAGTCAACAAAGCTACCATCCTCAATTAAAAAACTGGAAGTGATAGGAATTTCATAATCAGAAATAGGCGATTGCTTCTCAAGGAAATAAAACGAGCTATTTTTTTGAAATTGAAAAAGACGATCCTCATAATAATTTTTATAAGAGAGAGCATGAAAAGGTATGCTTTTCCATTTTTTTCCAGAATCATTCAAAAAAATGGCTTCGTGCTTTTCTTTTGATAAAACCCACGTACCACCTCCTCCTTTTTTTCCAGTGTTCAAAGAAACACGCTTATTATTTTCTTTAGTTCTCTCAATCGTTTTTGTCAAAACCCAACGTGTGGGAGGTTTTTTTCTCTTATCAGGATCTATGTACATATGAGGAAAGAAAATCGGGGAAAGGGAATAGAAAATGAAATACTCTTTTTTGTAATGCAAAAGTTCTCGATTCGTAAAGAAACTATGATGAATAGTTACGATATCTTCCTCTTTTTGTTCTCCGTATAATTTAAACTGACAACGAATTCGATCCTTCGATTCATAAGAGAAAATAGGTTCTTCAAGGGCATAGTCGCGAAGAAAAAGACCGGGACGAATTGCCAAAAGACATGGATTTTTAGGTCTTCGTGCCTCAATTAGCTCTTCAATTTTCGGTAAACCTTGGACAATATCTTCTGTTTGTTGTGTGTAATTCAGAAGAGTTCCCAAAACTTTTTTCTTTCCTACAAAGTCTCCTAATTTGTAATTTAAAATTGTTTGCGGATTCAGGAAAATGGGTACAGCATCCTGAAAAATCATTTGAAATCCATCCTTTTTCAAAAAAAATCCGGAGCGGCTTAAAAGAGAAGTTGTATTCAAATAAGATTCTCTTTCTTCTTTAGAGGAGGGTACAATTCCATCTTTTTTATCAGCCAAGGAGTAAAAATCACGAACTTGGTCCGAATTAATTTTCCACACATCGGATTCAGTGACAAAGAAAAAAGTGTTAACAAATTTGGCTTCTTTTTTTTTCATTAAATGTATCTTACCCTTTGCTTTTGGGTAAAAAGCTACAATTGCTAAAATTGTGTACGGGTCAATATATTGATAATTTTGAAGAAGAGGAAAAATTTTCACTTCTCCTGTTGGAAAAAAAGGCAAAAGGGTAGTCAAATCAAGGTAAATCTTTTTTTTATCATTCCAAATGCTAATCCAATGATTCCCTAGTTCTACATACCCCTCAAAAGGGGCAAAAACTTTCAGTTGACCAAGAGGCTTTTCAGAATCTAAAAAAGACGAAAGTTGCATTTTTATCTCACGTGGTAAGGAGAAACTCTTACCACCTCCAACCCAAATGACACCTTCTTGAACCGTAACCCTCAATGTTCGCCCTTCCTCTGTTTCTGTTTTTCGAAGATGCAAATTTTCACATTTTAAAATTTCTCCGGAAAAAGGCGAGTAAAGTGGTTTTAATCGACGTGTCCCTAAAACAAAAGATTGGGTTGAATATTCAGCAATTCTTTCTCCTTTTCGAAGAAAACCAGATTGAGACTGATAAAGGTACGAACCAATAGAAAGAAAAATAGTTTCTTCTTTCCCTTGCCAGTCAATGATTTGTAAAATGAGTTCTTGACGTAACTTTACGACTACAATACCATGATTTGTACGAAAGGGAACCATCTTAAAAGAAGAAGGGATAATTAATTTTCCTGAAAAAGGAGCAACAATTTGCTTTAAGGTTTCACCCGTAAAAATACCACCTGTATGGAATGTTCTCATAGTTAGCTGTGTTCCAGGTTCACCAATAGATTGAGCTGCAATAATTCCAACGGCTTCTCCCAAAGGAATTACTTTTTTTTGAGCTAAATCCCAACCATAACACTTTTGGCAAATGGAACCCAACGATTGGCAAGTTAAGACAGAACGGATATGAAGTTGCAGCGGAGCTTTTTTTCGTAATCGATCTAACTGCTCTATTGTTAAGAAATCACTTTGTTCCACCGTATTTGAAAAGAAGTTCTTATTAGACCTCTTTTTTTCGTCTAGCGTCTCTCTTTTGGAATCTATTTCTGATGAATCTGAGGAAAAAGGAAACGTCATTTTTTTCGAAGAAAGAAGAAAACGTCCAATAATATTTTGAACCGAAGTTGATTTCCTTAGTAAAAAAGTAAGTCCTTTCGTACTTTGGCAATCCATTTCGCGTATGACAATGTTTTGTGCTAAATAAATAAGTCGACGCGTTAAATAACCAGAATCGGCTGTTTTCAAAGCAGTATCAACAATTCCTTTCCTAGCTCCATAAGAAGAAATAACGTAATCAATTGAACTTAATCCTTCACGGAAATTTCGCTGAATCGCTAAGTCAATAATTTTTCCATCTTGATCCGACATTAGACCTCGCATTCCTACTAATTGACGAACTTGTGACATGTTTCCACGAGCTCCTGAAAAAGCCATAATATAGAGATTATTTGCGGGATCAAAGTCTTGATAATAGTCAATAATACGAAATTTTAACGATTCCGTTGCGACATTCCAGCTATCAATAATCGTTTGAAAGCGTTCCACGTCCGATACCTTTCCATGTTGCCAAAATTGACTCACTTCTTCAATTTCTCGGTTCGCATTTTCAATAAATTTTTTTTTTACATCCGGTGTTCGTAAGTCTTCAATATTAATCGAAATGCCTGCATTCGTTGCATAATAAAAACCTAAAAACTTCAAAGAATCTAACAAAGAAGAAGAAGCTAAAACTCCTAAGGAAGAGAACGTTTCGTGAACAATATTTTCTAAAATTTTTTTGGTTACCGTTTCATTAACAATCATAGATTACGAAGTTGAAAGTGTCGTTTGAAGATTTAAGCTGAAAATTAAACGTCCGGGAGTTGTTTCAAGAAATAGGTCCGTAACTTGATAGAATGTTTCATGCTGACGGTATGCAATTAAAATACCAAAAGAGGTAAAAAAATAGCTTTTTGTTTTTGTTACTTCAATTTGCTTCCAAATTTCGAAAGAACGTTTAAAGAAATGAACTGGTTTTTTACCCAGATTTTGATTTGTTTTTTCTCGAAGTTGCAATGCTTGGTTCTCTAAAAAGATTTCAAACTGACAAGAAGAATAGCGTACAAGAAGAGGAGAATGAAGAGTTAATTTTTTTTGATAAAATGCGTTTAATGCTTGTGTAGGTGTTGAAAACCATTTTTGAGTAGGATATTTAAATTGATAGACCATAAAAGTCAAATAGTAACATCCAATAACCATATCTTGACTTGGTTTCAAAATAACCTCCCCATTAGAAGGTGATAGAACATTAAAGCAGGGTCGCATCATACTTCGAATTTCAAGTTGACTCACCTCATAGAGAGGCAAATGAACAGCCATTTGGTCCCCATCAAAGTCGGCATTAAAACCAGTACAAACTAACGGATGAAGATGGATTGCTTGACCTAAAACAAGAACAGGATCGAATGCTTGGATACCAAAGCGGTGAAGAGTCGGAGCTCGGTTGAGAAGAATCGCATATTTTTTTGTGAGAGCAATAATGAGATTCCAAATAAAAGGTTTTCTTTTCTTGATAATGATATGTGCTAATTTTGTATTATGGCTAGGTGCTTTAATTTTTGTTTTTAAAAGTTCATTAATTAAAAAAGGTTGAAAAAGTTCTGCCGCCATTTCGTAGGGTAACCCGCATTGATTTAAACGGAGCTGAGGACCCACCACAATAACGGAACGGCCTGAGTAATCAACACGTTTTCCAAGTAAAGTCTGACGAAAGCGACCTTGTTTTCCTTCTAAAATCTCTGTTAAGCTTTTTAAAGCTTTATTATTTAGTGTAACACTTTTTTCTTTCGGAACACGGGCATTATCAATGAGAGAGTCTACGCTCTCTTGAATTAATTTTCTAGCTCCAAAAACAACGACGGTTGGAGCCGGATAAGAAGAAAGAAAATCCGATAAACGTACATTGCGTGTTAAAATAAGCCGATAAATTTCATTCACGTCGGCCGCCACAAGTCTTCCACTTTCTAGCTCTAAAAGAGGTCGCAAAGTCGGAGGAAGAACAGGCAATGTTGTCAAAACCATCCAGCTAGGTTTTGTTTGCGTCAAGAGAAAACTTTCTAAAATTCTAATACGTCGAATAATAGTCTTTTCAAGAATTGCCCCTTGAAGAAGACAACTTGTAAGCTGAGTTAAAATAGAGCGATCTTTCTGAATCTGTGTCTTTATATCAATTGCTTCTAACGCTGCTTTCACAATTTCTGCTCCCATTCTTCTTTTTTGTGGGGTCATTTGAAAGAAAAATTTTTCAACCTCGTTTGACGGTTTTTCAAATGAAAATTGGTAAAGCGCATTCATTTCCGATAAACCTCGTTCTCCTTCTTTGAAATAAAGAATATTTTCTAATTGGGAAACTTTAAATTCTTTCTCTTTTCTTGCTTGGGCTGTGCCTTTTGTACATTCAAAAATTCTTAAAAGGGTGCACAAGTAATTGGGAACTCCTTTCGAGTACCACAAATGGGCAACAGGGCATGTCAAATGGATATATCCCATACGGTAACGACGAACACGTGCTTCTGTAATTTCAACAAGACAATCTTCACAAATTTTGTTGACAATGAAGCCATTGTATTTACCACATTTGCACTTCCAATTCTTAATGGGGCCAAAAATTTTTTCACAGAAAAGACCATCCGGTTCCGGTTGATGGGTACGAAAATTTATGGTTTCCGGACGTTTCACCTCTCCTAATATCTCACCCGTTGGAAGAACACGTTCCGCCCAACTTTGAATTCGCTCTGGCGAAGCAAGACTAATCCGCAAATAATCAAAGGATGCATGCAAATTTTCTAACTTTTTTAAACTTTTTTCTAATTCTAAAATTTGACCCGTGGATTTCATAGTTTGAATTTTTTGTCTTAGCAATGAATTTTCATAAAGAGCAGGAAAAGCAAGATTTTAAAATCTTACATGAAAATGTATTTTTTCCAAGGTGGAAATAAAAAGTTTCCACCCGCGAAAAGGCAAACAAAATGGAATTGCTCCCTTCCTTACAAAACACTTCAAAAAGAATTTCATAGCTTTCAAAGAACGACTTATTTGTTCAAGAATTTTATCATCTTTTTAAAAATCGGACTGTGGTTTTCATTGTTTCTAGGAAGAGGATTTGTTCTGTCTTTGTATTGACTTAGCAAGATAGGTAAAATGTCTTGCCAGTCTCTTTTTTTTAACGTGACGCTCAAAGAGTAGGAGGGATATACAAAGGTGTAGAAAGAAGACCCTTCCATCGATCGATAATTTCTTCTTTTCCTTTACGTTTTTCTATTTGCTCCTCCAAATCTTGTTCCGTCATGGGAACTCTTTTGGCGAATTGTTCAATTTTGTTTCTCGCGAGAAGAGCACGTAGTTTGAGTCTCGATTCCATTGCAAAAAACATATCTTTTTCTTCCCTTTGTACTTTTTCAGGGTTTATTATTTGTGCTTCAATTTTTTGAAAAGAAAAATCTAATCCCAGTGCATGAAGCTCTCTCATAAGAGTTAAAAAAGATTCTGGAATGGAAGGATTTGGCTTACGAATTTCTTTTCGAACTAAAATCGATTCATACATATCATTACGTCCATCAATATCGTCTGACTTAATTGTCAAAAGTTCTTGTAAAGTATGAGAACAACCAAAAGCCTCTAAGGCCCATACTTCCATTTCACCAAAACGCTGTCCCCCCCTTTGTGACTTACCCGCAAGAGGTTGTTCTGTAATCATCGCATAAGGTCCTGTAGCTCGAGCATGTATTTTATCCTCGACTAAATGAATCAATTTTAAGATATAACTTTTTCCCACAGTTACTGGATTATCAAAATATTCCCCCGTACGACCATCTCTTAGTAAAATTTTGCCCGGATAAGCGGAGTCAAAAATCCAATCGGTATTCGTCTCTTTTGCCGCTTGTTTCAATTTTTGATTGGTTAAAACGCGTGAAGCTTCTTTTCCGTAGATCTCATCAAAAGGAGAAACCTTAAAACGTTTCCCTAATTTTTCGCCCGCGAATCCCAATAAGCATTCAAAAACTTGTCCAACATTCATTCGTGAAGGAACCCCTAAAGGATTAAAGATAATATCGATAGGAGTACCATCTGGTAAATATGGCATATCTTGCTGTGGAAGAATACGTGAAACAATACCCTTATTTCCATGTCTACCTGCTAATTTATCCCCGACTTGAATTTTTCTAATTTGTGCTATGTAAATACGAATCGTTTTATAGGAGGTACCGCCAAGGGCAAATTCTAATTCTTCTTCCTGGAAAGAATTTATCATAACGACTCGAATGTCAATAACTCTTCCTTCCGTACCCGGAGAAACACGTAATGATGTATCACGATAATTTTTCTCTTTTTTTCCACGAATTGCTTCTAAAAGTTTGTTCTCTGGCGAAGGCTCTCCCTCAAAAGGAATCATTTTTCCAACTAACAAGTCACCTTCTTTAACAAAAGAACCTAGTCTTACAATTCCTTCTTTATTTAAATGTCTTCTGCTATATCGAGTTAAATGTGGCAAATCAGGGGTTATTTTCTCATTTTCCGTTTCACTATAGTCTAACGTTGTTTCATATTCTTCAATATGTACAGATGTTAAGCAATCCTCTAAAAGAATTCGTTCATTTAAAACAATAGCATCTTCAAAGTTGTAACCTTCCCATGGCATATAAGCAAGCGTTAGGTTTCGCCCAAGGGATAACTCTCCATCATTTGTACCCGGTCCATCCCCGATAATTTGGGCAGAAAAAACCTTCTCACCTTGCCATACGATGGGTCTCTGATTAATGGAAGTTTCTTGGTTAGAACGATTAAATTTCTTAAGAAAGTAAGTAATGGTTTGAGTGGCTTCATCTTGGATTTGAATCACACGTGAAGAAGAAAATTGAACAAATCCTTCACAATAACTTTTTATAACCATTCCTGAGTCTAAGATAGCCGCGGTTTCAAAACCTGTTCCAATAATTGGTTTTTGCGTATAAAGAAGGGGGACGGCTTGACGTTGCATATTGGATCCCATTAGGGCACGATTTGCATCATCATGTTCAATAAACGGAATCAGAGCCGTGGCTAGAGAAATAATTTGGATAGGGGATGTTGTTAAAAACTGAACTTGATGTTGCTTTTGAAGAGAGAAAAAATAATTTTCTTTCACTGATAAAAACTCTAAAGAACTCGGATTCAAATTAGGAAGACTAAAATCACAAAATGCAATCTTTGTCCCCGATTCCTGGTCTGGATTCAAGAAAATGGGATGGTTTTCTGCATAAATCTGTTTTTCATCCATTAAAAAATAGGGAGTCTCAATACTACCAAGAGAACCAATCCTACCATACATAGCGACTGACGCAATCAGGCCTGCATTCTGTCCTTCGGGAGTTTCAACCGGGCAAAGTCTTCCATATTGACTTGGATGAATATCACGGATTACCGTACTGATATGATCTCTTTTTAGCCCATTTGGACCAAAAACGCTAATCCTTCTTTTGTGTGTCATTTCAGCTAATGGATTTGTTTGATCCATATACTGAGAAAGTTGGCTTGTTTTAAAAAAATCACGAATAGAATTCGTCAAAGGACGTGGATCCAAAATCCATTCCGCTGGTACATAATCTGGACTGTTATAAGGGCTAATTCTTTCTCCATCAAAGCTTGTTCTTTCAGGATCAATAAAAACATCTTCTTGAATTGTTTTCTGTAAACGATAAAAACCAATTCTTATTTGATTATGCAGTAGTTGACCAATCGAACGAATAAGCTTATTTTTGATATCATCGATATCGTCTCCAACTTTGTTATAGTATTTCAACTCAATCAATCCATCGAGAATGCCCATAAAATCATGTGCTGTTAAATGAGTTACATCCTTCGGTAAGTTGAGACCTAACTGACGGTTAATTTTATAACGACCGATTTCGCCGATGGAAAAACACCCTGTCGTTTGATTGAAAAAGAGGCGGGTGATGAGGTTTGTAATCTCTGAATCCTTTTCGAAGCTACGCCCTTCTAATTCTTGTTTCTGTAAATGTAGAGGATAACGCGAGCTATCATAAATTTCCTCAAAGTTAAAGCCAAAGTATTTCATAAAATCAAGTAAGAAAAGTTTATTTGTATCATCACAAAATTTTTTTTTCCCTTTTCGTTTGACATCATTTAATTTTATGTACATTCGGCTTTTTGTAGAATCGTCACATTCTTCTTGACAGGTGTCATATATGAATTTTGTCCAAAGCCCTTTGTTAGAAATAATAGTTGCCGTATAAATTGTGGTCGACGTTCCGAATTCTTTCCTAAAATAAATCCCTGGACTACGAATAATTTGACTGATGACAATCCTTTCACAACCGCTAATCACAAAAGTTCCTTCTTCGGTCATCAAAGGAATTTCTCCAAGAAAAATATCCTGTTTTACACGAGTTTGTGGTCCTCCTTCCTTCAGCTGATATTTTTCTTTTAAGTTTGCCAACTTTTTTGGATCTACAAAATCTTTACTTTCATCAATGGGGTAACAATATTCCGCTCCAACGTACATCTCAATTGTATAGCTTAAATCACGTTCAAAACAATCTGTAAGAGTTGTTTGAGGTATTTTAATTCTTACTTCATAGGGAGATAAATAAACTAAACAATTCAGTTCAATTCCTCGATCAATTCGAACAATAGATACAAAAGGGTTGACAAACTGTGAAATTTCTTCCGTAATCCCAGATGATAAAAAGGCAAAATAACTAGCTCGTTGAGCTTCGGCTAAATCTCCAATATTACTAATAAATAATTTTTGATTTTTCATATTTTTTGAAAAAGACTTTTACGCTGACTTCAAGGAGCTAAAAAAAGAGGGGAGGAGATAAGAAATCGGCAAGCAAAAATTTGAAAGAGATTTGAACCCATAAGAAAAATAGAAGGAAAAGGCTAGACTTTCGTTGTTCTTTTTATATCAATGTCTCTAAGATAAATTCTTTTCACATCCTACTCGTCTCGCTTCTCATTTTGCTCCTCCAAAATGAATGGCACAAAAATGATTTCTGCGGCTTAAGTGGAACAAAAAGCAATTTTTGCTACTTTTGATTTTTTTCTGCTGGCCGTATTTCTATGAAAAACATTCTTTTTTACTCCTTTGTCGACAAGTGAATAAAAATGGTTTGCTATTTTTTTCATCTCCTGCTTTAAACTTTCTTTTTGGATTTCTCCTAGCTCACCTTGATATTGTTTGAATTTTACAAAAAGGAGTTTTGATAACGTTTTTACTGTAGAAGAATAACGTCTATTTACCATTCTATTTCGTTGGTTTTGCTTTACTGTTTTTCTATTTTTTTGTTTTTTGTTCATTTTTTTTACTCTTTAAAATTAATAAGCTTTTCAAGATACTCGGAAAATAGGTAACAAAATAATTGAGTAACAAAAACGGAATGGAAGAAAATCCTTTTTCCATTAGGTTATCCACTACAGTTTTTATGAAATAATTGTGTGGTGCAATTTGTTTTTTCTAAAAGGGAAAATCTTATAAAAAACTTTTTTTTTAATCAATTTGCTCTGTTTCTTCTGCTTGGACTTGTTCCCTTGCTAGAAAAATAATAGTGGAATGTGCTAATATTTGAATTACTCAATGGATTCAAATATTTTTTATGGCAAAAAAAAACAAAGGACCTCGCATAATTATAACGTTAGAATGCACGCAATGTCGACAAGATGGGATCAGCAAGCGTAGTCTAGGAGTTTCACGTTATACCACTTCAAAAAATAGAAGAAATACACCTGAAAAGCTTGAAATTTCCAAATATTGTCGCTATTGCAATAGCCATACGGTTCATAAAGAAATCAAGTAAGTTGAATATCAAAATAACACAATGAATTATTGGAATAAAGATAAAAAAGCGAGTGGTTGGAATGCTCAAAAAAAACGTACAAATTGGAACCAAAGCTTAAAAACAACGAAACCGGGAAAGGTCAAAAAAA
>Ga0007751_10112625_pt1 | contig 10953 bp, 20 predicted proteins | sample LauGreSBDMM110SN_FD_61640 | JGI IMG/M metagenome (GOLD analysis project Ga0007751, IMG submission 61640) | Metatranscriptome of freshwater lake microbial communities from Lake Michigan, USA - Su13.BD.MM110.SN (Metagenome Metatranscriptome) | ecosystem: Environmental > Aquatic > Freshwater >...
AAAAAAAACTCATTATCACTTACCAATGTGCAAATATACTGATTCGGATTTATAATTTTTAACATATTTTTGGGTAAATTCAACATCCCTGCAGTAATAATACAAGGTCCTTGAACATTTAAGAAGCCTTCTATTTTTAAATTTTTTTTGTTTAATTTACTCATTTTTTGTTGACTTGAAAAAGAAGATTTAAAAACAATTTGTTTTAGATTTAATAAAATTTCTAAGATATCTTCTCTTACTCCTTCAATAGTAGCAAACTCATGTTTTAAATTATTAATTCGAGCACCAGTAACTGCAAATCCTGATAAATCTGATAATAGCGTTCGACGTAATGAATTACCCAACGTAATTCCTTGTCCTGCCTGGAGAGGTTCAATTAAAAAACATCCATAATAATTTTTTTCCTTATCAATATAGCTTTCAATACAAGTTAATGTACTCATATACCTTTTTTATAATCTTCTTTTTTTAGGAGGACGACATCCATTGTGTGGAACCGAAGTTTTATCCTCGATAGATAAAATATTTAAACCTGCTGCTTTTAAAGCACGGACAGATGTTTCACGTCCATTTCCACGTCCTTTGATAACTACTTCAATTTTTTCCATACCCAACTCAAGGGCTTTTCCGGCTGCATTGCGTGCTGCACTTTGCGCAGCAAAAGGAGTATTCTTTCTAGCACCTTTAAAACCAGAAGTTCCGGAAGATGCCCAGCATAAAGTATTTCCTAAGATATCACTAATTGTAACAATAGTATTATTAAAAGTACTTTTAATATTTGCAATTCCTACGGTAATTACTTTTTTTTGTTTCTTTTTTTGTTTTGACATAGTTTAAAAATTATTTTTTACGAGTAAACAAGCTTTGTTTTCTAGATGTTCTATTGTTTGTTCGTGTTCTTTGTCCACGTACGGGTAAACCTTTTAAGTGGCGTCTACCACGAAAAGAATTGATATCAATTAAGCGTTTAATGTTTAAGCTGATTAAACGTTTTAAATCACCTTCAACTTTAAATTCTTCTGTTTCTAAAAAATCTCTTAAACTAGATATATTTGCTTCGTTTAACTCTGATACTTTTGTTGCTGGGTCTATATTTAACTTTAATAAAATACGTTTTGAAGACGGTATTCCAATTCCATAAATACAAGTTAAAGCTATATATATTTGTTTTTTATTAGATAAATTATTTCCTAAAATTCTAACCATAGTATTTATTTTAAAAATCCTTTTTTATTTCGTTGTTGAAAAAGTTATCCTTGACGTTGTTTATGTTTTGGATTTACGCAAATTACCATAATTTTACCATGTCTCTTAATAACACGGCAATTTATACACATTTTTTTTACAGAAGGACGTACTTTCATAAATTTTAGTTTTTTATTGTGAATATTTAAAAAATTTTGTTCTTAATTAATTTTTTTGAAGATCTAACATATTTTTATACATTGAATTAATTATTTTTTGAATCTCGTATGCTACTCCTACCAAAATAATAAGAGATGAAATGTTTATTTGGTTTAATAAATAACCATTTAATAATTGCTTTACTAATTCGTACAAATACAATATAACACATAAAAAAATACCTCCAATTAAAGATGAGGAACGCACAACATTTTCTAAATATAAAACCGTTGGTTTTCCAGGTGTGACATTAACAATTGAAACCGATGCTTTACGTAATTGTTCTGAAATTTTTTCCGGATCCCAAAAGATAATTGTATAGAAATAGTTAAAGCTAACAATAAAAAGATAATAAAATGCAGTAGTTATTATTTTTCCATTTTCTGGAAAACGAAGAGTTACAAAAGAGAAAAGAGGAATTAAATTAGATGCTATAATTATTGGAAAAATTCCAGCTTGATTTAGTCTAATAGATAATCCATTTTCTTTTAATTGAAAATCAGCCAAGGAATTATTTTTTTCATTGTTTTTTTCTTTCGTTTCTAAAAAAGCAAGTTGACGGGCAGAAACAACCTCAATGTTCATTCGTGCTGTTTGAGAAATAGATATAAGTGCAATGAAAAAGAAAAGAAATAAAATTTCAATACTAATTATTGGATCAACTTGTATTTGGGAAAAAATATTTTTACTAAGTAATGTAGTAACAATATTTATAAAAATAATAAGAGAAGTACCATTTCCAATACCTTTATTATCAATCAATGTACTAATCCAAACCATTAACATTGAACCAGTTACTAGTTCCAGTCCAAAAACAAAAAAATTTGAGAAATTAGCAAGATAAAAATAAGATTGAAGGTAAAAAATTAAAAAACCACTTTGAACACTTGCAAACAGAAAAGTTAAAATTTTTTTATAAAATGCTAATTTTCGTCGGCCAGCTTCACCTTCTTCAGATTGTAATTTTTCTAAAGATGGAAATAATGCTGTTAAAAGGTCAATTAAAATAGATGCATTAATAAATGGTATAATGCCTAAAGAAAAAGGACTGAGTAATGTTTTTCCTCCTCCTCCTGCATACATATTAATAAGTTGCATAATTGCATTTCGGTTTTCCATTTGCAAAAATGCCTTTTTTAATGCCTCTTGGTCAATTCCCGATAAAGGAATTGTACTACCGAATCGAAAAAGAAATAACAAAAAAAAGGTAAGAAAAACTTTTCGATTAGGAGCTCTAGAAGTCTTTAAAGTTGAAAAATTTTTATCAATTAATTTGAGCATTTTTGATTTTTTTCATTATTTTGTCATAAAAAAGTTGTTTACGACTAGATTGAATTTGACCTAACTCAATTTTTTCATTTAAGGAAGTTAGTGCTAAAATTGTAGCTTTTGCATTATTAAGGATATTACGTGAACCAAATTGTTTGGCTAAAATATTTTTAATACCCGCTAGTTCTAATACTGTTCTAACAGATCCACCGGCAATTACTCCTGTTCCTTGAGAAGCTGGGCGTAACATAATCTTACATGCCCCATAAGAAGCTTTTACTACATGCGGTACTGAAGAAAGAAGGGTTAATGGTACATTTATTAGATTTTTCTTGGCATTTAAAACGGCTTGATCAATTGCAAGAGTTACATCTTCTGCTCGTCCCATTCCAACTCCTACTTTTTGTTTTGTATCACCAACAATCACTACAGCACGAAAAGTCATTTTTTTTCCTCCTTTTACGACTTTGGTTACTCGAGATACCTGAACTACTTTTTCATCATATTTTTTTTTAGAAAGTCGTAAATTTATTTTTTTACGTCCTTTCTTTCCAAATTGTTTTTTAAATGTTGATTTATTAGATGCTCCTAGTTCACTTTTATTTAATGTAGAGTTTTTTGCGTCAACTCCTAATTGAATTTTGTTTTCTGTCATTTTTTTGTGTCGATCTATACTTCGTTTCTTTAGTAGGAATTTTTAAAATTGTAAACCATATTCACGTGCTCCTTCTGCTAACTTTTGAATACGTCCGTGATAAGGTTTATTTCCACGATCAAAAATAACTGTACTAATATTTTTGGCTTTTGCTTTTATAGCTAAATTTTGTCCCACTAAAAATGAAGCTGCTTGAGTAGCCGTTGATACTGTTAATCCTGTGCGTACTTCTTTATCACGTGTAGAACTAAAAATTAAAGTTTGTGAAATTTGGTCATTTATTAGTTGGGCATAAATATGTTGATGCGATCGAAAAACAGACAAACGTGGTTTTTGTGCACTACCAACTATTTTTTTTAAGTAGCGTTTTTTTTGTTGTAAGTAAACTTTTTTTAGTTTTTTTTTCATAATTTCAAAAGAAGAATTAAATTAATTATTTTCCAGTTTTTCCAGCTTTACGTAAAATTTTTTCTCCATCATACAAAATTCCTTTTCCTTTATAAGGCTCTGGAGGGCGTGTAGCACGGACTTGAGAAGCAAAGAAGCCAACGCGTTCTTTATCAATCCCTGAAATACAAATTTTTGTGGGAGATTCTATTTTAACATTTAACTCAACAGGTACGGAAAATTCAATTGGATGGCTATAACCAACATTAACAATTAGCTTTGTTTTATCAAGCTGAAACTTATATCCTACTCCTTCCGCTATTAAAGTTTTTGAAAAATTTTGGCTAACACCTTGTACCATATTTTGTACTAAGGCGCGCATTAATCCATGATACTCTTTGGTTTTTTTAGTTTCATCAATTCGTTTTAGAATTAATTTGTTTTCTTCTAAAAGTAAATTTAAGAGATTTGAAATAGGTCTTTCAAGGCTTCCATTTTTTCCTTTTACAATTATTTTTTCTTTTTGTATTTCAATTGAAACATCTTTTGGAATTTCAATTGCTTTTTTACCAATACGTGACATAGTCCAATTTTTTATTAAATAATTTTTATAACTTCTTTATATTTTTACCTTCTTAAAGATTAAGTAGAGAAATTCCTTAGCCAATATAGCAGAGAATTTCACCACCCTTTTTTAATTTTGTTGCTTTTAAATGACTCATTACCCCACTGGATGTTGAGATAATAGCAATTCCTTGCGAATAACGTAAAACATCAATAATTGAATCAAACTGTTCATATCCGGAAAATACACGATTTCCTGGTTTACTAACTCTTTTAAAAGTTGAAAAGAATGGTTTCTTAATCCACCAGCCTTTATACTTTAAAAGAACTTTAATAAATAAAGGAGATGATAAAGTTGGTTCAGGTTCATAATTTTGAATATAACCTTCTGATAAAAGAACTTTTAAAATAGCTAAATTTAATTTACTATATTTTATTAACGTAAAGCTATGTTTAGCTAAACTTGCATTACGAATACGTGTCAACATATCCGATACTAAATCATTCATGTTTTTTCCTCTCTTTTTTCTTTTTTTTTCCTTATTTTTGGAATGGAACTCCTAGTTCTTTTAATAAAAAAAAACTTTCACGTTCAGTTTTGGCTGTGGTAACAATTGTAATATTAAATCCACGTCTTTGCTCTACACTATCGTAATCTATCTCTGGAAAAATTAATTGTTCCGAAATTCCTAAGTTATAATTGCCATCTCTATCAAATTGATTTGCATTTAAACCACGAAAATCTCTTACTCTAGGTAAAACTAATTTAATAAATTTTTCTAAAAATGCATACATTTTTTGACGTCGTAAAGTAACTGTTAAACCTAAGGGCATTCCTTCACGTACTTTAAAGCCTGCAATAGAATTTTTTGCAAGCGTTAAAATAGGTTGTTGTCCCGTAATTAATCGAATTTCTTCAGTTGCTTTCTGTAAAAAAACGCGATTTTGCCCATTCAATCCAAGTCCCGCACTTACATGAATCTTTTCAATTTTTGGGATTTCATGAACATTTTTATAATTAAATTCTTCAGTTAATTTTGGAGCCACAATTTCTTTATAAAGGTTTTTTAAATTGTTCATTTGTATTTTTTGTTTTCCTTTTATTTTCAAATTAATGCTTTATGATTTTTTTACGGAAGAAGAGTACCTGATTTTTTAAAATAACGTTTTTTTGTCCCTTCAATTTCTTTAAAACCAATACGACTGCTTTGATTTGAATCTTTATCCCAAAGCATTGCGTTAGAAATATGAATGGCTAAAGGAATTTCTATACGTTTTGATTCTCCACCTTGAGGATTTTTTGAAAATTTAATTCGTGGTGAAATCCCATCAACAAAAAGAGTTGATTTTTTTTTAGCAATTGAAAGAACAATTCCTAAAAAGCCTTTTTGATCACCAGCGATAATTTTTACTTTGTCACCTACTTTAATCGAACTCATTTTAATCTTTTTTAATTTTGTTTTTGTCTCTGTCATACTACTTCATTGGCTAAAGAAATTATTTTAGTAAAACTTTTTTCACGAATTTCACGAGCTACAGGACCAAATACACGTGTTCCACGAGGATTGTTTTCCAAATTAATAATTACAGCTGCATTATCATCAAAACGGACTGCCATACCATCTTTACGTTTGATTGTACTTTTTGTACGAACAATAACAGCACGAACAATGCTTGATCGTTTAATTGCCATATTTGGAATGGCATCTTTTACAACACCAATAATGATGTCACCTACATTTGCATATTTCCGATTGTTACCTAAAACGCGAATACACATAATGCTTTTGGCCCCTGTATTGTCAGCTACGGTTAAATAAGTTTGAGGCTGTATCATAGGTTTTTATTGTCTATAAACTTTTAATATTTTTTTTAATGTCCATTTTTTATGACGACTATAAGGAGCACTTTCTTCCACTAAAACCATATCTCCAGAATTAGAAATATTTTCTTCATCATGAACCATATAACGTTTTGTTTTTATTAAAATTTTTCCATATTTTGGATGCTGATAGCGTGTTTGAACAGCCACAATTATTGTTTTTTGTGGTTTGCTACTTACAACGATTCCAATTCGTTCTTTTTTTACCATAAGTATTTATTGTGTTGTTTTTAATAAAACCGATTTTTTCATTTGCAATTGAGAGATACGTCGTTTTGTATGAACAAACAAGTGTGGTTTGATTGATTGGTTTGTTGATTTTTTCATTCTTAAATCAAATAGAAATTTTTGAGAAAGAAAAATTTCTTTTTCAATATCTTCAAGACTTATAAATAAATTTAATTCACTATACTTTGGTAAACTCATATTGTTCCCTCTTCTTTTCGTAAAATACGTGTCTTAATAGGTAATTTATAACAAGCAATTTTTAAAGCTTGCATAGCAATTTCGGAAGTTACACCCGTAATTTCAAATAAAACATTTCCGGGTTTAATAACCACTACCCAATACTCAACAGCCCCCTTTCCAGATCCCATTCTTGATTCTTCAGCACGTGCAGTTACCGATTTATCAGGAAAAACTTTAATCCATAGTTTTCCTGTTCGTTTTGTATAACGTGAAATTGTTCGTCGAACTGCTTCAATTTGTCGTGATGTTAACCAAACAGGTTCTAATGCCTGAATTCCATATGTACCATAAACTAGTTGATTATTACGGCATGCTTTTCCTTTTAAGCGTCCACGATGCATTTTTCTGTATTTTGTTCGTTTTGGACTTAACATTTTTTCCTCTTTTTCTTTTTTTTTTATTAGAATAATTTATCCTTTAAATAGCCAAACTTTAATCCCAATTACTCCATAAATAGTATCCGCTCTTTGATGTGTATAATCAATGTGAGCTTTTAAGGTATGTAAAGGAACTTTCCCATCCCTTTTCCATTCACTACGCGCAATTTCGGCTCCATTTAACCTTCCTGATACTTGAACTTTTATACCTTTCATCTCCGTACGTTGTACTTTTTTGATTGCTTGTTTTACAGCGCGTCGAAAAGGTGTTCTTTTCTCTAGTTGTTCTCCAATAAATTTTGCAATTAAAGTTGCATCTTCAAAAGGGTTACGAATAAATTTAATATTTACAGAATATGATTTTTTTGTTTTTAATTGAAGAAAACGAATAAAATTACGAATTGTTCGTTTTAAAAGTAAAGTAGTAAATCTTTTTAAATTTCCTTTAGAATTATTTAATAAAGACAAAGCTTTTGAATTTTTTGTCTCTGTATTCTCGCTAAAGTATTTACTTACTTTTCGATACATATCTTTTGCTCTTGGAAATAAAGAATAAATTGTAATCGTTACATATTCTTGTTTTTCTAATTCCTCTGTTACGCGATTAATTTCAATTTTTGAAAGTGATAAAAATTCCTCAAAAAATTGTTGCCCTTTCTCACGAATAAAAAAATCTTCTTCAAGAAGAGTTGGATATTGCAGCTTATTTGTATACCATGTTGATAAATGGGTTTGCGTTGTAACTAATCGAAAGCCTTTCGGATGTGTTTTTTGACCCACAGTATTATTTCCTCTTTATTCTTTTTTCTAACTATTTTTTTTTGGTAAAAATTTAAAAATATTTTTATTCTTTTTCAACTTCTTCTGAAACACGAATTGTTAAATGCGACATTTTCTTTTGAATTGCAAAACCACGACCTTTCGCACGGGCACGCATTCTTTTTAAAATAGGTCCCTGATTAACAAAAGCTTCAGTAATAACTAATTTTTCTTTTTCAAAAGCGAAATTATTTGTAGCATTCGAGACAGCAGAATAAAGAGTTTGCCAAACGATTGCACCCGCTTTTTGAGGTAAAAATTTTAAAATTTGTAACGCTTCTTTATAACTTTTCCCACGAATTTTTAAGAGAATAATATCTACTTTGCTCGGCGAAATTCGAAGATACTTTGAAGTCGCCGAAATAATTTTTTTTGTTTCAGTCATAATTTATCTTTTTACTTTACGTTCTGTTTTTTTATGTGAACGGAATGTACGAGTGGGAACAAATTCTCCTAATTTATGTCCGACGAGTTGATCCGAAATAAATAAAGGAACATGCTTTTGACCATTGTAAACACTTATAGTATGACCAATCATCATAGGTAAAATTGTTGAGGAACGTGACCATGTTTTTATTGTCTCTTTTTTCCCAGCTTGATTTAATATAATTAATTTTTTTAATAAATGATACGCAATATAAGGTCCTTTTGAAATGGATCTTGCCATAGATTTAAAATTTTTGAATAAATTTGTAAATAAGTTACTTAACTTTTTTAACTTCGTGACTTTTTTAACTTCGTGAGCGAATAATAAACATATCGCTTCTATTTTTTCTTTTACGAGTTTTAATTCCTAAAGCAGGTTTCCCCCAAGGTGTTACAGGTCGAGCTTTACCAATAGGACAACGACCTTCTCCCCCTCCATGAGGATGGTCAACTGGATTCATTGCCGATCCACGTACTGTTGGTCTAATTCCAAGCCAGCGTTTTCGTCCAGCTTTACCAATTACTACATTGTAAAAGTCAGAATTACTAACTTTTCCGATTGTTGCAAAGCACTCTTTCTTAAATAGGCGAATTTCCTTTGATGAAAGACGTAAGACAACAAAATTATTTTCTTTTGCTAAAATTTTTGCAGAAGCTCCGGCTGAACGAATTAATTGACCTCCTTTACCGGGGAAAAGTTCTACATTGTGTACATCTGTTCCTAAAGGTATAAGCTCCAAGGGTAAGGCATTTCCAATTTTAATTTCAGCTTTTTTTCCAGATTCTATTTTTTCACCTAGAGGTAGTTTCTCAGGATGAAGAATATAACGTTTTTCCCCATCTTCATAAATAATTAATGCAATATTTGCATTTCTATGTGGATCGTATTCAATTGAGCTAACTTTACCAACTATATCGTATTTATTTCTTTTAAAATCAATTAAACGATAACGTTTTTTATGTCCTCCTCCACGATGACGAATAGTAATTTTTCCTTGATTGTTTCTTCCTTTTGCACGATGTTTGGCAATTAATAATGATTTTTCAGGCTTGTTTGTTGACAACATAGAAAAATCTAGAACGCTACGATTACGTGTAGTAGACGTATATGGTTTATAAACTTTGATTCCCATTTTTTTCGAGATTGTCTAAAATAAAAAATATTTTGCTGTATTAATTTAATAAATCGGAAATTGTTTGACCTTCTTTTAGCTTTACGTATGCTTTTTTATACGTAGAACGTTTTCCAAGGAACTTACCAACTCTTCTTGTTTTTGAAGGTAATATATAGGTATTTACTCGTAAAATTTGAACTTGGAAAATTTTTTCTAAAGCAAACTTAATTTCGGTTTTTGTTAAAGTTCGATCCACAATAAAAGTATATTGACGATCATTATATAAATTAATAGATTTTTCAGTAACAGAAGGATATTTAATTAATGTTAAAAGATCACCTAAATTATGCATATTGTTTTCCATAAGTTGAATGAATAATATCCAAAGAAGAATTGGATAAAAGGATTTGATGAGTATGTAAAATTTGTTTTAAATTTAAACAATTCGCAACTACAATTTCAACATTTTTTATATTTTTAGACGCTAGCCATAATTTTTTATTAGGCTTTGCTATGATTACAAGAATACGTTTTTCATTAGAAATTTCAAATTTAGAAATAATTTTTAAAAATTCTTTTGTTTTAAAAGAATCAAAATTTTGAAAAAGAGATTCTTCAAAAGAAATAAAATCTTTTTTTCTTAAATAGAAAGCAGAAAGAATAGCTAAACGATTCTCTTTTTTGTTTATTTTTTTTGAAACTAAATGTGGTTTTGGACCAAAGATAACCCCACCTCCTACAAATAATGGAGAACGGGTTGATCCAGCACGTGCATTTCCTGTTCCTTTTTGACGCCAGGGTTTTTTACCTCCTCCGCGAACTTCAGATTTTGTTTTTGTAAACGCAGTATGGGAACGTGAATTTTTTAAATTCGTTAAGTAAACACGATGAATAAGACCAATTGCTTTTTTTTTTCGTTCTAAATTTTCTAAAAATAATTTTTCTTCCATATTTCCTCAATAAAAACTTATTTTTTCAGATTTAAACTAATTAAATTTCCAGCTTTTCCAGGAATACAGCCTTTTACGATAATAAGATTTTCTTTTTTATCAATATCCACAATTTCTAAGCCCAAAATTGTTCGTTTTTCCATACCAACTCGTCCGGGCATTTTTTTTCCTTTAAAAACTCTTCCTGGTGTTGTTCCTGCTCCTAAAGAACCTTGTAAACGGTGATGTTTAGACCCGTGTTTCATAGGTCCTCGACTAAAATTATGCTGTTTAATATTTCCTGTATTTCCCTTACCAATTGTAAAGCCTGTGACACTAATCAATTGTCCAATTTCAAAATTTTCGACACTAAATTTTTGACCTAATTCATAATTTAATATATTTTCAGTTCTATATTCTTGCAAATAACGAAATGGAGGTAAATTAACTTTATTAAAATGGCCTAAATAAGGTTTTGTTAAGCTTTTTGCAGTGGATGAAAGTTCTACGTATCCTAATTGAATAGCATTATACCCACAGTTTTCATTAGATTTAATTTGCGTAATATAGCATGGTCCTCCCTTAATTATTGTTACGGGAATAACGTCCCCTTTTGTATCAAAAATTTGGGTCATACCAATTTTATTTCCTAAAA
>Ga0007751_10085866_pt1 | contig 10920 bp, 14 predicted proteins | sample LauGreSBDMM110SN_FD_61640 | JGI IMG/M metagenome (GOLD analysis project Ga0007751, IMG submission 61640) | Metatranscriptome of freshwater lake microbial communities from Lake Michigan, USA - Su13.BD.MM110.SN (Metagenome Metatranscriptome) | ecosystem: Environmental > Aquatic > Freshwater >...
AAGATAAAGAAATTGTTAAAGTTATTTTACTACTTACTGGTTCTATCTAAGGAACTAAAAATAAAGTGAATGAATTCTTAGTAAGTTTCAAAAAGTTTGATTGGCTTTGGTTATAAAATATCTAAGATTCTTTGAAAGCTTTTGAAAAAAAATCTCCATCTTTATCTGATTATGAAGAAAAACTTAAAAGTTTTACATAAATAGAAGAAGAAATTGATAAAATTGGAAGTTCTACTATTATTGGAGCAATGGAACTTAAAACAGACAACCTAAATTAAGATCTTAAAAATTGCGCTAAAGATTGGAAAAGAAGCTATGCTTAAGATTTACATAAAAATGCTAGACATTTACTTGATAATTTAACTGATTAAACTAAAGCAATGGAAACAAAATTAAAAAAAGATGTTATTCATATTGATTCACTTGGATATGTAATGGAAGCTTTAGAAAATATAAGATAGTAATAAGCTGAAATAGATATGAAATTTAATCCAGTATAAGATATGTATTTCTTATTGGATAATTATTTACCTAATGGAATAACTGATAAAGATGAAATGGATGCTAGACATTTATTAAGAAAAAATTGGGATGATGTAATTAAGGCAGCTGACATTAAATAAAAGGAATTACAATAAAAATAATCTATTTATTTGAAGGAGCTCAAGAAAAATATTAAAGATTTTATAGTAGATGTTAAATTATTTAGATAAGATTATATGGCAAATGGACCAATGGTTATGGGTATTTTACCAAAAGAAGCTATAGAAAGATTGAGATAATTTGAAGATAAATATTCTATCAAACATAATTCATATAAAATATATGCTTAAGGTGAGGAATTATTTGGACTTTAAAATCAATCTTATCCAGAATTAGAATAAACCGATACTGAAATTAAACATTTAAAAAAACTTTATTCTTTATATGCTGAAGTTATAGAATCTATCACTAAATGGTAAGAAAAATTGTGGGTTGACGTAACAGTTGATCAATTGAAATAAATGGAAGAATAAATTTATAAATATTCAGATAATTGTCTTCGTTTACCAAAAGATTTAAAAGAATGGTCTGCCTATTAAGAATTAAAATAAAAAATTGATAGTTTAAAAGAAATTTTACCAATTATTATTGACTTAAAAAAACCATCAATTAAAACTAGACATTGGGATAAAATTAATGAATTGATCGTTTAAACTAAAGGATAAAAACCATTATAATATGATAATGAAGATAACTTTTTCTTGAGTGATATTATTGAATGCCCACTTTTATCATATTAAGAAGATATTGTAGATGTTACTGAAAGTGCTGATAAATAATTAAAAATTGAATAAGCTCTTGAAGATATTAGAATATATTGGGAGTCTGCATAATTTGAATTCAATTCATGGGGTAAAAACCGTGAAATTCCATGCGTTCTTAATGGATTAGTAGTATAAACAATTGTAGAAAGATTAGAAGAAGATTAAATGACTCTTACAACATTGAATGCATAACGTCATGTTACTCCTTTTAAACCAAGAGTAGATGAACTTAATAAAACATTTTCTGAAGTAAATGATACATTGGAATTGTGGATTAAAGTTTAACTTCTTTGGACATCATTAGAACCAGTATTTAATGGAGGAGATATTGCAAGAAATATGCCACTAGAAGCTAAAAGATTTTAAGGTATTGATAAAAATTGGTTAAAAATCATGGAAAAAGCAAATGAAAACAAAAAAGTAATTGCTGCCTGTTAAAATGATATGCTTAAAGATTTTTTACCTGATTTATAAAAAGGTCTTGAATCTTGTTAAAGATCTCTTGAATAGTATCTTGAGGAAAAAAGAAAAAAATTTGCAAGATTTTATTTTGTTGATGATAACACTTTATTAAAAATATTGTCATCTGGTTCAGAACCTTAATCAATTTAAGATGAATTTGAAAAACTTTTCGATGCAATCAATTACGTAAAATTTGAAAATAGTTAAGATAAAAAAGGATCAAGAGAAAAAATTATTACAAGTATTGCATAAACTACAGGAAAAGATAAAGAAGAAGTCATATTTGCAAAAGAAGATTCAGTTAAATGTGAAAATAATATTGAAGTTTGGCTTAAAAAATTAGAAATTTAGATGTAATACACAATGAAATAAATAATAAGAGAAGCTGCATAAACTTCAATAAACATGACTATTGCAGGATTAAGAGACTTCACTAGAAACTATTAATCATAAGTTGCTTTAATTGCAATTTAAATGATTTGGACAAAATAAATGACTGAAGGTATCGAAAGAACTGGAAGAAATGAGAAATAAGCAATGGAAAGCAAAAGAAAAGAAATTTAAGCTTATAATGATGAATTGATTAAAATGTGTCTTGAAGATTTAGGATCTAAGATTTAAAGAACAAAAGTAGAGACCATGGTTACAATTTAAGTACATTAAAGAGATTTGGCATATGAAATTAAATGTAAAGATGTTAATGATTTTGATTGGTAAAAATAAACAAGACTTTATTGGAGAAATGAATAAGAAAATTTGATAATTGCAATTACAGATTGGGAATGTGGCTATTCTTATGAATTTATTGGAGCCAAAGAAAGATTATGTATTACATCATTAACAGATCGTTGCTATATTACTTTGGCCTAAGCTATGAGTATGTATTATGGAGGAGCACCAGCAGGACCAGCAGGAACAGGAAAAACAGAAACTGTAAAAGATATGGGTAGAACTTTAGGTATTTGGGTCGTCGTAACAAATTGTTCAGATTAACATAAATACAGAGATATGGCAAAAATATTTAAAGGTCTATGTTAATCAGGTTTATGGGGTTGCTTTGATGAATTTAATAGAATTGAATTAGAGGTACTTTCAGTCGTAGCAATGTAAGTAGAAGCAATTTGTACAGCAAAAAAATAACATTTAAAATAATTCTTATTCCCAGAAGAAACAATTTTAATTGATTTAGTTGATTCAGTAGGATATTTCATTACTATGAATCCAGGATATGCAGGAAGATAAGAATTACCAGAAAATTTAAAAGTATTGTTTAGAGGTGTAACAATGATGGTTCCAGATAGAGAAACTATTATGAAAGTTAAATTGGCCTCTGTAGGATATTAAACTAATGAACCATTAGCAAAAAAATTTGATATTCTTTATAAACTTTGTGAAGAATAATTATCTAAATAAAGACATTATGATTTTGGTCTTAGAAATATTTTATCCGTTTTAAGAACAGCCGGTAACACAAAAAGATAAGAATTAGATTCAGATGAAGAAATGTTACTGATGAGATCTCTAAGAGATATGAATCTTTCTAAATTTGTTGCTGATGATATTACACTTTTCACATCTTTATTATCTGATATTTTCCCAAAATAAAAAACAGTACCAAAGATGGAATATAAGTAAGTTGAAGAAAGTATTAAGTAGGAGATTAAAAAAAAATTGCTTGTATAAAATAAAGATTGGTTCTTAAAGATTATTTAATTATATGAAACTTATCTAGTAAGACATGGTTTCATGCTTGTTGGATTAACTGGAGTAGGTAAAACTACTATTATGAATGTTTTAACTGATGCATTAACAGAAATTGATAAATCTAGACCATTCAAATTATTAAGAATGAATCCAAAAGCTATCTTAGCTGAAGAAATGTATGGAGTTAAATCTGAAATTTCTGATGATTGGACCCCAGGAGTTTTCTCCTAATTATGGGGTAAAGCTAATGATAAAAAATCTCGTTTCTATACATGGATTATTTGTGATGGACCTGTAGATGCTATTTGGATTGAAAATTTAAACACTGTACTTGATGATAACAAAATTTTAACTTTGGCAAATGGAGAAAGAATTCTTATGAGTGAATATTGTAAAATGGTATTTGAAGTCGAAAATTTAAATAATGCATCTCCAGCTACAGTCTCAAGATGTGGTATAGTTTATGTATCATCATCTGATTTGGGATTTGAACCTTTAATATAAGGTTGGATTTTAAAAAGAAGATAATTAGGAAGAAATGAAGAATGTGATAAATTAGAAAAAATCTTAAAAAAACATTTCTATGATGGTAATAACTTCTGCGCTATTGTAAGTAAAATTTGTGATGATTAAATGATGGAACTTTCAGATGTTGTTATGATTTAAAGTGCATTAAACCTTATTACTGGAATGTTAGTTCCTTATTTGAATAACAATAAAACTTTAAATGAAGATGAATATGAACGTATCATTGCTTATGCTCTTTGTTGGTCAATAGGTGGTATTTATGAACCATAAGACAGATAGAAATTCCATGAATACGTAAAATCTAATGGTTTTGCTATACCATAAAAAACAAAAGATACTGAAACTGTATTTGATTATTTCTTAAATGGTACTGAATGGTAAATAATAAAACCAGATGAATGGAAACCACCAGAGAAATTTGAATTTAGTTAATTATTATTACCAACTATTGATTCATTTAGATGCAAAATTTTATTAGATATAATAACATAATAACCAAAATCTGAAATGTGTTCTAAATCTGTCCTTATTGTTGGAGGATCAGGAACTGCTAAAACTTCATCAGTATTGATGTATTCTGCTTCACTTGATAAATCTACATCATCATTTTTGAGAATGAATTTCTCAAGCGCTACTTAACCTGCATAATTTTAAAATTCTATCGATGAAAAATGTGATGCAAAAGTTGGTAAAGATTTTGCACCACCATTCAATAAAATAATGACAGTTTTTATTGATGATATTTCAATGCCTTTAATTAATAAATGGGGAGATTAACCAACTAATGAAATAGTTAGATAAGTTGTAGAAAATAGTGGATTTTATTATCTTGAAAGATCTTAGAGAGGTAATTTCAAAAGTATTAAAAATTTATAATATGTTGGAGCTATGATTCATCCAGGAGGTGGTAGAAATGATATTCCAAATAGATTAAAAAGATAATTCTTTACTTTTAACATGATTTTACCATTAGCAATTGATATTATTTATGGTCCAATCATTAAATTCGTTTTTAGAAGATTCCCTGATAACATTAAGGCTATTGGAGATTAATTACCTTATGCAACAATTAAATTGTGGAATAAAGTTAAATCTCAATTACTTCCAACTCCATCAAAATTCCATTACGTGTTTAATATGAGAGATCTTAGTAGAATATTTAAAGGAATTTTATAAATTAAAAAAGAAGCAATTTAAAATTGTGCTTAATTAGGATCCGGAATCAAGCCTGAAGTCTATTTAATTGGATTATGGAGACATGAATGTGAAAGAGTATTTGTAGATAAATTAATTAATAATAAAGACAAAGATTTTGTTATAAATATGATTCATGAAATTTCAATAGATTCTTATTAGGCTTTTGAAAAAGATATAATAGAAAAATTCCCTAAAGAAAAACCTTTATTTTTCTGTAATTTCTTATAAGAAGATGTTAAAAATGAGGAAGGTATTATTGAATATGAAGCTCCTCGTGAATATGAAGCTATAAATGATATAGCTAGATTAAGAAAAAGATCATTAATGCTTTTAGAAGATTACAATGCTTTATATCCAAGTAAAAAAATGAATCTTGTTCTTTTTGATGATGCTTTACGTCATTTACTTAGAATTTCTAGAATTATTTCTTAACCAAGATCAAGTGCTTTACTTGTAGGAGTAGGAGGATCAGGTAAATAATCATTAGTGCGTCTTTCGGCATATATAGCTCGTTAAATATGCCATTAAATTACAATTACAAAGAATTTCTAGGAGAAAGATTTAAAAGAAGAAATCAAATATTTATTTGATACTAGTGGACATTTAGGTAAACCAACAACATTTATAATGACAGATGCTGAAGTCAAAAAAGAAACATTCTTAGAGTACATCAATTAAATTTTATCTACAGGAGAAATTCCAGGATTGATTGCAAAAGATGAAAAAGAAATTTGGTGTGGAGATATTACTCCAGATTACATGAAAGAAAGAGGTATTCCAAATTAAGATCCAACTAAAGAAGAATTAATGGCCTTTTTAACTGATAGAATTAGAGATAGATTACATGTTGTATTATGTTTCTCACCAGTAGGAGCTAAATTTAGAGAAAGATCTCAAAAATTCCCAGCTCTTTTTAATGAATGCTCTATCGATTGGTTCTTACCATGGCCTGAGGAAGCTCTTATTTCAGTCGCAGAATCATTTATTCGTGATTTCAAAGAATTAGATGCTAAAACTGAAACAAAAGATTAATTATTCAAACACATGGGTAATGTACATCTTATGGTATCACAAGTTTGTGAATTATATTTCTAAAAAATGAGAAAAGCTGTATTTGTTACACCAAAAAGTTTCTTATCATATCTTAATGCTTATAAAGTTTTATATTTAAAAAAATATTTCGATGAATATGATGTCTAAGAAAAGAATTATAGAAAAGGTACAGCAAAAATTAATGAAACTAAAATAGTTATCGGTAAGATGGAAGCCGATTTAAAAATAGAATAAGAAAAATTAAGAATTGCTACTGACTAAACCAATTAAATATTAGAATAAGTTACTAAATAAAGTGAGGAAGCAAAAATTAAATTTGATGAATGTGAAATTACAAAAGCTGCATGTATGAAATAAGCAGAAGATATTGCCAGAGAAAAAGAACAAGCTAACTTAGAATTATAAGCTGCATTACCAGCTCTAGAGGCTGCTTAAGAGGCTGTCGCTTCACTTAAACCAGCAGATATTGTTGAATTGAAAAATAATAAAAAACCTCATATTATTATTAAATATATTATTGATGCAGTTGCTGTATTCTTCTAAGCAAAATTAAAACCAGTCGTTTTTGTTGAATAAGTTTTCAAAAAAGGTGCTAATCCAGTATAATTCTTGGATGAATCTTATGAAATTCCAGGAGGTGGTTTATCTGTAATGGCAGATTCATCATTTTTGCTTAAACTTAAAAATTTTGAGAAAGATTAAATTAATGAAGAAACCATAGAATTATTGGAACCATATTTGATGTAACAAGACGATTGGTTCAATGAGACAATTGCAAAAAATGCCTCAGTTGCAGCAAATGGTATTTTAAAATGGGCACTTGCTATTCATCTATATCATCAAAAATCTAAAATTGTCAAGCCAAAAAGAATTTAATTAGCTATTGCTATTAATAAATTAGAGAAAGCTTAAAGTGAATTAGCAAAATCAGAGGAAGAACTTAAAAAAATTTAAGTTAAAATGTAAGAGTTGAATGCTCTTTATCAAAAATAAAGTAAAGAAAAGTAAGAATTAGAAGATATTGCCTCTAAAACTAAAAAGAAAATTACTACAGCAAATTCATTGATTAATTCCTTATCTGATGAAAAAGATAGATGGAGTAAAGGAGATTCTGAAATTGGTGAATAAAAAAGAAAACTTATCGGTAATGCTTCTTTATCTTGTGCATTTGTATCATATTGTGGTCCATTTAATGCAGACTACAGAAAATTATTAGTTAATGAATATTATTAGAAGGATTTAAAGGCTAAAAATATTCCATTTACACCAAATTTAGAATTAACTTAATTTTTGGTTGATGAATCAGTTGTAGGAGAATGGAATTTATAAGGTTTGCCAAAAGATGATCTTAGTATTTAAAATGGTATAATGGTAACCAATTCAAGTAGATATCCATTACTTATTGATCCATAAGGATAAGGATAAAATTGGATTTAAAATAAATATGAAGAAATGATTGATCCAAATAATTGCATAACTACCTTAAATAATCCTAAATTTAAAGATAAATTCTTAACTTATTCTATGGGAGAAGGTAAATGTCTTATAATTGAAGATATTTAAAATGAAGTAGATCCAATGCTTGATCCTGTATTAGAAAAATAAATTATTAGAAAAGGTAAAGCTTAGTTTATTGATGTAGGAGGTACTTTACTCGAATATCATAAAGATTTCTAGATGTTCATGTTCTGTAGATTACCAAATCCAGAATTTAGTCCTGAATTATCAGCTAAAACTACAATAATCGATTTCACAGTTACATAAGGAGGTTTAGAGTAATAATTGTTAGGATTAGTGTTATCTAAAGAATAAAAAGCTTTAGAAGATTCATTAAATCAACTTTTAGCTGATGTTAACTTTAACAAAAAAGATTTATTAAGATTAGATAAAAATTTGCTGGATAGATTAACTTAATCATCAGGTAATTTACTCGAAGATACTTAACTTATGGAAGTCTTAAATCAAACTAAGACATAAGCTAGAGAAGTCGCTATTAAATTGGTTGATGCTGAGGTGAAAACAAAAGAAATCAACGAAAAGAGAGAATAATATCGTCCTGTTGCTATTAGAGGATCAGCATTATATTTCTGTATTATAGATATGGCAAAGATTAATTGGATGTATAACTCTTCTCTTGAATAATTCTTAAAACTCTTCAATTAATCTATAGAAGATTCTGAAAAAGTATAATTACCATCAAAAAGAGTAGAAATTATCATCAAATATCTTACTTTCCATGTATATAAATATATTAATAGAGGATTATTTGAATGCGATAAAACTTGTTATATTTTAGTTATTTGCTTTAAAATTTTGGTTACAGCAAAAAAAATAAATAATGATGATGTAGGTATATTCTTAAAGGCAGGAGCAGATTTAGATGCGAGATCTGAAAGAAATAAACCTTTCTCATTTATTACAGAAAAAGCATGGCTTAATATTCTTGCATTAAGTAGACATCATTTTGCAGGAGATAATCTTGCATTCTTCAGAGAATTACCTGAATGTATGTCAAGAAATGAAACAATATGGAAATAATGGGTAGAGAAGAATGATCCTGAAAATTACCCAATTCCAGATTTTGCTGAAAGAATTAGTGCTGAAAAAGATATTGGTCCACTTGTAGTATTATGTTTGGTACGTGCTATAAGAGATGATCGTACTTAAGTGGCCTCATACTAATTCATTGAAGCTATATTAGGAAAAGAATTCACACAACCATTAGCTTATACTTAAGAGAGTATTTGGTCTGAATCAAGTAAATTAGAGCCGATGATGTATCTTTTATCAGCAGGAGCTGATCCTACTTCATCAATTGAAGATCTTGCTAAAAAAAAGAAAAAATATCCAATTAAAATTGTATCTATGGGAGAAGGTTAAGATAAAGTAGCTAGAGAGAATATTATGGATAAATTTAATGATGGAGGTTGGTTAATTTTGCACAACTGTCATTTAGGATTAAAATTCATGCAAGAATTGCTAGATTTATTAATTCCAGAATAACCAATTCATGAAGAATTTAGATTATATATTACTTGTGAACCTTCTAATAGATTCCCATTAGGATTATTATAAAGAGCAATTAAAGTAACAAATGAACCACCAAAAGGTCTTAAAGCAGGATTATATAAAACATTCTAATAAACAATCAATCAAGATTTCTTAGAGAAAATTGATCATTCTAGCTGGAGATCTTTAATATTTACAGTTTGTTTCTTACACTCAATTGTAATTGAAAGAAAAAAATTCGGTTCTTTAGGTTGGAATGTTAGATATGAATTTAACAATTCAGATCTTGAAGCTTCATTATAATATATTGAAAAATATTTATCTAATTTAATGTCAGGTTAAAGTTCAACCAATTAAAATTTACCAATCAGATGTGAAGTTTTAAAATATATGGTATGTGAAGTATAGTACGGAGGAAGAATTACTGATAATTTAGATAGAGAATTATTTAATGCTTATGGAGAAGATTATATTAAAGATGGAATATTTGGAAATACCGAATATACATTCTATGAAGCTACTACTGAAGGTGTTGGAAATGTTGCTAAAAAATTCAGATATAAAATTCCATAAATGGGATTAAATTAACCAGCTGATATTAATAAATATAGAGAATATGTAGATGAAATTCCAGGAATAGATAACCCTGAAGTATTTGGATTACATGCAAATGCAGATTTAACATTTAGATAAAAAGAATCAACTGAGATGATCAATACATTAATGGAAACTAGACCAAAAGATTCATCAGGAGGATCTGGAAAATCAAGAGAAGATATTTGTTAAGAAAAAGCTAGAGATATGTTGACAAAATTACCACCAGATTATAATTTAGTTGATGTAAGATAAGTTATTAACAAATTAGCTGGTCCAAAAGGTTTAGCTGATAAAGGTATTAATATACCCTCTAATACGTTTTTATTCTAAGAAATTTAAAGAATGCAAGTTATTATATCAAAAGTACGTAAAACTTGTAATGATATTATATTGGCAGTTGATGGATAAATTATTATGACTCCAGAAATTGTAGGAGCTATTGCAGCTATATCAGATGCTAAAGTTCCATAAGAATGGATTTATGATGCATCAGGAGCAGAAATTGCATGGATTTTACCTTAATTAGGAGCTTGGATTGCAAGTTTAGTAGATAGAAATAATTAATTAAATACTTGGTTAAGATAAGGAAGACCAAATACTTTCTGGTTGACAGGTTTCTTCAATCCATAAGGATTCTTAACAGCCATGAAATAAGAGGTTACAAGAATGCATTCAGGAAAAAGTAATAATGCAAGAGATAATAAAGATAAAGAGGCATGGTCTTTAGATGATGTTACTTATTTATCTACAGTTATTAGTAAAGAAAAAGATATTGAAAATAAAGATTTCTAAAGTGAAGGAGTATATATTACAGGATTATTCTTAGAGGGATGCAGATGGAATAAAACATCATTGGAAGATTCTGAACCTAAAAAATTATATTCTCCATTACCTTTATTGCATGTAACTGCTTAAAATAAGAAAAAATCTAATGAATAAGATAAATAATCAACAACTTATTAATGCCCAGTTTACAAATATCCAAGAAGAACAGATAAATATCTTATATTTAGAGTAGGATTAAATTGTGAAAATGCAGGTCCTCATAAATGGAAACTTAGAG